>Ga0157372_10002602_pt1 | contig 19542 bp, 20 predicted proteins | sample C55metaG_FD_115307 | JGI IMG/M metagenome (GOLD analysis project Ga0157372, IMG submission 115307) | Corn rhizosphere microbial communities from Kellogg Biological Station, Michigan, USA - C5-5 metaG | ecosystem: Host-associated > Plants > Roots > Rhizosphere > Soil | place: USA: Michigan... | reverse complement strand
TGTAGCCCAGCGCGAAGAGCTCGAGGCCATCGAGGAAGGCGGCGACGCTTTCGCGCGGGCACGGCTCGAGCTCGATCGCGAAGAGCCCGCTCGAGCCGCGGAAGTCGCGCTGCCACAACGCGTGCCCGGGATCGGAGGGAAGCGCCGGATGCAGCACGCGGCGGATCGCGGGATGCGGCTCGAGCGCGCGCGCGATCTCGAGCGCGGACGCCTCGTGCCGGCGCAATCGCACTTCGAGCGTGCGCATGCCGCGCAGCGCCAGGAAGATATCGTCGGGGCTCGCGGTCTGGCCGAGATCGCGTGTGACGTCACGCAGCCGGGGCCAGCAGCGCTCGTTCGCGACGACGGCCCCGAGGAGGACGTCGGAGTGCCCCGCCGGATATTTGGTGGCCGCCTGCACCACGAGGTCGGCGCCGTGCTCGAACGAGGGAAAGAAGACGCCGGTCGCCCAGGTGTTGTCGTGGATCACCGCGGCTCCCCGCTCGTGCGCGGCCGCCGCGATGGCGGGGAAGTCCTGCACCTCGAACGTGAGCGAGCCGGGGCTTTCGAGGTACACCGCGCGCGTGTTGGGCCGCATCGAGGAGGCGATCGAGGCGCCGGCGAGCGGATCGTAGTAGGTGGTCTCGACGCCGTAGCGCGCGAGCGTGCGGTCGCAGAAGCGGCGCGTGGGCCCATACACGCTGTCGCTCACGAGCACGTGGTCGCCCGCCGACGTCGCGGCCATCAGCGCCGCGGCCACCGCCGCGAGCCCCGAGGGATAGGTGCATGCGCGGAAGCCGCCCTCGAGGCCGGTGATCATCTCCTCGAACGCCGCGCGCAGCGGCATGTTGGTGATGCCATAGGTGGGCACCACCTCGTCGGCGTCGAAGCGCCGCTGCACCGCGTCCATCTCGGCGAGCGAGTCGAACACCACCGTGGAGGCGCGCGTGACCGGCAGGTTCACCGTCCGCGGCGCCGCCCCGCGCCGGCCTCCCTGCGCGAGCCGCGTCGCGCGCTTCATTGGCCGAGCGGGCGCACGGGCGCCTGCACCTCGACCTTCGAGCGCTTGCCGTGCGCATCCTCGACGGTGAGCGTGAGCGGGACGCGCTCGTTCGCGCCGAGCACGTGCGTCACGTCGATCAGCATGAGGTGCAGCTCGCCCTGGATCGCGACGTCGCGCCCGGCGGGCAGCGCCACGCTCTCGACCGGTCGCATGCGCATCACGCCGCCCTTCATCTCGCTCGAATGGATCTCGGCGCGCTTCGCGGCGGGGGTGGCGACGGCGACGAGCTTCGCGTCCTCGCTGCTGCGCAGCGTGAGGTAGCCGCCGGTCGTCGACTGCCCCGGCACGGTGCCGCGCACCCATGCGTCCTTCACGGTCACGGCGGCAGTTGCGGGAAGGGCAATCCCCATTGCGGCGACGAGCGCCGCGAGACGCGTGGCGGGGCTCATGCGGGAAGCAGCGCCGGTTCGTGGGCGAACGTGCGCTCCATCTCGCGGCGCACCTGCACGGCCTGCGACGACGCGTCGGGCTCGACGTCGTCCCAGCTCACGGTGGCGCTCTGCGCGACGTCGCGCTTGAGCTTCACGTGGTGCGCGAGGCCGATGGGCAGCGCGCGCCTCGAGCGGGAATCCCGCGCGGGCATGAGCTTGCCCCACACGGTATAGCCGCCCTCGCCGTCGAGCATTTCGCCCGCGCGCAGGTCGCGCTTCGCCGTCGCGACGCAGTCGGCGCGCCATGCATCGGGCGCCCCGGTGGGCTCGCGGCGCAACGCCGCGCTCGCGACGCTGATTCCGAGCTCGAGGCCGATCAGGTGGCTGGGCTTGTACATCGCGGCGTACTCGCCGGACGGATCGGTCACGATGCCGTACTCGTGGAAGCAGCGGCGCACGTACTCGTGCTCCGCCGCGAAGGTCACGTACACGCCCCAGCGCAGGTCGCGGAACACCGGGCGGCCGTCGCGCTCGAGGCTGGAGATCACCTCGACCTGGCCGGCGTGGTGGAGGGCGCCACCCACGCTGGCCGGGCGGAGCACGCGTGCAAGGTCGTCGACCCCACAGGGCGGAAATGCGAGCCCCGCGGGAGCGGGCGTGAGCCCCGTGGCATTCGACACCGCGGCCATCTCGATGCCGCTCTTCGTGCCGTCGAGGAACGAGTTGAACATCTGCGCGTTGAAATCGCCCTTCGCGACCATCTCGTCGCTGAAGCCGTAATGGCCCCACACGGTCCGCGGGGTGGCGGCGTGATATTCGGGCAGGTACTTGGTGCCCTTGCCGGCGGCGACCACGCTGAAGCCTGCGCTGCGCGCCCAGTCGACCAGCTCGCAGATGAGCGCCGGCTGGTCGCCGTAGGCGAGCGAATACACGATGCCCGCCTCGCGCGCGCGCCGCGCGAGCAACGGCCCCGCGAGCGCGTCGGCCTCGACGTTCACCATCACGACATGCTTGCGGTGCTCGCAGCACGCGAGGGCATGCGCGATCCCCGCGGCCGGATGGCCCGTGGCATCGATCACCACCTCGGCCGCCGGATGCGCGATGGCGCGCATGGCGTCATCCGTCACGAACGTGGCGCCGGTGCGCACCGCGTCGTCCAGCGAGCCGGCGGCATGGCGCTCGGCGGGCCAGCCGACGCGCGCGAGCGAGGCCCGGGCGCGATCGGGCGCCAGGTCCGCCACGGCGAGGATGTGGATTCCCGGCGTGCGCCGGGCCTGGGAGAGGTACATCGAGCCGAACTTGCCGGCCCCGACGAGCACGACGCGCACGGGGTTGGCGCGTGCGGCCCGGTCCTGCAGGAGGCGATGGAGATTCATTCCCGGAGCCCGCATTACAGATGCAACCGGCGCGGGCGGATTTGGCGACGTACGGCCTAGCAGTTTACCTTCGGAGGGACCGAAAATGCCGCCCATGAGCACCAGCGAAGCCGCGGTGGCGTCCCCCGGTTTCGCGGCCCGTTTGGCCGCGCTCGCGCCCGGACTCGAGGTCCTGGCGCTGCCGGTGTACGTCCTCGATGGGGAGTTGCGCTACCGGTACGCGAACGCGGCATACGCTGCCCACGTCGGCGTGCCCGTCTCCGCCCTCCTGGGGCATTCCGTGGAGGAGCTCTACCCCCAGCCGCCGGACGACGACCGGCGCAACGTCGCGCGCCGCGCCCTGCAGGGAGAGGCGGCGATCTACAACCGGCGCACCCGCCTGGGTCCCCGGGCGGGTTTGTGGGTACGCGCTCACTATCTTCCCCTGTACCATGCGGCGGCCATCCACGGCGTGCTGGTGGTCCTCGACGACATCCAGGAGCTCAAGGACACCGAGGGCGCGCTCGCCGAACGCGAGCGCGAGGTCGGCGAGCAACGCAAGCAGCTGCAGCTCGTGATCGACAACGTCGGCGTGCCGCTCAGCTATATCGATCGCGAGCTGCGCGTGCGTTTCGCGAACCAGCCCGGTTTCGATTGGCGCGTCACCTCTTCGGCGGAGGCGCTCGGCAAGCGGCTGGACGAGGTCTTCGATGCCGAGGCGCTCAAGACGGTGATGCCGGAGGTGCGGCGTGCGCTCGCCGGGGAGAAGCGGGTGTACGAGCGGCTCGCGCGCGCCCCGGGCTCGCGCCCGCGCTGGATCCGTGTGCAGCTCGTGCCCGACGTGGCTCCCGGCGGCGAGGTGCTCGGCTTCTACAGCCTGATGGTCGACGTCGACGACGACCATCGCACGCGCGAGGCGCTCGAGCAGGAGCGGGCGCGCCTGCGCTACTTCGCCGACAACATCCCGGGGCCCGCGGCGATCGTCGATCGCGACTTCCGCTACGTCTTCGTGAATCAGGTCTTCGAGCGCATCCGCGGGCAGAAGCTCGCGGACATCATGGGCCAGCCCGTGCGCGACGCGTTCGGCGAGGACGCCTGGCGCCAGATCTTCGAGCCGAACCTCGAGCGCCTGAAGGCCGGCGAGCACCTGCACTACGAGCGCCTCATCGGGCCGCCCGGCGCGCAGAAGCGCTGGCACCTGGTGCACGTCGCGCCGCTCATGGATGGCGAGGGCCGCTTCAACGGCTATTTCAGCATCGGCGGCGACATCCACGACATGAAGCTCGCGCAGGAGCGGCTGCACGAGCAGCAGGCGCAGCTGCGCCTCTACACCGACAACATCCCCGACGCGGTCGCGTACGTCGACCGCGAGCGGCGCGTGCTGTTCGCCAACCGCCTTTACGCGGAGCAGCGCGGCAAGAGTGTCGACCAGGTGGTGGGCCGCACGCTGCGCGATATCCTGGGCGAGGAAGCCGCGGCCTGGCTGGTGCAGCGCACGCATCCCGTGCTCGAGCGCGGCGAGACCGTCTCGTTCGAGCGCCAGCTGGAGCTCCCGGGCGGTGAGCAGCGCTGGTTCCACATGAAGGCGGTGCCGCACGTCGACGACAAGGGTGCGGTGCTCGGCATGTACCTCGTCGGACACGACGTGCACGACATGAAGCTCGCGCAGTCCCAGCTCGCGGCGCGCGAGGAGGAGCTGCGCTTCTTCGCCGAGAACATCCCCGAGGCGATCTGCTACATCGACCTCGAGCGCGGCTGCACCTTCGTGAACAACGTGTTCCTCGCGACGCGCGGCCTCACGCGCGAGTTCGCGCTGGGCAAGTTCCCGGCCGACGCCTACTCGCCCGCCACCATGGCGAGCCTGGAGCCGCACCTCGCGCGCGTGATGCGCGGCGAGGAAGCGATGTACGAGAGGCTGGTCGCGATCCCCGAGGGCGGCGAGCGGTGGATGCGCATCCGCCTCACTCCGCGCGTCGACGCGACCGGCGTGGTGCGCGGCTACTACGTCGTGTCCCACGACATCCACGACATCAAGACGGCGCAGGCCGCGGTCGAGGACAAGGAGCGGCAGCTGCGCCAGGTGATCGACTCGATCCCGACGCCGATGTGCTACGTCGATGCCGGGACGCGCTATCGCTACGTGAACGACGCGTTCCTCGCCTACATCGGCAAGGCGGCCTCGCAGATCATCGGCCGCGGCGTGCGCGAGATCCTGGGCGAGGAGCGCTGGGCGCTGCTGCAGCCGCACCTCGACCGCGTGCGCCAGGGCGAATCGCTCGCCGTCGAGCGGCTGGTGCGATTCGCCGACGGCCGGGCGCGCTGGATGACGGTGCGCATGACGCCGCGCTTCGTCGAGGGCAAGTACCAGGGCTACTACGCCACCACGAGCGACTTCCACGAGCAGAAGATCGCCGAGGAGGAGCTGCGCCGCGCGCACACCATCCTCTCGGCCCACTTCGACAACACGCCGCTCGCGGTCATCGAATGGGACACGGAGCTGCGCATCGTGCGCTGGTCCGGGCAGGCGGAGACGATCTTCGGGTGGCCGGCGTCCGAGGCGCTCGGCCGCTCGCTCTCCGCGTGGCGTCTCACCTACGAAGAGGATGCCGACGCGGTGAGCCGCATGATCCGCGAGCTCGTGTCGGGGCCCGAGACCCACGCGACGCTGCTCCAGCGCAACTACCGCAAGGACGGCTCGGTCATCTGGGTCGAGTGGCACAACTCGGCGCTGCGCGACGAGAGCGGGCGGCTGGTGTCGGTGCTTTCGCTCGCGCAGGACGTCTCCTCGCGCATCCAGGCCGAGGAGCGGCTGCAGTACATGGCCACGCACGACGGCCTCACGGGGCTGCCCAACAGCGTGCTGCTCAATGCGCGCCTGGACCAGGCGCTCCTGCGCGCACGCCGCTCGGGGGCGCGCGTGGGCGTCATGTTCCTCGACCTCGACCACTTCAAGGACGTGAACGACTCGCTCGGCCACCGCGTGGGCGACCTGCTGCTGAAGGAGCTCTCGCGGCGCATCCGCGGGACGCTGCGCCAGAGCGACGTGCTGGCGCGCGTGTCGGGCGACGAGTTCGTGGTGGTGCTGGAGGAGTTCGCGGACGAGGACGCGCCGGAGCGCGTCGCGCGCAAGCTGCTCGACGAGGTGTCGCGCCCGTTCGTGGTGGAGGGCCACGAGATCCACGTGAGCGTGAGCCTCGGACTGGCGCTGCATCCCACCGATGGCGAGGATGGCGAGACGCTCCTCAAGAATGCGGATGCGGCGATGTACCACGCGAAGGAGCTCGGCCGGAACGGCTTCCGCCTCTTCTCGGCCGAGCTCGCCGAGCGCCGCGCGCATCGCGTGCAGATCGAGACCGCGCTGCGCCGCGCGCTGCGCGAGGGCGAGCTGGCACTCCACTACCAGCCGATCGTCGACCTCGCCTCGGGCGAGGTGCGCCGCGCCGAGGCGCTGCTGCGCTGGTACGACCCCGAGCGCGGCATGGTGCTGCCGCCCACCTTCATCCCGCTCGCCGAGGAGTCGGGGCTGGGACACGCGGTCGGGCACTGGGTGCTCGAGACCGCGTGCCGCCAGGCACGCGCCTGGCGCGAGACCGGCGTGGGCGACGTCATCGTATGCGTGAACCTCTCGGCGGGCCAGCTGCGCGACAGCACGATGATCACGGACCTGCGCCACATCCTGCACCAGACCGGGTGCGAGCCCGGCTGGCTCGAGCTCGAGATCACGGAGACCAGCATGGTGCGCGACGTCGAGGGCGCGAGCCTCGTCCTGGGACGCCTGCGCGCGCTCGGCGTGCGCGTGGCGATCGACGACTTCGGCACCGGCTTCTCGAGCCTGTCGCACCTGCGCCACCTGCCCGTCGACGTGCTCAAGATCGACAAGGCGTTCGTGGCCGACATCGACGACAACGCCTCACGCCGCGGCGACGGCTCGGGCGCGGCGATCGTCTCCGCGGTCATCGGCCTCGCGCGCGGGCTCGGCCTCGGCGTCGTGGCGGAGGGCGTCGAGCGCAAGGCGCAGATGAACTTCCTGCAGCGCGAAGGCTGCGAGGCGTGCCAGGGCTATCTCTTCTGCCGCCCGCTCCCGGCGCCCGAGTTCGAGGCGTGGATGCGCGAGCGCACGGGGCTGCAAGCCGGCGGCGCGCCGCGCACGCCGACGCCGCGCAAGAAGAAGCGCGCCGCCGCGCGTTAACCCTTTGGTGCCCGCATCACTCACCACGCGATGGAAACGCGAGCGCCGCCGAGGGGTGAATCGCTGATGCGCGCCTCGCCGCCGTGCCATTCGGCGACGCTCTTCACGATCGCGAGCCCGAGGCCCACGCCGCCGCTCTCGCGCCCGCGGCTGTCCTCCGCGCGGGTGAAGGGCTCGAAGAGGCGCTCGCGCTGCGCGGCCGGAACGCCCGGGCCGTCGTCGTCCACGACGATCACGGTGCGGTCGTCGCGGCGCTCCACGGTGAGGCGCACCCGCGAGCGGGCATAGCGGCCCGCGTTGCGCACGACGTTCACGAGCGCGCGCGACAGGTATTTCGAATCGCACGCGAGGCTCGTCGCGAGGCCCGTGGGCGCCTCGATCCGCACGTCGCGGCCGGCCGCGCGCATTTCGTCCTGCGCGCGGCGCACGACCTCGTCGACGAGCGACTGCGCGGGGACCTCGCGCGGCACGTAGGGCGGGGATTCGCGCAGGTGCGCGAGCACGAGCAGCTCGCTCACCAGGTCCTCGAGGTCCGCGACGTCGCTCTCCATCGCGGCGAAGCGCGCGGCGAGGTCGTCGCCGCCGGGGCTCGTGCGCGCGAGCTCGAGGTCGAACTTGAGCTGTGCCAGCGGCGTGCGCAGCTCGTGCGCCACGCCCTGCTCGAGGTCGCGGTGCGAGCGCAGCAACGACTGCACGCGCTGCGCCATGGCGTTGAAGCCGCTCGCGATGGGCGCCAGCAGCGAGGCGCTCGCGACCTTCGCGCGCGCGGCGAAATCGCCGGCGCCGACGCGGGCCGTGGCCACCTCGAGCGCCTCGAGGTCGCGCCACAACGGGCGCGTCCACATCCAGAGGATGGCGCACATCGCGGCGGTGACGAACGTGAGGATGATCGCGTAGTAGACGAGCAGGTACTCGTAGGTGCCGACCCACTCGATGCGCAGCGCATCGTCGGTCCCGTTCAGCCGGCGTACGTACACGTTGCCGCCGCCGGGGCGGTCGCGGAAGGCGATGTCGCCCGCGCGCAGCCGCTCCTTCTCCGAGGCCGACATGAAGAAGTCGTCGAGCGCCTCGCGCATGGGCACGATGCGGTGCTCCACGCGGAACGTCTTCTCGATCTCCTGCAGGCGGCCCTGCCAGTCGGGCACGCGGCGGTCGGTGATCACGCGCTCGGCGCGGTCGAACGCGACGCCGGCGCGCGCGCGTTGCTCCTCCGCGTGCAGGTGCGCCATCACCTCGTCGGTCACGTACATGAAGAGCACGAACGCCGCCGTGGCCGGCAGCATGAGGAAGAGGTACAGCCGCAGGAACAGCCGCAGCATCGCGGGAACGCCGCCTCAGCCCTCGCCGGCGAAGAGATAGCCGCGCAGGCGCACCGTCTTGATCATCGACTCCGCGCCGCCCGCCTCCTGGAGCTTGCGCCGCAGGCGGCAGATGCGCGCGTCGATCGAGCGATCGAGGCCGTCGTAGTCGATGCCGCGCACCACGCGCAGGATCTCGTCGCGCGTGACGACCGTTCCATGGCGCGAGGCGAGGAGCCACAGGATGTCGAAGTCGCCCGTGGTGAGCTCGACGGGCTGGCCGTCGATGGCGGCGCTGCGGCGCGAGCCGTCGATGGTGACCCGTCCCGCCACGAGCTTCGCCTCGCGCGCCTCGGAGGCCGCCCCGCGCACGCGGCGCAGCAGCGCCTCGACGCGCGCGAGGAGCACGCGCGGCTCGACCGGCTTCACCACGTAGTCGTCGGCGCCCATCTCGAGGCCGAGCACCTGGTCGATGCTCTCGCTCTTCGCGGTGAGGATGAGGATGGGCACGCGATGCAGGCGCCGCAGGTCGCGGCAGATGGCGAGCCCGTCGCGCCCCGGCAGCATCAGGTCGAGGATCACGAGGTCCGGCTTCACGCGCTCGAAGCGGGCCGCGGCGGCGGCCCCATCGCCCTCGATCACGACCTCGAAGCCGTGCCGCTCCAGGTAATCGCGGATGGACGCGGCCAAGCGGGCGCTGTCCTCCACCAGCAGGACGCGACCGCGGCGGGCCGGAGCGGTCGACGCATCGCGGATCGAGGGAGCAATGGCGGCGCACATGGGCGGAAGGATACTCCGGCCATGCGTTACCGCGCCTTTCCGTTCGTTACCGGCGTGCCTTCAGCTTTCGCCGGAATTTGAGCGCCGGCGGGCGCTACTTCGGAGAGCCGTTCGACTTGTGGTCGTCCTTCATGTCGTGCACCGCCTGCTTGGTGCGGTCGACGGTCTTCTCGGTGGCGTCCTCGATCTTGCGCCCGGCCGCGGAAAGCTCCTGCTCGACCTTCGGCGCGTTCTCGTGGATCGTCTCGCGCGTCTTCTCGCCCGCCTGCTCGAGGGACTGCTGCGTCTTCGCGACCGCCGTATCGACCTTCTGGCCCACCGTCCTGCCGTCGCGCTCGCACGCGGAGAGCGCCAGCACGGCGGCAAGTGCCAAGACCACCCGGATCGTTCTCATGGAGCTGGCCTGTCAGTGACGTCGTGCGAATCCTAATCGCGCCGCGCGACAAAAACCGTCGGCGGCGCCCGCGCGCGCATGTCGTCCGCGACCGACATGGCGCTGTCGGACGAATCCCACCCCGGAATCGGAAGCGCGCTCCCCGCCGCTCGCGCCCGCTTCCGACAGTGCTCGCGGGGGCGGCTGCCTAATCTGGCTGAGTGGGAATGAGCGCCCTCGAGGGCCCGTCCTGCACACCCTTCAGCGAGGGGCAAAGGAGCCGGACCGAGACCATGACCAACAAAGGAGAGATGACCATGCGCAGCACGACCCAGGACAACCCGATCGCCCGCGACATCCAGAACGTGGTCTCGGACGCGCAGGACTTGCTGAAGACGGTGCAGACCGAAGGCGCCGATCGCGCCAACGACAAGATGGCCGAGGTGCGCGCCAGGGTGCAGACGCAGCTCGACGCCGCGAAGAAGACGCTCGGCGAGCTGCAGCAGACCGTGCAGGCGACGGCCACGCAGTACATGGACACCACCGACGCCTATGTGCGCGCGAATCCCTGGCAATCGGTCGGAGTCGCCGCCGGCGTGGGCGCCCTCATCGGCTTCCTCATCGCGCGGAAGTAAACGGACATGGGCGTGATCCGGGAAGCAACCGGCATCGTCGGTGACCTCCGCGGGCTCGCCTCGACGGGGGTGCGCGCCGTGCGCACCCGACTCGAGCTCCTCGCCATCGAGCTGAAGGAGGAGAAGGCGTGGGCGGTGCGCTCGCTGATCGTGGCGGTCGCCGCTCTCTACCTCCTCACGTTCGGGATCCTGCTCGCGATCTTCGCCCTCGCCCTCTGGGCGTCGGAGGAGAACCGCCCGCTCATCCTCGCCGGCTTCGCGGCGGCCTTCGTGCTGTGCGGCGCGGGCGGCGTGGCGTGGATCATCACTTCGTCGAAGAAGCGCCACCCGCTCTTCAAGGAGACGGTCGCGGTGCTGAAGGGCGACGAGCAGGCGCTGCACCAGAGCCTGCAGGGAGCGCCGGGCGATGACTGAGATGGAACAGCTGAGGCGCCGGCGCGAGCTGGTGATCCTCTCCGCCGAGCTGCAGCGGGCCACCATCGTGCGCCGCCTGGACGCGATCCAGGCGAACCCCGCGCGCAAGGTGGTAGGAGTCGCGGCGAAAGTCGTCGCGCGCCCCATGCTGCTCAAGGTCGGCATGTCGGCATTCGGCTTCGCGATGCGCGCGTACCGCAAGCGCTCGCACGGGAGGCGGAAGAAGGAGCATCACTGAGTTCATCAACCTAACAAGAGGAGACGTCACATGCTTTACTGGGCTGCTGTTTTCTTCATCATCGCGTTGATCGCCGCTGTCCTGGGCTTCGGTGGCATCGCCGCCGGCGCCGCCGGGATCGCCAAGATCCTTTTCTTCGTGTTCCTGGTCGCGTTCGTGGTCTCGCTCCTGATGGGCGTGTTCCGCCGCGGCGTCTGAGGGAGGCGCCATGATCCGCGCAACCCTCGGCGTCGTGGCGCTGGGCCTCTCGCTCGGCGCCTGCGCCTCCGATGACCACTATGCATACGACCGCCCGGGCTACAACCCGGCGCCGGCGTACGCATACCAAGGCGAAGCACGCGCCTCCGATCGCGGCCGGGTCGTCGCGATCGACGTGATTCCCGGCGAAGGCACCGATACACACCATTCCACCGGTGTGGGCACGGTGCTCGGCGGGATCGCGGGCGGCGTCCTCGGCCACCAGGTCGGCAGCGGCCGCGGCAACACGGCCGCGACGATCGCCGGCGCCGCGGGCGGCGCGTACGCGGGCCACGAGATCCAGGAGCATCGCAACGAGCGCGGCTCCGGGGATCAGTACCGCGTCACCGTGCGCTTCGACGATGGGCGCGAGGACACCATCGTGCAGGATCGTTCCAACGACCTGCGCGTGGGAGACCGCGTGCGCATCGACCACGGTCGCGTCGTGCATGACTGACGCGTGCGTCGGCCGGGCCATGGAGTAAACTCCGCGCTCCGTGGCTTGTCCGGAACTTGTGCACCACCTGCGACCGCGTCGCCTCCGGCGTCGCGGTCGCCGCATTTCCTACCTGCGAGCTGCCGCATATACCGGCACCTGAATCCTTGTTGACCACGCCGATGCCGAGCTTCCTTCCGCCCGTCGCGAAACCACCCGGCGACAGCGAGTTCGCACGCCGCCTGAGCGAGATCGGCGAAGCGCTCGATGCCGTGCTCGCGGCGCTCGAGCGCAACCCGGCTTGCGCGGGCGAGCTCGGGCCGTTGCGCGAGGTCGCGGGGCGGCTGCAGCAGTTCGTCCACGCGGACATGGAGCGCGAGGTCGCGCGCCGCACGCAGGAGCTCGCGTCCCTCTCCGCGTTCCTGCAGACGAACGCGGAGCAGGAGAAGGCCGCGCTCGCGCGCGAGCTGCACGACCAGCTGGGGGGCATCCTCACGCCCGCGAAGATGGACCTCGCCTGGCTGCAGGCCCGGCTCGGCTCCCAGGCCGAGTACGCCGAGCGCATGGCGCGGCTGGGCAAGCTGATCGACCAGGGCATCGACCTCAAGCGCCGCATCATCGAGCGGCTCCGCCCCTCGCTCCTCGACCCCCTCGGCCTCGGCGCGGCGCTCGGCTGGTACGTCGAGGAGGCCTGCCGCGACGCGAGCATCGAACCGCACCTGCACATCGGGAAGACGCTGGAGCGCCTGGCGCCGGACCTCGAGATCGCGCTCTATCGCCTGGTGCAGGAAGCGGTCACGAACGTCGTGCGCCATGCGAAGGCGGAGCACCTCGACCTCACCCTCGAGCGCACGCCCGAGGGCGTGCACATGACGGTCTCCGACGACGGCGTGGGCATCGGCAACGTGGACGCCGCGCGCAAGCTCTCGCACGGGATCGCGGGCATGAACCATCGCCTGCGCTCGATGAACGGCACGCTGCACGTGCACAGCCCTTCCGGCAAGGGCACTCGCGTCGAGATGTTCGTTCCTCTCCCGCAACCCTAGACAGGCCTCAAACGAAGAGGCCGCCTCGCGGGCGGCCCCTGTCGCATCGAGCTTGCTCGATGCTCAGTTCTCGCGGCTCGACAGCAGCTCGTTGATGAGCCGCGGGATGGTGGCGAAGTCCTTGCTCTTGTCGAGGAAGTAGTCCGCGCCCGCCTCGAACGCCGCCACCTTGAGCGCCGGCACGGCGTGGTTGGTGAGCACGACGATGCAGGCGGGGTTCGAGCCGGTGGCCGCGCGCAGGCGGCGGATCACGCCGAAGCCCGTGCCCTGTGCCAGTTGCAGGTCGACGATCGCGAGGCTGATCGGATAGCGGTCGCAGGCCTGCAGCGCCTCGTCTTCCGTCGCCGCGGTCGCGACGACCTCGACGCGATGCGGGACCGAGACCAGCTCCACCAGCCGCTCGGCGATCTGGGGCGAGTCCTCGACCACGAGCGCATTCATGAGCTCGTCGGCCTGCGTATGGGGGTCGAACTCCATGGGACGCACGCGCGACTCGGGTCCGCTGCTGCTGTTGGGCGTGGGGGCGTGCATCTGCAAGGCGGTATCTTCCTGGCGCATGAGATCGGGTCGAAGCCTATGCGATGAGCTGGTTCTTCACCGCATAATATGTGATGTCCGCATTCGACTTGAAGTTCATCTTTTCCAGGATGCGCGAGCGGTAGGTGCTCACCGTCTTCACGCTCAGGAAGAGCTCCTTGGCGATCTCGGAGACGCTCTGGCCCGACGCGAGCTTGCAGAAGATCTGGAACTCGCGCTCCGAAAGCTGCGTGTGCGAGGGCTGGTCGGCCGCGGGCCCGGCGAGGCCCTGGGCCAGCTTGTCGGCGATGCGCGGGCTCACGTAGCGGCGGCCCTGCGCGGCGGCAACGACCGCCGAGACGAGGTTCTCGCTCGGCGCGTCCTTGGCGACGAAGCCCGACGCGCCCGCCTTCAGCAGGTTGATCGCGTACTGGTCCTCGGGATAGCCGCTCACGATGAGCACCGCCATCTCGGGGCGGATGGCCTTCGCGCGATTGAGCACGTCGACGCCGGACATGTCCGAGAGCGACAGGTCCACCAGCGCCACGTCGAACGGGTGCGCGCGCACGAGCGCGATCGCCTCTTCGCCGGTGCGGGCCTCGCCGGCCACTTCCATGTCGACGCGTCCGGAGAAGACCTGCTTGAGGCCCATCCGCACCACGTCGTGGTCGTCGACGATCAGGAGACGGATCATTGCGGTCTTTCCTACAGAGGTTGTCCAGGAACTCATTACACCACGCTGTCCTACACCGGGGGGCGTCGGCCCGGTCGGATTTACTTGTAGGCCGGATCCTACAGCGCCGTATCTACCGGAAGGAATAGCGGAAGACAATTCGGTCCCTTTTCACTGAGATGTTTTCGGCGGTCAAGCCGTTGAAGTGAGGCATGAAATTGCGCGCGGGCTTGTACACGAACGTGCGGCCGCCGTCGCCCATGTCGTAGCACCAGGTGCTGTCCACTCCGCACGCGGAGCGGGCGCCGTCGTGCTGCGGCGCGGCGGGGGCCAGGTCCAGCGGATGGCCTTCTTCGACCGGATTCGCGAACGGGGCGGGTGCGGAGCCCGGCGCGGCGAGGAGCTTGGGCTTGAGCTGCAGGTTGAGGGGCTTCGCGTCGTCCGCCCTCGCCATGCGTGGGGCGACGATCAGGATCGCGAGCACCGGCAGCAGCCACAAAGCGTTCATCGACAGCCTCCTCAACGCGACGCGCCTCGATTCCTTTGATGCGGGGGCGTCGTTCGTGGAGCAGATAGTCCGCTCGGCGGGGCGCGCGGAATGCCAGCGGGATGCGCCAAATGGTGTCCCAGATTTACATCACGCGTCGTCGGCGGCGTCCCACATGGCGCAGGCGCGAGCCGACCGGAAGGTGCGGCGCGCGTTGATTCCGCCGTGGCTTGCGAAAACCTATTGTGGGCTTCACGCCGATACGCCCCATCGGCTCCAAGCCTACAACAAGGAGATCCCATGCACGGCATCACTCGCGCGATCCGCGCCGCGCTCGGCGCGGTGCTCGCGGCGGCGGCGTTCGGCGCGAACGCCACGCCGACGGTCGCAGCCAGTCCCGCCATCGCATCCTACGGGCAGCCCGTCACCATCGAGCTGCAGGACTCGCAGCCCTATTTCCTTCCCGCGACGCGCTTCACGCGCAGCGGCACCACCATCGTCGCCGAATACGAAGCGTTCGCCGCGTCGTTCGGACCGTACCCGCCCGACGTCGGCGCGATGCCGCTCACGATCGGCGAGCTGCCGCCGGGCAACTACAGCGTCATCGCGCGCGTGCTCGACGTGGACGATCCCACCCACGTGCTCGCCACCAGCACTTCGAGCCTGCCCGTGCTGCCGCCTTCGGAATATGGCGTCTACCCGGTACCGAGGGAGCCGAACGCGAACCAGGACGTGAGCATCGCGATCCGCAGCGCCGCCTTCTTCGATCCCGCGTCGCTGCACGTGTCGTTCAACACGAGGACGATCCGCGTCGACTTCGTCTACGGGCCGCCTCCCGCGGGCGCCGGATGGCAGACGTGGGGGAGCATCTCCGTGGGACAGCTTCCGCCCGGAACGTGGCACGTCGAAGGATGGGCGCGCCCCTCGACCGGCGGCGCCTCCGACCTCTACTTCACGCGCGACTTCACCGTCGCGCCGCCCGTCGTCGTGGTCGAGTACTACAACGAATGGCTCGACCATTACTTCATGACCGCCTCGGGCAACGAGATCGCGCTGCTCGACGCCGGCGGCCAGGGCGGCTGGAAGCGCACGGGCCAGACCTTCAAGGCCTGGGTGAACGCATCGGATGCGCCGCTGCAGGCGAAACCGGTGTGCCGCTTCTATGCGAAGGGACCGAACTCGCACTTCTATACGGCCGACGCGAGCGAGTGCGAGCAGCTGAAGCAGCTCGAGGCCGCGCAGCGCGCCGAGGCCGCGGGGCAAGGCACCGACTTCCTCGGGTGGGGCTACGAAGGCATCGCGTTCTACGCGCTGCCGCCCGACAACGGCCAGTGCGCGCCGGGCGCGCATCCGGTGTGGCGATCCTATAACGGGCGCGCGCTGCAGAACGACTCGAACCACCGCTTCACGGTGGACTCGCGGGTGCGGGACTCGATGGCCGGATGGACACTCGAGGGCGTGGCGTTCTGCGCGGCGCCCTGACCTTCCGCGCCGCGACGGGCGCGAGCAGCGCCAGGAGCGCGGCCTCGTCCGCATAGAGGCCGCGCCGCGCGCGCTTCGCGGTCGTGCGCGGCTCGGCCCACGTCGCGGGGTCGAGCACCCTCGGGTGCACGTAGCTCTTGCGGCAGATCGCCGGCGTGTTGCCCAGCCGGCGCGCCGCCTCCCGCACCGCCGCCGACACGTGCGTGATGCCCACGGTGCCTTCGAACGCGCGCAGCATGTTCGCCACGTACACCGTGCCGTTCCACGTGCGGAAGTCCTTCGCCGTGACGTCGCGGCCGGTGATCTCCTGCAGGTATCCGTTCACGTCCGCGGAGCCGACGCTCTGCGTCGCGCCGCTTTCCTCGTCGAGGTACTGGAAGAGCTCCTGCCCGGGAAGCTCGCGGCAGCGGCGCACGATGCGCGCGAGCTTCGGGTCGTCGTCGAGGGCGATGCGATGGAACTTGCCGCCCTTGCCCTTGAACTGGAACTCGATGCGCGAGCCGCGCACCTTCACGTGCCGGTTGCGCAGCGTCGTGATGCCGAAGGAGTCGTTTTCCTCCGCATAGCGCTCGTTGCCCACGCGCATGCACGTAAGTTCCATGAGCGCCACGATCGCCGCGAGCACCTTCGTGCGCGGCAGTCCGGGCTGGTCCAGGTCGCGCTTCACCCGCGCTCGGATGTCGGGCAACGCGTGCCCGAACTCGATCATGTGCTCGAACTTGTGCGCGTCGCGCTTCTCGCGCCAGCGTTCGTGGTAGCGGTACTGCTTGCGCCCGCGGGCGTCGCGCCCCGTCGCCTGCAGGTGGCCGCGGTCGTCGGGACAGATCCAGACGTCGGTCCACGCCGGGGGAATCGCGAGGTGGCGAATGCGCTCGAGCGTCTCGCGGTTGCGAACCGGCTTTCCCGAGGCGTCGACGTACGAGAAGCCCTTGCCCGCACGCAGCCGGCGGATGCCGGACTCGCGATCCGACGCGTAGCGCAGCCCGCCGACGGGCGCGGGGCGGCGTGGACGGCGCGGCGTGCGCGACGCTTGCGCCGCCATGGCGCTCAGCGCTGCGGCGCGCGCGGCGGATCGTCGCGGCGCGTGCTGCCCATGCTGCCCGATCCGTTCGCGTCAGCCGGGCGGTTCGCAGTGCCGCCGCGCTCCACGGGTGCGTCGTTGCCCGCCTGCTTCACGCGCTGCGGCCCCACGGACTTCCGCGGATCCGCCTGCGCGAGGCCGTGATTCTCCTGGTCGGCCAGCCCCTCGTTGCCCGGAGCGGGGGCGCGACCCTGGCCCTGCTGGCCTCCCGCCTGGTTCGACTGCTCGTTCTGCTGGCGGCGCTGCTCGCCGTTGCCATCGACCCGTTTGCGGTCGAATTCACTGCCCATGCTGCGTTCGCTCATGGCGGCCTCCTGGACTGGATGACCTTCCGATTGCGCGATCCTCGCTCGCGTTCCCGGCGTCGGGCGCCATGGGCAATTCGCCTACAATCGAGCGCTCGATCCTGCTACGTCCCGGAGCCCATGCGTCAGTCCCTGAAAGCCTTCCTCGCTTGCGCCGCGCTCGCCTGCCTGCCGGCGCGCGCCGCCACGCCGTTTTCCGTCGATGCCTCGGACCTCTGGTTCAATCCCGCGGAGCAGGGATGGGGCGTCAACATCGCGCAGCAGGGAGATACGGTCTTCCTCACGCTTTATGTCTACGGAAGCGACAACAAGCCGGTGTGGTACGTGGCCTCGTCCATGGCGGGCGCGAGAACCGGCGGCGTGGGCGACGTGCGCTTCGTGGGCGACCTTTTCTCCACCACGGGACCCGCCTTCAGCGCCGCGGCCTTCGATCCGTCCAAGGTGGTCGCCACGCGCGTGGGAAGCGCGACGCTCGACATCGCCGGCGGCACGCAGGGCACGCTCACCTACAGCGTGAACGGCGCGGTGGTCACGAAGAAGATCGTGCGGCAGACGTGGCGCGAGAACAACGCGAGCGGCGGCTACATCGGCTACCTGCAGGGCTCGTGCGCGACCACCACCACGGGCCCCGAGGAATCGATGACCTTCACGATCAACCAGGCGGTGCCGAGCTTCTCGATGAATACCGCCGGGGCGAGCGGCGTCTCCTGCGGCTACACCGGGACCTACTCGCAGGATGGGCGCCTGGGACACGCCGAGGGCAACTTCTCCTGCTCCAACGGCAAGAGCGGCACGTTCAGCCTCGATGCGATCGAGGCGAGCACCGACGGCATCGTCACGCACCTCACGACGAAAGTGGGATCGTGCACGCTCACGTCGCGCCTCGCCGGGATTCGCCGCGGGACGAGCTAACCCGCCGGCTCGTCGAGCACGTCGCGCACCAGCGCGCGCAGGCGCGCGTCCTGCAGCAGCATCCGGTTCACGTGCTGCAGGTCGATCGAGTGGGGATTGTGCTTCAGCAGCTCGGCCTTCATCACGCCGAACTCCTCCAGGATCGCGTCCCACAGGAAGTGCATGGGGTTGAGCGCATCGGCCGCGTCGAGGTCGAGGGTGACCGTGGCGTTGCCGGCGATCGGCGGCACTTCGCCCGACGCCTCGAAATGCCGGCAGAGCGCGCGGAACCGCTGGGCCGGCGTCGGCCGGAACGCGGCCGCGAGGCGGAAGCCCGCGCGCGCGAAGTGCGCCGTCATGCCGATCTCGTAGCGGCCGATCACCGCGTCGCGATGGTCCACGCGCTCGAGGTCGCGCCACCACGAAACGAAGGCTTCGGATGCGATCACCCGCCGGGAGAAGCCGACGAGGAACGACTGCAGGTGCGGCGCGATCTCGCGGCTCGCCGTGAGCGCGAAGACGTCCGCGTCGGGTCGCGGCGCGCGGAAGAAGCGATCGCGAAGCTTCACCGCGTCGATGCAGACCATGGAGCTGTTGAGGAGCACCAGCTCGTCGAGCGCCGAAAGGTCTCCGAGCGCCGCGATGCCGACGCGGTAGGACTCGAAGTCGTAGCCCACGTTGGGACGCGTGATCGCCCGCACGCCGGCCGGGAGCGTGGCGAGCGCTTCCGCCGACGCGCCCGTCGAGACGAAGACGACGCGCGCGGGCAGCGCGAGCAGCGCTTGCACGAGCAGGCGCAGGTTCTCCTGCACCCGGCCGCCGGCATGGAAATGCGCGATGACGACGGCGCGATCGGCCGGCGCGGGCGCGCCCTCAGCTCTCAAAGCCCGCCTCCTCGACCTGCTCCTTGCCCTCGACGCGCATCGCGAGCACGCCGCTGGTCGCGATGATGACCATGCCGGCGATCTCCATCCACCCGATGCCGCCGCCCCACACCACGAGCGTGAAAATGGTGGTGAAGAGGATCGTCGTGTACGAGAAGGCGCCGACGACGAGCGTGTTGCCCGTGCGGTACGCGCGCGTCATCGCGAGCTGCGCGAGCGTGCCGCAGAGGCCGAGGCCGAGCAGCACCCATGCGTTGGAAAGCGTCAGCGCATGGAAGGTCGACGTGATGGCGTTCCACGCCGCGGCGAGGATCGTCGCCACGAGCGCGAAATAGAAGAGCACGCGCCAGTCCGGCTCGCCCACCCGTCCCAGGGTCCGCACCGAAAGATAAGCCCACGCCGAGAAGATGCCCGAGAGCAGCCCGATGGCGGCGGGGCCCTCGGTCCCGGCCGCGAAGGTCGGGCGCAGCAGCAGGGCCACGCCGCCGAAGCCCATGACGATCGCCACCAGCAGCCAGTGCGAGAAGCGCTCGCCCAGGACCACCGTGGTCGCGATGGCGAGGAAGATCGGCGAGGTGTAGTTGAGGGTGTTCGCGGTCGCGACCGGCAGCCGCGTGATGGCGTAGAAATAGCCGATCAGCGACACCGAGCCCACGAAGCTGCGCATCAGGTGGCCGCCGAGGAAGCGCGTGCGCAGCGTCCCGCCTTTCGTCATGTGCATGACGCCGGTCACGAAGACGAGCGAGAAGAGCGAGCGGTACATCGCCATCTCGGCCGCGCCGAAATAGGCCGAGCCGAGCTTCACGAAC
>Ga0157372_10002596_pt1 | contig 19560 bp, 13 predicted proteins | sample C55metaG_FD_115307 | JGI IMG/M metagenome (GOLD analysis project Ga0157372, IMG submission 115307) | Corn rhizosphere microbial communities from Kellogg Biological Station, Michigan, USA - C5-5 metaG | ecosystem: Host-associated > Plants > Roots > Rhizosphere > Soil | place: USA: Michigan... | reverse complement strand
GCGTACCAGAGGGGATAGGTATCGTTATCGCCAAAGGAGAAAAGGATGGCGTTGGGCGGACAGGATTCGAGATAATCTTTTGCGAGGTCGCGCGGCAGGGTCTTTTTGCTGCGGTCATGATCGTCCCACTCCTGGCTACCCATCAGCACCGGTACGGCCAGGAAGCAGAGGCCTGCCGCGGCATAGTGCGCCATGGCCGGCTGTTTGAGCCAGCGGGTGAAATAATGGGCCACGGCGAGGACCCCGAGGCCGATCCATATCGCGAAGGCATATTCGGAGCCGGCGAAGGCATAGTCCCTTTCGCGGGGCTGGAGGCCGGCCTGGTTGAGGTAGATGACGATGGCGAAGCCGGTAAAGAAGAAGAGAAGGCCGGCGATCGCGAAGTCGTGCCGGGAGCGATACGCCTGGAAGATCAGACCGATGAGTCCCAGGATCAGCGGAAGCATATACATCCTATTGTAGGACTTGTTCTTCGTATGGATCGTATCCGGCAGCTTGCTTTGGTCGCCGAGGAAGAAATTGTCGATGAAGGGGATCCCGGTGATGGCATTGCCGTCGCGGGGGTTGCCGAAACCTTCGAGGTCATTCTGTTTTCCGGAGAAGTTCCACATGAAGTACCGGCCATACATCCACCAGTTCTGATAGGTGAGGAAGTAGCGGATATTGTTCGCCATGGTGGGGTTATCGCCTTCGGCTACGCCGCCATAAGCCTTGTAGGTATCGACCTCGTGGCGATCGTTCTGGGAGCTCCACATGCGGGGGAAGACGTGGGCCGAGGGGGTATTACCCCAGTCCTGGATCATCGTCTTGCCGGCCACTTCATATTTATCCTTTCCCTTTACATAGAGGTCCGCGCCGTCGATGGTGGGCGCCTGATCCTGGAAATCGGGTCCATAGAGGATGGGCCAGTCGCCGTATTGTTCGCGGCTGAGATAGCCGACGAGGCTGACGGGGTTGTCCACATTATACATATCCACCGGCGGGTTCGCATTACTGCGGATCATGGTGGTGAAGTAAGTGGAATAGCCGAGGAGAACGAAGGCAAAGCACCAGAGACCCAGTTTGAACCAGGGGAGGGCTTCTTTCTTTATAAAATAACCTGCGATCCAACCGATGGCCAGGCCTACCAGGATCTTGACGATATAGCCGGCGCCGCCATGTGCCGAGCCGATGAGCACGGGGGCGGAGACGATGAAGATGAAGGCCATCAGCCATATCCTCATACGGTTGGCGGTGACGGTGGCTTGCTTGAACAGCAGGCCCCAGGTGAGTAGGGCGGCCAGCGCCAGGAAATAAAAGCCGAAGCCGCTGAAGAAGGGCAGGCTGAGGGAGTTGACAAAGAAGATGTCGAAGTAGCCGGCGCCTTTGATGGTATACTGGATGACGATGACCTGGACGACGCCGGTGATGGCGCAGCCGACGACGAAGGCGAGGATGGAGCCCCAAAGGGTCGGCCGGTAGCGTTTGAAGTAATAGACCATCACGATGGCGGGGATGGTCAGAAGGTTGAGCAGGTGGACGCCGATGGACAGGCCCATCATGTAGAAAATAAAGACGATCCATTTATCGGAGCCTGCTTTGTCCGCATTGTGCTCCCATTTCAGGATGGCCCAGAAGACGAGGGCGGTGAAGAAGGCCGAGGAGGCGTATACTTCGCCTTCGACCGCGCTGTACCAGAAGGAGTCGCAGAAGGTGTAGGCGATGGCGCCGACGACGCCGGCGGCCATTATGAGAAAGGTCTGTTGTTTATCGGGGTCTGTGGTTGGTTGCAGGGCTGCGCCTGTGGCGGGCCGCATTACTATTTTGCGGGCGAAATGGGTGATGGTCCAGAAGAGGAAGAGGATGGACATGCCGCTGGCCAGGGCACTCATAAAGTTGACGCCGCGGGCGGCGGTGTGAGGGTTATCCCCGAACAGGATGATGAAGAAGCGACCCATCAGGGCGAAGAGCGGGGCGCCCGGGGGGTGGGGGATCTCGAGTTTAAAACAGCTGGAAATGAATTCACCGCAATCCCAGAAGCTACCGGTCGCCTCCATGGTCATGATGTATACGGTTGTTGCGAAGAGGCCTACGATCCACCCGGTGATATTGTTGATCTTGTTGAAGCGCATGGGGGCTTTTTCTACTTTTGGGCACGAATTAAGGCCAAATAACCCAATTTTCCGAGAATAGAGAGCTAAATTTTGTTAATTGGCGCCCTTCGGGCGCCGGTCAGTCAAAGAATACTTTTACCGTTTGATAGAAAAGGCGACTTTGCTGATGCTGGGATTGCTCGGTAAAATCCTGCAGGCCGAAGAGGCCGGCGGCGTTGCCTTTCTGGATGGCGATCTCGAGGTAGCCGGCGGAATTGAAGAGGGCGAGCTTTTCGCCTTCCCCGACATCGGCATAGGTCTCGCTTATCTTATCGATCGTCTCGTCGCGTTTGAAGACGATGCGGAAGCCGCGGCCGCGGCGTTGCTGTTCGAACTCTTCGCGGGTGATATTGACGATGACGTTTTCGAAGTGATCGATGAAAATGATCTGGCCTTCGATCCAATTATCGCCGAAGACCGGGCGGAGGTGGTTCTTTTCGGTGAACGGGGTATCCGGGTTACCGATGGAGAGCAGGCCGGCGCCCTGGATGAGCTGTTGGATGGCCTGACCCATGGTGCGAACGCAGTAGAGGGTATTTTTGACGGCCGTTCGGTCGAGGGGCAGACCGATGACCATCTCGGGGCGGCCTTCCAGGATCATGGTGAGCAGGCCGTTGTCGGCGCAGAGCAGGTATTGTTCCTTATGAAAGGCGAGCAGGAGCTGTTCGGGCTTTTTCTCGAACAGATTGACCAATATGAGGTGATAGGTAAAGGGCGGGAAATGCCGGATCGCGTTGCGGCAGACATAGGCGGCCTGCGGATAGTTGAAGGGAGACAGCTCATGAGAGATGTCCACCAGCTGAAAGCCCGGGTCCTGTTGCAGCAGCTGGCCTTTGATAGCCCCAATGAGATAGTCTTTTTGACCGATATCTGATGTCAGGGTGATTAAGGCCATGCCGGTTATTTAACAAACTCCCCTTTCTTATTATAATAATGTTTATAGGTGAGCCTGTCGGCGAGGGAGGGCGCCATTTTGTTGATCAGCACGGTGACCTTGCCCAGGAGAGTGAGAACCAGGGTGCGTTTCCGGCGGCGGATGGCCTTGAGGATGTGATGAGCGCATTCGTCGGCGGTCATCAGGCTACCTTCGTTGAGCACTGTTTCGCCGCGGGCGACGCCATGGGAATCGAGGGCGGCCAGGCGTATATTGGAGGCCGTGAAGCCCGGGCAGACCCACATTACATGAACGCCGCTGTGGAGCATTTCGGTGCGGAGGGATTCCAGCCAGCCCTGCAGTGCGAATTTCGATGCCGAGTAGGCGCTTCGGCCGGGCAGGCCGCGGTAGCCGGCGGTCGAGGATACACCTACGATGGTGCCTTTGTTCTCGAGGATGGACGGGAGGGCGTACTTGGTGCAGTAGACTGCGCCAAGGAAGTTTATCTCCATGACCTTGCGGGTGACCTTGGTGTCGCAGTCGGTGAAGAGGGCCCGCATGGAGATGCCGGCGTTGTTGATGAGGATATCGATGCGACCGAACGTCTCGATGGTCGAATCGATGAACCGGCGGCATTCTTCTTCGACGCTGATATCGCAGGCTACGGCATGCAGTATCACCTGGGCGTATTCCACTTGAAGTTTGTAGATCTTATCGTGGCTGCGACCGCAGGTGGCGACCTTTGCGCCGAGGGGGATCAGGGCTTCGATCAAGGCTTTACCGATGCCATCGCTGCCACCGGTGATGACGACTACTTTATCCTGGAAAAAAGACATGTATACTCAGTTGGTTATCGGTGCAAATCTAGTCCTATTTTTTGAACCAAACCAACTGACCCAGATGATATTGTACGTGGCCGGCGCGGTTGAGCACGACGGAGAGCCGGTTGCGGTGCGGTTCCTTTGCGAAGTCGGCGTCGGAGACGGCGGTATGTTTCTGCAGCCATTCTTCGGGTGACCAGCTACGAAACTTTTCAGTGAGCCCGGTATTGACGGCGGTCCAGGCGCGGCGCAGCTCGTGCACGGCGGGATAGGCTGCTTCGGGGTTGTCCGGGTTGGTGATGAACAGATCGTCGAGATGGGGATAGAGGCGGTCGCCAAGCCCCAGCAGGGGGAACATCCGGTCATGAACGGCAGCCAGGTGGCCGAGGAGGTAAATGATGCGGTTTTTGCCCGGGACAATGGGTTGGAGCAGCTCTTCATCGCTGCAGTTGTCGAAGAAGCCGGTGGCGCGTTTGATGGATTGTTCCCAGGTGTGAAGACTCGTGGTGACGAACAGGTTTGTATTCATGGATGCAAATGTATGGAAAAAAGCCCCGCTTGTGCGGGGCCTCCAGGTTAGTTGGTGTCTGAGCCGTCGGGCCCGGATTCGAGTAGTTTATATAGCTCGTCGAGCTTGGGTGAGAGGATGATCTCGGTGCGGCGGTTGAGGGCGCGGCCTTCGGGTGTGCTATTTGTTTGGACGGGGTCGTATTGGCTATGTCCCGACGCTACCACGCGGATGGGGTCTACCTGGTAGTCGGCCGTGAGGATGCGGACGATGGCCGTGCTGCGGGCTACGCTCAGCGCCCAGTTGTCCTGGTAACGGCCGCGGATAGGAACGGAATCGGTGTGGCCTTCGATATCGACGGTGATATCGGGGTTGGTGTTGAGCACTTCGGCCAGCTTGCCGAGGGCTTCTTTTCCTTTGGGGTTAACGGTGGCGCTGCCGGAGGGGAAGAGGAGATTTTCGGAGAGACTGACATAGACCTTGCCGTTCTTTATGGAGACGGTGAGGTCTTTCGAGTTGAAGCCGACCAGGGCGTCGCTCATCTTTTTACGGATGTCCTGGATCGCGCGTTTCTGCTGGTCCATCAGCGCCTGGAGCTGGGCCAGGCGACGGCGTTGTTCGGCGATCTGTTCTTTGCTTTGATTGAGCTGGTTCTGGGTGAGACCGGACTGGTTGGTGAGATCATCGATCTTTTTATTCAGGTCCCCGATTTGTTGTCTTAATTGCCCAATGGTATTCTCGTGCTGGACGACCTGCTGGGCGAGCCGGGCGCTGTCGGCGCGGGCGGCGGCCAGGGCGGCTTCGGAGGCTTTCCATCGGCGCGTCGGGACACAACTAACTATAAATAAGGTAATTAGGACTCCTAAGCTTAGCAAGCGAATGGCTTTTTTCATACATGTAGATTGAGTTGAACGAAGTGGTACCTCCCTTCACTAACAATCATTGGGCCATTTAGAAGGGCTTTGCGCCGGCCGCGCGGCCGCGGGCCAGCTGGACGACCTGCCAGTTGTAGGAGGGTTTGAAGAGCTGTCTTCTGCCTCCGCCGCCGCCGATGAGGGAGCCGGTGCCGATGGAGATGCCGATCCCGCCGCCGCTGCCGAAGGAGCCGAAGCCGAGTCCGCCACCCACGCCGATATCGGGGCCGCCGCCACCCCCGCGGGGGACGCTGGCATCGGGAGGAAGCCCTTCGATATAAATACCGACGGCGACGCTGTTGGCGGCATAGGAGGACGAAGGATTATGATTGGGATATAGCGTCTGCAGGGGAATAGCCGCTTCATAGATCAGGTCGCCCTCGTTGGTATAGTCCATGCGCATCTTCACCCCCTGCGGGTTGTTATCATCCGCATAGTCATAGTTGCCGGTGCTGTCCTTTGAAAAGCCATAGAGAGCGTATGCTCTTTTGTCTTCCAGGGTAATGGGTTTGTTGTTCTTGTACCGCTGGGGTTGGGCCTCTTCCATTAGCTGCTGGTTGCGGTTGATGTGAGGGTCGAGCGGGTAGCCGATACCGACGGCGCCGGCCTCGCTTTTATCTGCTTTTGTATTGACCCAGACGGTCATGCCGCCCTGGATGATCTTTTGTTGTTCCTGCGGGCTTTTTGTCTCCATCAGGATATAGAGGAATTGGTCGTCGTTGGTGACGGCGCATGTGAGATGCTCCTTTGAGAGGGCGTACGGGAGGGGTTTGATCCAGTCATTGTCTTTGCCGTCGATGGTCAGCGGCAGGCGTTGCCAGTTGTCCGAGGCCGGGTCGGCCCCGGTGGTGGCTTTGTGGGATGAGCCACAGGAGGCCATTGCTGCCGCGAGGGCCGTGGTGAATATGAGGCTGGGTATCTTCATATTTGAAATACAAAGATACCCGGCTAATTGTTAAGAACTCGTTACCATCGGTCGAGTCCAAGAAGCTTGCGGCCGAGGGGGCTGAGTTCGGCGGTGCCGTAGCGGGTCTGTTCCAAATGGCGGGGGTCGCCGGGGAAGGCATAACCTTCGGGAGCGATCCGGTCGCGCCAGGATCGGATGCGCCACTGACGGAGGGGTTCGTTGTCCTCTTCGGCGGGCATCATGGAGATATACTGGGCGATGCGGACCTTGTCCTTGCTGAGATTGGGCCGGATGCCGTGGGGTTCGGAGCTGTTGAAGATAAGCAGGTCGCCCGCTTCGAGCTTCACCTTGACGAGATCGAAACCGGTGGTATCGGGTTTGAAGTGATCGCGATCGCCGGGCTGTGTGAGTTTCCAGGTATCATAGGTGCGGAAGAGTTCGGGGATGCATTGGAACCCGCCCATGTTCTCGTCCGTCTGATCGGCGAGGGCGAGGACGCCCTGCACGTTCTGCGGTTTTGTTTCGGGATCGTAGTCCCAGTGGATAAAACCTTTGTATTCGAAGCCCGGACGGAGGGGGAAGTTGAGATTAGCGCGGTCGATGGTGACCCAGAGCTTTTCCGTGCCCCAGATGTCGGCGAAGGCGGCGTGAACGCGGGGCATCTGGCGGTTGTTCCAGAGGTGCTGGTTGTTGTAGACCTCGACCATCCCGGTGTTCGTCAGCTCTTTCATCTGCATTTCGGCGCGGGGCGCGGTATACCAGGTGTCGGCGTTGTTTGGGTCCTTTTCTTCGAACTCCCAGAGAAACTTCGCGGTTTCTGCGACCTGCTCGCGGGGAACGGCGCCTTTAACGATGACATAGCCGTTGTGCTGCCAGAATTCCCAGTCGGCTTCGGAGAGCACTTTTAGCGGCGGGCCGTCCAGCGTCCGGCGGAGATTGATCTTGCTGCTGGTGGCGGTGGAGGGATTGCCGGGGATATCCTTGTGGGCGTTATCGGGGACCATTGTTGCGGCCATTGTTGTTTGCATATAATAAGTTTTGTAGTGTAAAGTTCCGGCGATGGGAGGGGGCGGGCAACCGCCCCCTTGACCAATTTTTGCTCTGTATTGACCCCTTTTGCCGATTTTTCCGTAATTTTTGGTATATGAAGGTCCAACTCGAAAAAGTGGTTCCGGGGGAGGGGCAGAGTTTCCGGCTGTTCTCACCGAGTCTGCGGGATCATTTCTACTGGCATTATCATCCCGAATACGAGCTTGTATATGTCGAGGCGACGGCCGGGATCCGCCATGTCGGTTGGCATGTGTCGAGCTATATCGAGAGCGATCTTGTGCTGATCGGTCCGAATATCCCTCATTTGAATTTCGATTACGGTTTGAAGACCGAATATCACCAGGTGGTGGTGCAGCTGGCGCCAGACTTTCTTGGCGATGCGTTGCAACATGCGCCGGAACTGGCCGAGGTGGAGAAGCTGTTTGCAAGGGCGGCTTATGGGTTATCGTTTGGCGGCGCCGTGAAGGAGCGGGTGGGATCGGAATTGAAGGCCATGTTTGATCTTGGCCCTTTCGAGCAACTGGTGGCCTTGCTGCGGATCTTTTATCAATTGGCGGACGAGCGGGTGGATGTGCTGCAGTTGAACGAGGAGCAAACGGGCGTGAAGAGCATGCTGACGGATAAGGTGCGGATGTCGTCGGTGTATGAGTATATTCATCGCCGTTATGACCGGCGACCGGACGTCAATGAAGTAGCGGCGCAGGTGCATTTGAGCACGGCGGCGTTCTGCCGGTATTTCAAACGGCAGACCCGAATGACCTTTACCGATTTTGTCAATCAGTACCGGATCGGGCAGGCGAAGACGCTGCTGTTGCAGGGGCGGTCGGTGACCGAGGCGGCGTTCGAGGTCGGGTTAGAGAGTATTTCCTATTTCAATAAATTGTTCCGGCTTCATGAGGGGATGAATCCTTCGGAGTTCAAGAAGCGTTATCGCGATCATTTTACCGGGTAAGTTTTTTCCTGCAGGTTCCAGCCGCGGACCGCGACCTGGGGTGTCACGCCGGGTTTTGGCGCGTAGTCCAGGGTGATGGTCTTTGCTTCTCCGGGGAGTATGGAGACGTAGTTGTCGCTGTAGAAGACCGGCAGGAGGCGTTCCTTCGTTTTGGGGTCGACCAATGAGACCCGGTTGAAGAACGCCACGGCGCCACCGGCGGGATTTTTGAGTGTGACGGTGATACGGTTTTTTTCCGTTTGGGTGGCGGTGACAGCGACGGCGCTGGCCGGCAGGTGTTGGAGACCGCTATAGACACCGGTGCTGTCGGGGAGCCAGTATAAGTTGTCGCTGACGATCTTCTGGTTCACGTCCAGCAGGCGGAGCGAGAGGAAGACCCCTTCTTTTGCCCGCAGGCGATCGACCTGGTGACCGATCGGAATATAATTCTTGGCGACGGTCGGACCAACCTCGAAGAACTGCTGGCTCTTCGACAGGGTCTTGCCATTCATATCCAGCACCCGTATCTGCATCATCAGATCGCGTACGGCACGGAAGGTGTTGTTGGCGATCATGGTCATGCCGGAGACAGGGTCGTACATGATATGCAGGGGCTCGCTGCCGCTGTGGAGGCCATAGAGACAGGCGTTGGGATCGAGGTAATAGTCATACATCTGACCGCGGAGGGCAGTCCAGGGATTTTGGGTCTTCCAGATGATGGCGCCGGTGTACCAATCCCACATATGGGCGCTGAATCCTTCCATGAGGGCGCGGTACTGGTCGTAGTTGACGAGTTGGGCTTTTTCGGCGAAGTCGCGAAGATCTTTTATCGGGCCATAGGTATAGACCGAAGAGTCATAGCCGATGTATTTGTGATAGTTGAAGACTTCGTCTTCAACCTGATGAGGGGCTGGGGCTACGAGGTGTTCTTTTGGGATGAAACGCTCGAGAGATTCATAATCCCCGACACCGACGGAGCCGATCTCGGAGTTGAAGGGGAAGGTGCGCTTGCCCCAGAAGGTCTTTATGTCCTGGATACCGTAGGGACCGTCGCCGTTGCCGCCGAGGTTATTGAAGGACATGCTGTCCGAGTTGGAGTAGTCGAAGAAGGTGCGGGTGCCGTCGAGGCGGGGGATGATCGAGTCCTTGAGGGCGGCGAAGATATCGCCCGGCGGGGTGATCTCGTTGCCGCCGCACCAGAAGGCGAGGGAGGGGTGGTTGCGGAGCATTTTAACCTGGTCGGCTGCGGATTGGATGAACAGGTCATGGTCGTCGGGGTATTTCTTGCGGGTCCACTGATCCTCCTTCTTCATGGGATCTTCCCAGCGGCCGTTGCAGTCGCCGGAGTTCCAGAAGTCCTGGAAGACCAGCAGGCCGTAGCGGTCGCAGGCGGCGTAGAATTCTGGGCGTTCGGTGAGGGCGCCGCCCCAGACGCGGATGAGGTTGAGGTTCATGTCGCGGTGGAAGCGGACCTCGGCGTCGTAGCGTTCGGGGCTGAGGCGGAGGAGTTCGTCGGAGACGATGTAGTTGCCGCCTTTTATAAAGATCTTCTGGCCATTGACGGTCAGCTGGGCGCTGTGGGTGGTGGGGTTCCAGCTGGTGGCGAGCTCGCGGACGCCGAAATCGAGGGGGATGGCATCGGCGCCGAAGGTGAGTGTGGTATGATAGAGCTCCTGCGCGCCATACCCGTTGGGCCACCAGAGGCGCGGATGCATGATGATGTGAAAGGGAAGTCTTATTTCCCGGGTAATGCCGGGCGCCAGCTTGACGGTAGTGGTAGTGGTGTCGCCGTCGAGGACAAAGGTGAGACTGCCTTTGACGGTGTCTGCACTCGTATTCTCCAGTTCGGCGCTGACACGGAGGACCGCGGGGGCCTGGTCTTTTGCGGCGACATCGGGGAAGCGGACGCCGGAGACCTCGGTGATGATATGCGGGTTTCTGATACGCACGGCGCCGCTGCGATGGATCGTCACCTTGTCCCAGATGCCGGTATTGCGGTCACGGATAGGTTGGATCCAGTCCCAGCCGGTAACATACTGGTGTGTGACGTTGCGGGCGATCTCGCCGTCGCCGCCCTGGCCGCCGTTGGGATTGCCAACGGGATCGGGAGGATAGACGAGGATGGCGAGCCGGTTGTCGCCGTTGGCCGCGAGATATTTTGTGATGTTGTAGGATTGGCGGAGGTACATGCCATAGTGGGTACGCTCGTTGACCTTATGACCATTGAGAAAAACCTCGCAGGAGTAGTTGACGCCGCGGAGGTCGAGCCAGACCTGGTCCTTGCCCTGGCCCTTTGAAGCGGCTTCCTTAAAATTCTTTACGAACCAGTAGGTATAGTGATCGCGGCCGACGGTATAAATATCGGGGATCTTTTGGTTGTTGAGGCCATAGAAGGGATCGGGTTCGAGCTTGTTGTTGATGAGGGTCGTGAGGACCGTGCCTGGAACGGTGGCATCGAGCCAGCCGGTGGTGGAGTACCCGGGTTGTGAGATCTTGTCGCCGCTTGCTTTGACCTTGCCGATGGCCTGGCATTTCCAGCCGGTGTTGAGTTCGTAGTCGTTCTGAGCGTAGAGCAGGCCGGAAACGGCCAACAAGAGAACGGTCAGCAAGGGGTATTTTCTCATCATGCGGTAAAGCTACAGGTTGATTTGTTTAGCACAAAGGCTTATTTTCGGTGCGCATTCCCAATTGATCTATGTATTTCGAAACCTTGAAAGGCATTCTGCGCGATGATGGCCGGCTACGGGTATTGTTATTCGCTTCCCTTGTTGTTCAGATCATCCTTTGTTGGACGGCGGTGGGCATCTATCATCCCGATCAGCATTTTCAGATCATCGAATTCTCCTCGTGGCAACTGCGCCGGCCATCGGCTGTAGGGCAGGTGTGGGAATTTGCCGCGCATCTGCGACCGACGCTGCAGGTGTACCTCTTCTCGGGTTTTTCCTGGCTTTGCTCAGCGCTCGGGATGCACGATCCCTATTCCCAGCTGGGCCTGTTGCGGATGATCTTCGGTGTTTCGCTTTTTGCGCTGTTCAACGGGATGGCGTTGTACTATTTCCAACGTGACCGGCGGGTACTGTTCGGGGTGTTGCTGATCCTGAATTTTTCGTGGCTCCTTCCTTATACAAGAACGTTGTTCAGCAGCGAGATGCTTTCCTCCTTTTTATTCTTTGGAGGGGTCTTTTGTTATGATCTTTCCAATCGCAAGGGCGGCAGAGGATGGTGGGTGGCTGTGGCCATCGGGTTTGTCTTCAGCCTGGCCTTCTATGCCCGTTTCCAAACGGCTTTTGCCATTGCCGGATTCGGGGTGTGGATGGGGATGGATCGCGAAGAGCGGCGCCGGATGCTTCCGCTGGCGCTCGGACTCATCGCCGGTATCGGTTTGAATACGGTGCTGGACGCGGTGTTCTACCACGAGTGGGTGTTTACGCCCTACACCTATTATGAGGTGAATATCGTGGAAGGGAAGGCGGCGTCGATGGGGACCTCCTCCTTCCTGTTGTACGTCGGGGTGCTGGCCGCGGTGGTCGTTGCGCCGCCGCTGAGTCTTGTTTTGCTGTACGGCGGTTTCAAGGAGGCCGTCGTGCGCCAGCTTCGTCAGCCGTTAACGCTGGCGGTGATATTTTTTATCCTGGGGCATTGTCTTGTCGCGCATAAGGAGGAACGTTTCCTTTTCCCGGTGCTGAACGTTCTGCCGTTGGTCGTTGGCTGGGGCTTACCGGGTCTGATCGATTGGTGGTGGCGGCAGCGGAAGGGGATGCGGCGGCTTTTTAACGGTCTCGCGTTGTTCAGCATTGGACTGAACGGGTTCCTGTTGGTGGTGTTGCTATTTACTCCCTATTCCCAGGCGCTTTATTTTACTTCTTTGTTGAAGGGTGAGTTTGCGGACCGGCCGGTGACGATCTGGACGGTCAACCGAACGCCGTTTGAAACGGAACACCGGTTGCCGTTCGTCTTTTACCGGGAGGCGGCGACGAATTTGCAGTTCCGGCGGCTGGGGCCGGAGGATTCGATGCGGCTGATGCCCCGTGACGCGGAGTATGTCGCGGGAACGTACGATCAGCTGAAGGGGCAGCTGAGGTGGTTGGATAGCCTGGGTTACCAGCGGGTGTTGTATTCTTCGAGGCTGTTATGGGGGATCGACGCCTTTCTGGACTCGAAGCGGATCAATACGATCAATGATATCTGGGTGTTGTACCGGAAGCGCTGAGCTAGGGTTTGATCGCCGTATTGGGTTGGTAGTTGGAGTACCATTGGCCGAGAGTGGTGAGCTTGCCGTCGGCGCCGATGAGGGCGGAGGACCAGAGCGTAGGATCGGTGGGAGAACCGGAGAACCAGGAGTAGCGCTGGACGTAGGGAAGTGCGTCCAGCCTGGGGAGGAGGCGCTGCATGAAAGCGAGCACATCGGAGGGGCTATATTGGTTGGCTGAGGTAGAAGTGGCGTTCCAGTCGGCGGTGGCGAATTCGGTGATCCAGATGGGCAGGTGGTATTTGTCATAGACGCTTTGCAGCGTTTGGACGAAAGCATTGTCGTCCGTTCCGGCGTACATGTGTACACAGATGAAGTCCACGCGTTTTTTTTCGGCTATGGCCGAGTCCATGAAATCATTAAACCATTGAAGGGTGGGCCAGGAAGTGGCGGGACTGCCGAGGGGCAGGCCGAGACCTTCCAATTTTGGCCAGTAGGCGAGGGCCTGGGAGACGGTCATATTCGACTGATCCTGGCGATCGGGTTCGTTGAAGGCGATGATATTTTTGACGGTCCCCTGCGCTTTGGACTGCTGGGTGGCCGAGATGTTCGCATCGGTCATATTGCCGGGTCCCCAGAACATGGAAACGAATTCGCAGTTCTGCGGGGTGGGAACGGGGACGAGCGTTCCCCAGGTGTAATACCAGAATGCCTTCAGATTGACCACATTTGTCTCGAAGTTGCCATACTGGGTATAAACGTTGAAATCGGCCCCTTTTTTTGAGCTCGTGGCGGTTGGTGACGGGTTGGTCCCAGTGGTATCGGTACCGCCTCCCATGTGGGACGGAGTGGAGTCCTTTTTACAGCTGCCTAACAACAGTATGAGAACCAATGCAGAGGGTAGCAGGTACCGGGTCATTGCTTCATTATTGCAAGATTGGTGCCAACGAAGGCAACTTTTAACAGTTTTACCCGCGTTTCCAAGGTGCTATGGATGCGCAAATACCTTTCCTTCAGAAGAAGGCGTTCTTCCTATTGACGCTGGCTGTTATCGGCACGACGCTCTGCTCCTGGTTCAATCTCAATAGCTGCCTGATCATCGCATTGGTGATCTTTCGGTTGGCCGACGGGGGTAGACCGATCGAGGTCGTTCGCAGGGCTTTTTCCAACCGGTTCTTCCTGGCCTATTTCTCCCTTTTTGCGATTGAGGTTGCGGGACTGTTCTACACGCATGACCTTTACACCGCTTACAAGCATGTGGAAAGCAAGGCGACGCTTGTCGCCATCGCATTCGTCTTGTGCAGCGGCGCCGTCATTGACCGGCAGGGGGTCCGGCAGCTGATGAAGGCCTATTGCTGGCTGCTCGTGGCGATCAGCTTTCTTTGCCTTGTGGTGGCCGGTTTCCGGCTATGGGACACGGGGCGGACGGGAGTCTTCTTCTACCACGAGCTAACGGCAGTGATCGATCTCAACGCTGTATTTTTTTCGGGCTACGTACTCATTGCGTTGATCTTTTTGCTGAGCCCGGAGGGGAATGGCGCTTTTCGCGGGGCGATGATCGCCTTTTTTACGGTGATGATGATCCTGCTGAATTCGAAATTGTTGCTGGCGTTGCTGGCGGTGGTCTTTATCGTATCGAAGTCGGGGTGGCCTGGGCTTCCGCTGAAGGCGCGGCGATCCATTGGGGTTGTCGAGCTGGTGATCGCCGGGGGCACTGCGCTGGCCGTCACTCACAACCCGGTCCAGCAGCGGTACCGGGATATCCTGCATGATGACTGGCGGTATCTTTGTCAGCATCCGAACGACAGGCATGCCCACTTCAACGGGGTGTCGCTGCGGTTGCTCATGTGGGAATTTGGGGAAGAGATCGTCAACGAGCAGAACGCCTGGGTCATCGGCGTGAGCGCGGGAGACAGCCAGGACCTGTTGAACCGGAAATATCTCGCCGCGGAGATGCGGTACCGGGGTTATAATTTCCACAATCAATTCGTCGAGATCTTTGTCCGCAGTGGGATCGCCGGGCTTTGTATCTTCCTTGCGGCGATCGGGCTGCTGGTGGACCTTGCCCGACGTACGGGGACCAGGGCCGGCTGGCTGGTGCTCATTGTGCTGCTGCTGCTTGCGATCACCCAGTCGACGCTGGAGATGCAGCATTCGCTGTTCCTCTTTTGTTTTTTTCCGCTGATCTTCGCTACTCCGTTTTTAGACTCTTTGCAGGATTCATTCCCGCGGCGCGCAGGGCATGATAGCTGACCGTCGCAAAGGCCAGGGTGATGACGCCGATACCGGCCAGCGGGAAGACCCAGGCATGCACGGGGATGCGATAGGCGAAACCTTGCAGCCATTTATCGGTCGCTAGCCAGGCCAGCGGGCTGGCGATGCCGATCGCGAGCAGGACCAACCCGAGGAAGGAGCGGCTGATCAACAGGCAGATGTTGAGCAGGTCTGCGCCGAGGACCTTGCGGATGCCGATCTCTTTTGTGCGCTGGACCGTGCTGATGGCGGCCAGGCCGAACAGACCGAGGCAGGCCAGGAGGATGGCAAGGGTCGAGAAAAGGGTAAAGATGGTGGCGGTGCGTTGTTCCGTCAGGTATAGTTTATTGAAATCTTCGTCGAGAAAATGGTATTCGAAGGGGCGTAAGGGGATATAATGTTTCCAGGTGGTTTGCAGCCCGTCGATCACGGCAGGAAGAGCTGCTCCGCCGAGGCGGAGCAGGAGGCATTGGATCTCGCTGGTATCGGCATAGATCAGGATCGGGCCGATGGCCTGGTGCATGGAGGCGAAATGAAAATCCTTTACTACGCCTCTTACTACGCCGTTCTGGTTATAACGGGTGATCGTCTTGCCAAGGGCTTGTTCGGGGCTCCAGCCGATCTTTTTTGCCGCGGTCTCGTTGATGATAAAGGAAAGCGAGTGGGAGCTGTCGGGATTGAGGGGCCGGTTGGCGGGCAGATCGGCCATAGTAAGGTCTGTGCCGGCGACCAGCTGCATGTCCATTGTCTTTACGAAATTCAGGTCGGAGGGGATGCAGTTGACGGGAAAGCGGATGGGGCCGTTGCCGTTATCCGTTGACAGCATATCCGTCCAGCCGACAGAGGTGGGAACGCTGCTGGAGCCGGTGATCTGCCGTACTCCGGGCAGGACACCCATGGCCGTTCGCAGGGCGTTGTAGTGGGCCATGTCGCGCCAGTTGAAGGGGATCACGAGGACATGGTCGCGATCGTACCCAAGGTCCTTGTTCCGGATGAACCGCATTTGCTGGAGGATGACGACGGTGCTGATGATCAGGAAGAGGGAGATGACGAATTGTACGACGATCAGGGTCTGGCGCAGCCCGGTATTGCGGCCGGCGAGGCGAAAGCCGGACCGGAGGATGGTGATGAGTTTCGTACCGGAGAGCAGCAGGGCGGGGTAGGCGCCGGCCAAAAAGCCGATGACTGCGGCCGCGGCGAAGATGGGGACAAGGGTCCCGGGTTGCAGGATGTCACGGGTAAGCAGCTGCTTTCCCGTCAACTGGTCGAAGGAGGGTAGCAGCGCGATGCTGAGCGCCAGGGCGAGGACCAGGGAAACGAAGGTGAGCAGCAGGGATTCGCCGGCAAATTGCGTGAAGAGCTGACCGCGGGCGGCGCCCAGCACCTTACGGATGCCGATCTCCCCGGTGCGGTTGGCCGACTGGGCGATGGTGAGGTTGGTATAATTGAAGCAGGCGACGACCAGGATCAACAGGCCGATGGCCAGGAGAATATAGATGGTCGTTACGCTCCCGTTGGGTTCGAGCCCTTCGTAAGGGGAATACAAGTGTACCCGGTGCAGCGGTTCGAGGTGATAGGACAGGTATTCATTGCCTTTTAATTCGGCTTGCTGTTTGACGGCCGGCGTTTGTATATAAGCGTTGATCCGGCGTTCGAGGGCAGGTGCGTTTTTCGGGTCGTTCAGCAGAAGATAAGTGAACCAGTTGGCGTTGAACCAATTTTCTTCCGCGGCCTGGGGAAGCTCCGCGAAATTGGCGACGACGTCGAACTGGATCTGGGAATTACCGGGCGGATCCTGCAATACCCCGCCGATCGTGTAGTCTTTTGTATACTCGATCCGCAGGGTTTTCCCCACGACATCGGTGGACCCGAAGTATTTGAGTGCGGTGCTCCGGGAGACAAATATATGCTGGGGGCTCGACAGGGTTCGAGGATCGCCGGACAACAGGGGAAAGGAGAAGACGGACAGGAAGGGGGTGTCGGCATAGATGAATTCCGGCTCTTTAAAATTCTTGTCGCCGGCGCTGACCGCGCGGGTATATTTTGCAAAGCGGACGAATTCGCGGACTTCCGGGAAGCTGCGTTTGAATTGGGGACCCGGCTTGGTCCCCGTTGTGGCGAACGTCGACGAACGGCCGGGAGCCCCGAATTCCATGACGAGGCGGACGATGCGGTTGCCGTTTGCCTGGAAATTGTCGTAGCTCAGTTCATCGGCGATGAAGAGGCCGATGAGGATGCACGAGGCGAGGCCGACGGTGAGACCGAGGATGTTGATGAAGGTGAAACTCTTTTGCCGGATCAATTGCCGGACAGTCAGTTTGATAAAATTTCTGAACATTCCTGAAATTAAGGAATATTTCCGATGCAACATTTATACGAGTGCGCGCGACCCTTCTGGTAAACCGGTCAACATGTTCAGAAATTACTTTGTCATCGCCTGGCGAACCCTGCTGAAAAGCAAGTGGTATTCCCTGATCAATACGCTCGGGCTGTCCATTGGGATGGCCGTGGCCTTACTCATCGGGTTGTGGATCTGGGATGAGGTGTCCTTTGACCACTATTACCCCAACCATGCGCGGGTGGTGCAGCTGATGACGACCCAGACCTTTAACGGGAATACCGGGACGGGTGACGCGGTGAGCCTGGCTGCCGCGTATGAGCTGGAGAACAAATGGGGGGCCGATGTGCCCAAAGTAGCCCTTGCCAGCTGGAACTTCGAGCATATCCTTGCCGTCGGCGACAAGAAGATCACTGCGAACGGAATGTATGTCCAGCCGGCTTTTACCGAGATCCTGCCGATACCGATGCTACGTGGCCGGGGGAACGACCTTGCCGACCCGAGCTCGCTGATACTGAGCCAGTCCATGGCAAGAAGCCTGTTCGGTACGGAGGATGTCATGGGGAAAGTGATCCGGATCGACAACAAAGTGGACATGAAAGTGGCCGGCGTCTTCCAGGATCCGCCCCGCAATTCCAATTTTTACACCGCCAAATTCTATATGGGCTGGAGCCAGTACCAGATCCGGTCCGAGTGGTTGAAGAAGAACGAATCCAACTGGGGCAACCATTCCTGGCAATGCTTTGCCCTGCTGGCGCCCAACACCACGGCTGCGACCGTAACGGCCAAGATAAAAGACCTTCCCAAACCTCATAATAAGGATGGGGATGAGCACCTGGTGCTGCAGCCGATGGACAATTTTCATTTGTACAGCGACTTTAAGAACGGCCAGGTGTCCGGCGGGCGGATCCGGTTTGTCTGGCTGTTCGGCATTATCGGGGTCTTTGTGTTGTTGCTTGCCTGTATCAATTTTATGAACCTGTCTACGGCGAGGAGTGAAAAACGGGCAAAGGAAGTAGGGATACGGAAGACGGTGGGTTCTTTGCGGCAACAGCTGATCGGTCAGTTCCTGTGCGAGTCGCTGGTAGTCGCTCTCCTGGCTCTTGTGCTGGCCATCGTTTGGGTCCTGATCTCGCTGCCTTTCTTCAATATCCTATCTGACAAGGATATGCATCTGCCCTGGGCGCAACCGCTGTTCTGGTTGCTGGTAGTTGGGTTCACCGTATTTACCGGGCTGGTGGCGGGGAGCTATCCCGCTTTCTATCTTTCGGGTTTTGAGCCGATCCGGGTGCTGAAGGGCACGTTCCGGGCGGGGAGGTATGCTTCCTTGCCGCGGAAGGTGCTTGTCGTGATCCAATTCACCGTTTCGGTGGCGCTCATCATCGGAACCATCCTGGTCTTTGAGCAGATCAACTATGCCCGAAGCCGGCCGGTGGGCTATAGCCGGGAGGGATTGATCACGATCAACATGAACACGCCCGAGATAGCCGGCCACTACGATGCGTTGCGGGGCGAGCTGCTGAGGACCGGGGCCGTCGTAGATATGTGTGAGTCATCGAGCCCGGCGACTGCGATCTATTCCAATCAAATAGGATTCAACTGGAAGGGGAAGGACCCGAATACCACTCCCTTGTTCGGGATCGTGGCCTGTACGCATGACTACGGCCGCACGTTGAACTGGAACATCCTGGAGGGGCGGGATTATTCGCGGCAGTTCATCACGGATAGCGGGGCGAAGGTGAATGCCAATGTTGCCGGACGCCCCGATTCGGTGATCCAGTATGGCGGAGCGCTGATACTCAACGAGGCGGCCGTCAAGCTCACGGGGCTGAAGCATGTGGTGGGGGAGATCTTCCAGTGGAACGACCAGCCGCATACCGTCGTCGGAGTGGTAAAGGATATGGTGATGGAGTCGCCTTATCAGCCTATCAAGCCGACCATCTTCTTCCTCGATTACGGCTGGACGAATAATATCACGGTCCGGCTGAACCCGCGAATGACGACGAGTGCGGCATTGGCGGCGATAGAACCCGTCTTCAAGCGATACAATCCCGGGAGTGGGTTTGAATACAAGTTCGTCGATGAGGACTATGCCAGGAAATTCGACGATGAGAAGCGGATTGGGAGCCTGGCGACCGTTTTTGCGGTGCTGGCGATCTTTATCAGTTGCCTGGGACTTTTTGGACTGGCTTCCTTTGTAGCCGAACAGCGGACGAAGGAGATCGGGGTGCGGAAGGTGCTGGGCGCTTCGCTGTTTCATGTCTGGCGGATGTTGTCGAAGGATTTTGTGGTGCTGGTGGTGATCTCCTGTGGGATCGCGATCCCCATTGCTTATTATTTCCTGCATCAGTGGTTGCAGCAGTATGAGTACCGGGCGCCGATGTCCTGGTGGATCTTTGCGGCGGCGAGTGTGGGGGCGTTGGTGATCACCTTGTTTACGGTGAGCTGGCAGGCGGTGCGGGCGGGATTGATGAATCCAGTAGGGGCGTTGCGCAGCGAATAGCGCACTTGGCGGGGCGAATGGCGAGTTTCTGTATCTTCGCCCGCTATGGAACTACAACGGATGTTGGAAATCCTTCAATGGGTGGCGGTGATCTTCGGTGTGGCGGAGGTGTTGCTGGCGTGGAAGAACAATATCCTGTT
>Ga0157372_10002594_pt1 | contig 19562 bp, 16 predicted proteins | sample C55metaG_FD_115307 | JGI IMG/M metagenome (GOLD analysis project Ga0157372, IMG submission 115307) | Corn rhizosphere microbial communities from Kellogg Biological Station, Michigan, USA - C5-5 metaG | ecosystem: Host-associated > Plants > Roots > Rhizosphere > Soil | place: USA: Michigan... | reverse complement strand
TAAACCCTAACAGTAGCGCAACAATTATCCAGGTAGTTGACATATCTTAAATCAGTTTCTTAGTTTCTATTTCGTACTATTTAGCAATTACGTATGGTGAATAATACTTTCCTTCAGGAACGGATGGTTGATGGCCAGCAAAGGATGCTTTGCCAACGACTTAGCCGTCACGAACATAATCAATCCCACAAAACCAGCTCCAATTCCTAAATCGAGCAGGATGAACGGCACATGATCCGGCGATGCTGAAGGCATGACCATTTGAAAGAAGTCAATCCAGTGGCCAAACAGGATCAATGCAGACATCATAGTGATGGTTCCATAATTGCGCTTCGATCCACGCCTCATCAGAATTAGTAAAGGAGCTATGAAGTTAATGATCAGGTTGAGGAAGAAGAATGGCCTGTAGGCACCCTGCATCCTTAGTTTGAAATAAATTGTTTCTTCCGGAATGTTGGCGTACCAGATCAACATGAACTGGGAGAACCATAGGTAGGTCCAGAAGATAGAGAAAGCGAACTGGAATTTACCAAGGTCATGTAAATGTTCGCGGTTCGTCAGCTCAAGGTATCCAAGGTTCTTCATGAATACCACGAACATGGTGATCAATGCGCAACCGGCAACGAAAGTACTCGCAAAGGTGTACCAGCTATACATTGTAGAATACCAGTGAGCGTTCAAGCTCATCAACCACAGCCACGGAATAGAAGACATTACTGTTAAAGCAAAAAGTACAATGTAAACAGCAGACCATACTGTATTATCCCAGATATATCTTCTTCCTTCTTCAATGGTGAGCTTGCGGTCGTCAATGCTCCTTGACATATGACGGATTTTTCTACCAAGCAACCACCATCCTACTATGGTAATGATAGTCCAAATAGTAAAAAATCCACGGTTCAAAAATCCTGATTTGAAAGCAAGGGCATCATCATAGTGAGCGGAACCAGGTTTTGTCACTTCAGGATCAGCCCAATGATAAAGAATGTGATTAGGTCCCCAAACCAGAACCATCAGAATGATAAAGGTAATCACACCGATCACAGGTACGGCAGTGGAAATAGCTTCAGTAACTCTTCTGAAAGTTGTTGCCCAGCTACCCCAGGCCAGCGTGGTGGCGCAGATAAAAAACATGCAGGCATTTACAACCAAAAGAAAGTAAACGCTGTTCTCGAGCAGTGCAGCCCAGAACCTTGCAGACACACGCTGATCACTACTGGAGCCGTGAGTAATGAATAAAATGATCACAGATAACACACCGACAGCCATCAAACCAAGGCTCCAGTTGTTGTACCTTTTTGGGATTTCGAATCTATCTCTGAATGTTGATGCCATTACAATCTTTTTATTTCGGTCTCAGTTATTTTTTTGCAGTTGAATCGGTACCGGTCTTCTTTGCTGCGGACGAGTCGGCGGCAGCGGGAGTACCTGCTCCAGGTCCTTGCTTCGACCTTATGTACTTGATCACCATCCACCGTTGCTCCGGAGTCAATTGCGAAGCATAGCTTCCCATAGTGCGAATTCCAAAAGTAGCCACGTGGAAGTAGTGCCCATCAGGAAAAGCCTTGATGTTTGGAGCCATAAAGTTCGCTGGCGCAGCAATATAGGCGCCTCCTGCCGGTAAAGGTCCGTTGCCATCTAGTTTTTCACCGTGACAAATGCCACAATACACGAGGTAAAGCCTCTGAGCCTCTTTCATTTTGTCGGCACTCATTGCAGCAGTATCGAAAGGATTTTTTAGTGCAGTAGCTGCTGCCATTCCTGCTGAATCATTCGTCAGGTGATAAGAGATCATGTCACCGCGGGCGACTGTACCAGGTACAGGCATACCGGTATAGGTGATTCCTCTCTTTTTCAACGTATCGTATTCCCCTCCCACGTCATTGTAACCATAGGTTTCGTAGGCACGGCTATAATACATGTCGGGCATATACGCATGTCCCGGGTCGTCTCCGTGTGCACCACCGCAGCTTACAAAGCCAAAGGCTAAAGAAAAAACTCCTGCTGCAATTAGTATTCTTTTCATTAAATGATTTATTTATTAGCTAACAGCTTCTATTGGCGTTTCGAATGGTTTCCTGTCATCCGCATAGTTCCCGATCCACCAACCTGTTTCTTTCATCTGCGTATTTACTTCTATCGCTCCAAGGCCGGAAAGAAATTGGGTCAATTCGTTGTCGTTTGTTTTGTCGGTACATTCAACGGCCATGACAAACAGATCGTCAGTTGAACGAAGATGAAAATGATCCTTCTTTACAAAGGGAGCCAGTTGGCAGAGGTAACAAAAGGTCAACACCATCCCCACGGCTGAAAACAACACTGTCAACTCGAACGTGATCGGTATCCAGGCAGGTAAAGCAAAGAAAGGTTTACCGCCAAAGTTGAGAGGCCAGTCATATGTCAATGCCCAGGAGATAAATCCAAGCGCTGTACAGGTTCCGGCAAGCCCGTAAAAGAACCCGGCAGTGTGCAAACTAGTATCGCGCATACCGATTGCTGCATCCAAACCATGTATTGGCATGGGAGTGTATACATCGTGGATCTTGTAACCCGACTTACGAACCTGTTTAACCGCAGGGAACAGGACCGCTTCGTCATCAAAACTCGCTACAACAAACTTTTTTATAGCCATAATAATTTAGCTTTTAGCTATGAGCTGCAAGCTGCAAGCCTGCTACTCCATTTTAGTTTTCAACTTTCAAAGACCAAGCTTTTAGCCTATAGCTAGCAACTTGTCATTCTTTTAGTGAGCATATTCGTGCGCAAAGGTCTCCACCGGCTCTTCTTCCACTACGTCCATCTTTTCTTTAAAGTTCTCACCGCTCTTCTTCAGTATATGCTTGATCTCCGCGATGGCGATTACTGGGAAGAATTTAGAGAACAGGAAATAACAGGTAAAGAACAGTCCAAAAGTTCCAAGGTAAAAGCCAACCTCCCAGATGGTGGGTGTATAATATACAGCCCAGGAAGATGGCAAATAGTCACGATATAAAGAGGTAACGATGATCACGAAACGCTCGAACCACATACCGATGTTTACAATGATAGACATGAAAAATGTTACCCAGATATTCCTTCTCATCTTCCTGAACCAGAAGATCTGTGGTGACAATACGTTACAACCCATCATCAGGTAATAAGCCCAACCGTAGGGACTTGACAGATCGACACGGTTGTAACGGAAGGCAAACCATTCATATTGTACATGTGAATACCATGACATGAAAAGTTCCGTCAGGTAGGCGATACCGACGATTGAACCGGTCAGCACGATTACTTTGTTCATCACCTCGATGTGTTCGACAGTAATGTAATCTTCCAGGTAAAGTACTTTTCTTGTCACCAATAATAAGGTCTGCACCATTGCAAAGCCTGAAAAGATGGCACCTGCAACGAAGTAAGGAGGGAAGATAGTTGTATGCCATCCGGGAATAACGGAGGTGGCGAAGTCGAAGGATACGATCGTGTGGACCGAAAGTACCAGTGGTGTTGCCAAGCCGGCTAACACGAGAGATAATGCTTCGTGTCTTTGCCAGTGCTTGGTAGAACCTGTCCATCCGAAAGAAGCGATACCATAAAACATTTTTCTCCATTTCAATCTTGCACGGTCGCGAAGCGTCGCAAGGTCAGGTAATAAACCTGAGTACCAGAACAAAAGCGATACGGTAAAGTATGTCGAGATGGCGAACACGTCCCAAAGAAGTGGTGAGTTAAAATTCACCCACAAAGGACCACGTGTATTGGGATAAGGAAGCGTAAAAAATGCATCCCACACACGTCCCATATGCCAGATAGGAAACTGGCCTGCGCACATTACCGCGAAGATGGTCATGGCTTCCGCTGCGCGGTTAACTCCCGTTCTCCATCCCTGTCGGAAGAGCAACAAGATCGCGGAGATAAGTGTACCGGCGTGACCGATACCTACCCACCATACGAAGTTGGTAATGTCCCATCCCCAACCCACAGTTTTGTGGAGGTTCCACTGCCCTGTACCAAACCATACCTCACGCGTTATTGATACTATACCAAACAACAACAAGAGAAGAGATATCAGGAATCCTACCCACCAAAGCATGCTTGGAGCGGCTTCTACCGGGCGGCAGATATCTTCTGTTACCTGGTGATAATCCTTTTTCCCTTCTACCAGTGGCGGTCTTACCTGCGATTCGTATTTAAGTAATGCCATAATTATTAAGCTGTAAGCTTTCAGCCTCAAGCCTCAAGCTTTTTATTTATGTATCGGTTTCATTGAGAATTGGACCTTGAGCATTGCTCACTGAACATCCTCTTCATTCGTGTTCTACTGTTCTTAATGACCGTCCTGCGCCGGTTCGTTCTGGCTAGGAATGATCTCCGTTTTCTTCTCGCCTGCCTGCTCTCCCATCTTTTCTTCTGGTTCAACTATTTCGTCGCTGTTCCTGATCTTAGCCAGGTAGTTGACGTTCGGCAATGTGTGCAGTTGCTCGAGTACATAGAACAAACGCTGTGGATTGTTCTTCCGGATCTGGGCAACCGTACTGCTTACATCGTGAGCGTTACCGAAAACGATGGCACTCGTAGGACAAGCCTGGGCACAAGCCGACTGAACTTCGTCGCCCCCGATTGGCCTGTTCTCCATCTTGGCGTTCAACTTACCTAGTTGCGTACGCTGCACGCAGAAGCTACACTTTTCCATAACACCACGGCTCCGGGTTACCACATCGGGGTTAAGTACCATTCTCGTTAACTCATCGTTCATCTGGTGAACGACGGCGTTCAACTTGCCTGTTCCGCTCTCGGGTCCGAGTTTACCGTGCGTACTGGCACCTGTATAATCTCCCCAATTGAAACGACGCACTTTATAAGGACAGTTATTAGCGCAATATCTCGTCCCGATGCAACGATTGTAGACCATTTGGTTAACGCCCTCAGAGTTGTGCATCGTTGCAGCCACAGGACAAACGTTCTCGCAAGGAGCGTTATCACAATGCTGGCACATCATCGGCTGGAATATAACGGCCTTCAGGTCGTCTGGATTCTTGTCATCTGTCACGAAGTAGCGGTCGATCCTCAACCAGTGCATATCATGGAAACGAAGCACTTCATTTTTACCCACGATCGGAACGTTGTTCTCGAGGTGGCAAGCCACAACGCAGGCCCCGCAACCGATACAACTGTTCAGGTCAATTGACATACCCCAGTGTATCTCGTGAGACCTTGTTGCAGGATCTGGATACATGGTTCCGTTTTTAGCGAAACTTCTTTCATCATCCTCCCCGCCGTATTCTTCGTGTAATTCCTTTCTCCAGTTCTTGAAATTATCAGGATACTTAGCGAAAGTGGCCAGTGTAGTTTCCTTTAAAACCTCTGTTCTTCCTTCGTAAGAGTTATGCTTCTGAACCTGCGCAATCTTGTAGTCACCCACTGTTTTTGCGGAGGTGGTTACATCATTGTAGTAAATGCGGTTGTTATTCCGGATTTGCGCAAATGGGAAGACGTTCTGCCCTAAGCCCTTGTCCTCGTATATCGCAGCATTGAGAGCCTGGTTACGTCCATATCCAACCGCAACTGCAATTGTGTTAGGGTCCATACCTGGAATAACGAGGGCAGGAATCGTAACTTTCTTATTGCCGACCGTTAATTCAATCAAAGGCTTCTCTGTATAATATTCGTAATCTGTGCTGAGGTAATCTATTCCCAGCTCCTTTGCTTTCGCAGTAGAGATCAATGCGTAGTTGTCCCAGGTGGCTCTTGTTACCGGGTCAGGTAATTCCAACAACCAGGGATTACCGGCTTGTTTACCGGAGAGTAACATTACACTTTGGTAAAGAACTACTTCATTCTTATTGCTTCTTGGTGTTGAATTTATAGCGCTGATAGCAGCAGCTAGGTCAACTGCACCAACACCGACGGTAGTTGTCGAAACTGTGGGTGCCTGGGTTGTTGTAGTAACGACAGGATTTATTTGAGTCGTATCTACACGACCGGTAGCAACAGTAGAATCTTTAGTTGCGCCTGCTATGGAAGCGGTTGTTAAAGCACCTTCTGATTCGTCCAGGTAATCCTTATTATTTACTGTCAGCGCTTTGGCCGCCGTTCCTTTAAATCCTACCTGCAAGGTTTTATCAAATGCAGCCTGGCTTCCAAAGCTTCCTTTCCAATAGGTTTGAAAGAAGGTCTCGTAATCCGTATTGTTGCCGCTCCACTTTAATAATGAGGTCTGGAAAGCTCTTGTCTTGAAAAGAGGATTAATAGTAGGCTGGATGAAAGAAATATAGCCCGTTCTTGGCTCTGCATCGCCCCAACTTTCAAGGTAGTGATGATTAGGAATGACGTATTGGCAAAGTTCAGTTGTCTCGTCCATCTTTTCGCTGAACGAAATGGTGAGGCCGACTTTCTTCAGGCCATTCCTGAAAGCGTCTGCGTCAGCATAGTCATATACCGGATTAGCTCCATAAACGAGGAGAGCACCAACCTGGCCTGCATTCATCTGCTGAACGAGGGTAATCATTTCGGAGTCTAAGCCCTGGCGATAATTCAAAGTTGTGCCTGTATCGATTGTAGTGCCGAAGGCGCCCACAGCCCTGTTGATCTCTCTCACAACGGCCTGTATGTTCGCATCGTTACTTCCACAAACCACTAAGGCAGCGCCTCTGTGACTCTTTAAATCATTTGCGACCTTTTGAATAGCAGCAGTGAGCTTTGCATCCATGGATGGAGCCGAAGCTGTTCCACCCACGGCAGCTAACAAAGCAAGTGCAACAGCACCTGTTTCGGAAGGACGGTGCGTAATCCTTTCATCTGCATTAGAACCAGTCATGCTCAAGTAGCTTTCGAACTGGTAATGCTTGCTCATTGTTTTCTTGTCTCCATCGAGCTTTCGCTTCGTGGAGTAAGCCCTTGCAAATTCTACCGGCGCTAACCATGTACCGAGGAAATCGGCACCAAGGCTTACAACCAGTTCGGCTTTATCAAAATTGTGAGCAGGAATTTTTCCTCCGTGCGCCTGGATCAAGCCGCTGTAAGAAACCGCATCGTATTGTACATGACGGCTGCCGGGGTATTTGGCAAGGAAACCTGCAATGATTTGTTTAGTAGTTGGAGAAACGATTGTGCTTGTAAGCAGAACAACCGGCTTACCGGAAAGCTTGCTTGTTATTTGTCCATCTAACTGCTCGAAGCTTGGGATTTCCTGCCATCCTTTACCGGGAACATTTTGCTTTGGATGCGGAATGCGGTACATATCGTACAAATCCAAAACAGAAGCCTGTACCCTTGGAGACGTTCCACCTAACGTAAATGGATATTCCGCGTTTCCTTCAACTTTAATGGGGCGGCCGTCCCTTGTTTTTACAACAACAGGTATCACGTCGCCGTCCATTACGTAAGTACTCGCGAACATTTTCGGAACACCGGGATACGTTCCTTCAGGCCTGTTCACCAATGGAATAGCCTTTCTCACCGGGGTTTTACAGCTGGCGGCAATAGTTGCAGCAGCCGTACTGAAGCCCAAATATTTCAAGAAGTCACGGCGAGGGTGCTTAGCATCAAACAAACCTTTATCGTCAAGATCTCCAAAAGGCAGGTCTTCATTGAATTCATCCTGTGATCTTTTGTCGATCTCTTCTTTATTATTGAGTGCAGCGAAACTTGTCCAATACTTTTTATCGCTCATAGTTTTATTTGAAGATTCTTATTCAACGTTTGCAAGCCGCATTACTGCAGCCTGCTCAATAAATTAATAGTGACATTTCTGGCATTCCAAACCGCCGATATCTTTTACGGTAACGCTATCCATCTTGCCGGCTTTGATATCGTTATGGAATTTCTCATAAAGGCTATAGAAACGGTTGCCTGTACTGTCGGTATTGAAATTAACCTTGGTCTGGCGGTGACAGTTAACACACCAGCCCATGCTCAATTCTGCCTGCTGTGCTACTTTATCCATGGTTTGGATGTTACCGTGGCAGGTTTGACATTGAACGTTACCTACTCTTGTATGTTGGGCATGATTGAAATAGACATGGTCAGGCAAGTTGTGGATCTTCACCCACTCAGGAGACTTACCTCTTGAAGGATCCCATTGTGCACCGGGACCAGGTGTGAAGCCGGCATATTGATAGAGCTTCTGAATTTCAGCAGTACCGTTAACCTTGTTGCCATCCTCATCCAGAATAGCAGGGCCCTTTTCGTAGGTAGAGATCACCTTGTGGCAATTCATACAAACATTAAGTGTCGGAATACCAGCATGCTTGCTCTCCCAGGCGCCGCCATGGCAATACAAACAGTTGATCTGGTTGACACCCGCATGAACTTTATGAGAGAAATAGATCGGTTGCGTTGGAGAATAACCTTTCTGGCGTCCAAGATTGATCGCACCCTTTGCAACATAATAACCACCCACTACGAAGAGCATGAGCGCAACCAACGCGATATAAATCTTATTCCGATAAAAAGGAACCGGATCAGGACGTGTAATTCCTTCGCGGTCATCAGACAATTTCTTAAGATTACTATTGATCTGCATTAAGATCAACGCAACCAGGGCAAGAACCAAAGAAATAATACCAAAAATCAAAGCGTTGCGACCGGAATTGTCTTCAGCAGGGGCACCCGGGGTTTCGGTCTTGGGTCCAGCTGTTGGCGGATTCATTACATAGTCGATGATGGCGTCGATCTCGTTATCCTTCAGTTGAGGAAAAGGCGTCATCATCACCTGGTACTTAGCCTTTAGCCCCTGTGTATATTTATCCTTTGCCATGAAGCCTGGAGGATTGTGTACCCAGGCATACAAATTCTTTTTGTCCTCAGCCCATGGCCCGCGATTCAAAACTCCACCAAGCGCAGGACCCGTTACATCCTTATCGATTGCGTGACAGCTTGCGCAGTTTTGCTTAAATAATTGTTCGCCGTTTTGTGCAGTTGCAGATATATGAAAAACAAAGAAAAGAAGTCCAACCAGTACGCTCTTTCTCGCATGCGATTTAAAAAGATTCATAGCATCAATTGGTGTGAAATGTGGATAATTTCCCAAATCGGCTGCAAAAATATGACACGAACGTAACAAAACACCAACGTTGCAAAATTTTTTTTAATCCGCTACAGGACTGCATTTCAGCAGATTTTGAGACGTATTGAATATTTCAATAAAATGCGTGTCATCCTCTGGTAATTCACAAATCTTCGTGTTGAAATTTATCGACTAATAGAAGACCCTTATTCGATTTTGATGAGCGTCAACAAGTAATTTCGCAGACTTCAATAAACAAATGTCCGGACAATTTATGAAGAAATGGATCACGAATGAATTAGGCTTTCTTGCCATGCTTTGCCTGTTCTCCTGCAACCGAAGCACCGAAGCATTTGTGAAAACGAGAACTATCGGAGCACTTCTGAGCATTGACAGGCTTGGCGTGCAAACCACCGCCTGGGTGATCTCGGTACTATTTTGGTCCAAATCCACTAAAACTTTTAGTCATTCCTCTTTTTTTCAGCAATTCTTCACAAGAAACAAACAGTGACTATGGAAAGGCTAACTCGTGATCAGAAATCTGCGAAGCACCTTGTGATATTTGCATCGGGGGCCGGAAGCAATGCCCAGCGGATCATCAGTTATTTTAAAGGCTCTCCCTTGGCCAAGGTCGTTCTTATTGTCTGTAACAAAAAAGGAGCAGGAGTCATTTCCATCGCAGAGAAAGAAAACATACCCGTCCTGCTAGTCGAGAAGGAACGTTTTTTCAAAGGCGACGCTTATGTTCCTGAGCTCAACGACGTTAGGGCCGACCTCATCATTCTTGCCGGCTTTTTGTGGAAGATTCCACAAGTCTTAATTGATACATACCCCAAACGCATTATTAATATTCACCCGGCATTGTTACCCAAATATGGGGGCAAGGGCATGTACGGGCAATATGTACACGAGGCGATCATTAACGCGGGCGAAATGGAGTCGGGTATCACCATCCATTATGTTGATGAGCATTACGATAACGGGGATATCATCTTCCAAACCGCCTGCCCTGTCCTCGACAGCGATAGCTCAGCGTCACTTGCAGCTCGCATTCACCAATTGGAGCACCTCCACTACCCGGTTGTAATAGAAGAGCTTCTTCGTACGCTCTGATGGTGCGATAATTGAACAGCTTCAACCGATGAAAAAGATTTCTATAGTGTTTCTTATTATCGGTGTGCTGGTGGTTAGCGCTTATGTCTACGTGCGGCAATCCCTCGCCACTCCCGGGTTCAATCCCCCTGCCGCAACGCAAGCAGCTGCCGCGCCGACGAAACCAGGGGAGTCTTCTTTAGACCTGAAGCCAAAGCTGGTGGAGAAACTGCAGCAACTCGTTAAACAAGGTTCTAATGGACTTTACAATTTATTTGTTCATGAGTTGCAGCCAGACATCCTCAATTCAACCGTATCGATTAAGAAGGCTTCTCTGGTACCTGATACGGCCGCGATGAAGAATTTGGAAAAGTCTGGGACCCTGCCGAAACAGGTTTTCAAGATCGAAACGGAAGCTATTCGGATCAACGGTCTTGGGCTAAAGGATCTTTTATCCAAAGATGTAATAGACGTCAAGTCTATTGCTATTGTCCGGCCAACGATCGACGTCTATAGTACCAAAGCGGGTAACGGCAATCAGTCACCTAAAACTCTCTATCAACGACTGATGAACCAAATGAAACACATAGGGATAGAAAAGATCACGATTGATCACGGCACCCTCATCACGCATAACGCTGAAACAAAGAAGAGTACGAAGTTCAATGACATTACTGTCAACCTCTCCGATATCGTGATTGATTCTTCCACTCAATTTGACAAGAACCGCTTCCTTTTTGCCCGCGACGCGGATTTAACCTTGAAGAACTATTCTATTCCTACCGCGAACCACTTGTATACCTTCAAAGTTGGCACCATCTCAATAAAAGCGTCCAAGAAGCTAATGGTCGCTAAGAACATCTTACTGAAGCCAAGCTATAGTAAATCAGAATTTCAACAGCATGTCAAATTTCAGAAGGAACGCTATGATATCTATATACCTTCTATTGAATTAAAAAATACCGACTGGTGGAACCTTCTGAACAATCAACAATTGCAGGCCTCTTCAGCGGAGATAGGAAATATTAGCGTGTCAGTCTACCTGGACCGGCGGAAGCCCTTGGGAGCGATCAATATGAAAGGCTTTCCCCACCAGCTTCTGATGAAGGTTCCTACCAAAATAAATATCCAAAAGCTCAAAATCGATGACCTTGATCTCAGCTACGAGGAGTTCAATAATCTCTCCAACCAGCTAGGTAAGGTATCAGTAACCAACATCCACGGCACTGTCTTCAACCTTACCAATTCACCTGCCGCCATCAAGCGAAACCATGTGGCCACGGTTTCCGTAACGGGCATGTTTATGAATGCAGCTCCCGCAGAGCTTAAGCTGAATTTTGATATGTCGAAGTACCAGACAGGCGCTTTCGCCGCCGAACTAAACTGTCTAAAAGGTTTCAATGGCCAATTGGTAAATCCGATAGCCGAACCTCTTGGCCTCTTCATGATAAAAAGAGGAGAATTAAAGGAGTTACATTCCAAGCTACAAGGCGACAATCACGAGGCCGCGGGAAATGTAACGATCTTATATAATGATTTACACCTTACTCCCTTGAAGAAGGACCCTCAGAATCCGGGTGAACTCAAGAAAAAATCTGTAACCAGTCTTATCGCAAACACAATCATTTTGAAGGATGACAATCCTTCGAAGGACGGGACGATACGGAAAGAAGATGCCTCTTTCACCCGTAATTCCGGTACGTTTTTTAACCTTATATGGAAGACGACCTTAGTTGGGATCCTCAAAACCATCGGTGCTCCCACAAAACTCGCGTCTCAATAAGCTAGAGTTATTGTTTACTTCGGCCTCCCCGGGCTTCAATTTGGCTTAATTGCAAAAGCAATCTCGCCTGTATAAACTAACTTGCAGTAAATAACATTTACTCATGAAAAAGACTTTTAAATCGAAGATCGACATGCTGTTGCTGCTGCCGGTCTTGCTGGTTCTGGCAGGAGTAGGTGTTTACGTGGTCCTCAATGGAATTATCGCCGGCGAAATTGCTGTTGGAGTCATTCTCCTGTTTATCCTTTACACTTGTTTGGATACATTTTATACGTTCACGAACGATAACAAACTAAAAATTAGGAGCGGTGTCTTTTACAACCGCGAGATCTATATCAAATCCATTAGAAAGATAAGACCGACAAAAAACCGCAGGGCCTCACCTGCTCTCTCTTCCGATCGCCTCGAAATATCGTACAATAGGTATGGTCGTGTCGTCGTTTCGCCAAACAGGAAGTCAGAATTCATAAGGGATTTGAAAGAAGTAAACCCGCGTATCCGCATAGAAGAAAAGGCTTAGAAGTCATTTTATCATAGAATTTAGATTTTGTTTCGTTATTTGCCGCAAAGCTTCCCTTGAGACAAGGCCTTGTGTATATCAAATACTTTTATCTCATTCAATTGATTCTTTCCGCAGGAACTGCTTCGGCACAATATCTTGTTAGGGGAACGGTCTATGACAGCTCTCACCGCTATCGCATAGAAGCAGTAACGGTGACAAGCACAGGCGGGAAGATGGCGATGACAGATAGCCTGGGCCGCTACCAGATAGTTGTTGGTGAGAGGGACTCGATCTGGTTTTCCTATCTCGGCAAGCCTACTCCGAAGTACCCGGTACTAAAAATGCCTGACGTCAATCAATTCGATATTGCTCTTAGGTTAAGATCGGATATCATGCAGGAAGTCATTGTCCGAAACCGTAGTTACCGCCAGGATTCCATACAGAACAGGAAAGATTATGCAAAGGTCTTCGATTTTCATCGCCCCACTATTGGCAGCATGACGAGCATCGGCCCCACAGGTGCAGGGATTGATCTCGACGAGTTGATTCGCGTCTTCCAGTTCAAGAAAAATAAATCAATGGAAAAATTCAGGGAAAGACTGGAAGAACAGGAAAGGCAGAAGTTCGTCGACCATCGTTTCAATAAAGCGCTTGTGAAACGCCTTACCAATCTCGATGGTGCCAACCTCGATACTTTCATGCTTCGCTATCGCCCTACGTATACCTTCACCTTGATGGCAAGCGAATACGACTTCCAACTGTATATCAAGAAGTGCTTTGAACTATACCAGTCACCAAAGAGTTTTTGACCTTTATTGAAATGCAGTAAATTGACCCAACAATTTCTGCTATGCGAAGACTTGTTTGCAGTTTCCTGATTCTCGTTTCTCTTCATTCATTCGGCCAATCCTACCAAAAAGTTCACAACAAAGCCATCGTAATCGATACCCATAACGACGTCCTCTCAGAAGTCACGATGAAGGGTTTGAACATTGAGAATGATCTGACCGGTAAATCGCACTCAGATATTGCGAGGTTCAAGAGGGGAGGCATAGATATACAGGTATTTTCCATCTTTTGCGACGAGCGCTTCGGAAAGGATACCGCTTTCAAATTTGCCAATATTGAGATCGATTCTCTATATGCCATCGTTGCAAGGAATCCGGAGAAGATGATGATTGTGACGAATCCCAAAGAATTACAGCAAGCGGTAAAACAAAAGAAGCTGGGCTGCATGATCGGAGTCGAAGGCGGCCACATGATCGAAGACAATTTAGACAATTTGAACGCCTTATATAAAAGGGGTGCCCGATACATGACACTGACGTGGAACAATTCCACTTCCTGGGCCACGTCGGCAATGGACGAAACAGCCCATGCAGACTCTCTTAAAAGCAGCCCAAAGGGCGCCGGCCTTTCTGACTTTGGAAAACAAGTGGTGAAGCGAATGAACCAACTGGGAATGATCGTCGACCTTTCACACGTCGGCGAACAAACGTTCTGGGATGCTATCAATTCGACAACAAAACCTGTTATTGCCTCCCATAGTGACGCCTGGACTCTATGCCCCGTTTTTAGAAATCTCAAAGATGACCAACTCAGGGCTATCGCCAAGAATGGCGGCGTAGTTCACCTGAACTTTTACTCTGGGTTCGTCGACAGCAATTATAATAAGAACAAAGCAGCCTTTTTACACAGGCATCAATCCGAAGTGGATTCTCTAAAGTCTCTTAAATGGGCTAACTATGAAGTAGAAGAATGGACGGCTAAGGAATATCCGCAGGAGGTAGAGGCCTACCGCCCAAACCTTTCTCAGTTGCTCGACCACCTCGACTACATTGTAAAATTGATCGGTGTCGATCATGTTGGCCTCGGCTCCGACTTCGACGGCATCGAATCGGCACCCAGACCATTGGACGATGTAACGGCATATCCCCTAATCACAAAAGCACTATTGGAAAGAGGCTATTCTAAAAAGGATGTTGAAAAGATTCTTGGAGGTAACTTCATTCGAGTCTTCCAAGCGAACCAAACAACTAACTGAGAATATGAGTGATCACCTTCAGCGCGAATTAAAAAAGGAGTTTCAACTAGAGCGAATGATCTTATTTAGTGATGCAGTGTTTGCCATTGCCATTACATTGCTCGCCATTGAATTGAAGTTACCTTCAGAGATCACTATTAATAACATAGCCACCTCCCTCGACAGGCATACCGCAACCGATAACCTATTGTTGCATGCACTGGCAGAAATGATTGGAAAATTCATTGGCTTCTTTATTTCCTTCTTCTTAATTGGTTTGTACTGGACCATTCATCACCGCATGTTTGGCTTCGTGATCAACTACAACCGAAGACTCCTATGGTTAAACCTTGTATTCCTGATGGCAATTGTCTTGATGCCATTCAGTACCGGCTTCTATAGTGAATACGCCATCAAATTTTTGAAGGTCCCCGTCATCATTTATACCCTCAATATTATTTTTATCGGTCTAATGAATTATATCCTCTGGAGCTATGTCGCCAATCCTAAAAACCAATTAGCAGAGGGTATAAACATTACTGAAAGAAAATATTTCGGATACAGAGCTATCATTGTGCCTTGTGTATTCTTTGTGATGGCTGTTCTTTACATACTCCTCAAAAAAGAATATGCGATTTACGTACCCCTGACAATTCCGCTTCTGATGAGGATTTTCAAAAGATTTTACTTTAAGAAACATAATCTCAACTAATGAAAAAGCTCTTCGCCTTTCTATTTCTACTCACAGTCTTCGTTGCCCACGCACAGGATGTTCCCTCCTTTGTAAAAGATAGCCTTGACACCTATGTTCAAAGAGCAATGACCGATTGGAAAATCCCGGGTGTAGCAGTATGCATCGTGAAAGATGGCAACGTGGTCGTATCAAAAGGATACGGAGTGCGGGAGATTGGAAAAGCAGATAAAGTAGATGAGAATACTTTATTCATGATCGGTTCCAACACCAAGGCTTTTACGGCTACCGCCTTGGCCATGTTAGATGCCGACAAGAAGCTTTCACTCGATGACAAAGTGCAAAAATGGCTACCCGACTTTAAGCTCTACGATCCCTGGGTCGCGAAAGAAGCAACTATTAGAGATCTTCTCTGCCATCGTTTGGGATTCGAAACCTTCCAGGGAGACTTCATGTACTTCGACTCCGACCTTTCCCTGGAGGAAGTAAGGCAACGGTTTGCGAAGGTTAAGCCTCTCTATGGTTTCAGGAGCCGTTGGGGATATACCAATGCTGCTTTCATGACTGCCGGCCAGGTTATTCCAAAAGTCACGGGTAAGTCCTGGGCCGACTTTGTCCACGACAGCATCTTTGTCCCACTCGGCATGACCCGCTCACTTGTTCTTTCAAAAGATATTGAGACAGCAACTAACAAAGCATCTGCTCACACAGTTGCGGAAGGGGAGATCAGGAAAGTTCCGTACGGCCACCTGGAAAACATGGGGCCTGCCGGTGCCATTTCTTCGTCGGCAAACGATTTGAGTCACTGGGTGTTAATGCAGCTAAGCAATGGCAGGTATAACAATTCGCAAGTCGTCGCTGCTTCCGCAATTACGCAAACTAGAGCCCCAAACTCCATCCTGGGAAATGGTGGTGTATTGTATAACAAAGGTCACTTTGCCTTGTATGGACTCGGTTGGTTCCTCCAGGAATACAACGGCAGAAAGATGGTACAGCACACCGGCGGCGTCAACGGGTTTGTCACAAGTGTAACCTTGCTGCCGGAGGAGTCACTTGGTATTGTGGTTCTAACGAACACGGACGCGAACAATTTTTATGAAGCACTCAAATGGGAGATCATGGATGCTTACATGGGTCTTCCCTATCGCAACTACAGTAATGTCTACCTGGGCTTTCAAAAACAGCAGGATGCCGCCAATGCAAAATGGCTGAAGGAAAAAAGAGACACCATCTCCATGAACATCAAGCCTTCCGTACCTCTTTCAGCCCTTGCCGGTACGTACAAACACGATATTTATGGCAATATGACCATTGCCATGGAGAACGGCAAACTGATCGCCCGTTTCGAACACCATAAACGACGTTATGCCGTGTTAGAAGCACTCGGTGGCAACAGGTTCCTTGCTAGCTTTAATGACCCTCTGTACGGAACGAAGGTTTGGCCTTTTACAATCGAAAACGGTAAGGTGAAATCAGTAACGGTTACAGTTGCCGACTTCGTAGAGTTTACACCTTATGAATTTTATAAAATAAAATAACATGGAAGAACTGACCTTAGGCATTGGCACCAGATTACAGCATACCCATTTCGGCCCCGGCGTGATCGTTGGCATTCGCTATGCCACTTATCTTATCTCCTTCATCAATCACGGTATAAAAGAAATCGATAAGAACGACAATCACCTCGAAGAGATCATCCCTGAGAACGTCACTGAAGAGATAGAAACACATTCTGATGTGGAGAAATCACTCCTGAAAATACTCAGGCTCTGGGGAGGAATGACTGAGAATGTTCGACTTGGCGACCGCTGGCTCGGCGGAATGATGATTCTTCAGCCTGCAGACAAGTCATTGAAGCCAAAAGAAATTCCCATCGACGACTTCTTTCACAAGATCGTAATGCTTCGCGACAGGTTGAGAGTAATGGAGCAACAAATCAATGCCCACAAAAAACTCACAGATGAAGACAAGGTGAACCTGCAGCAATACATTACGAGGATCTACGGTTCGCTCACCACTTTCAATGTGCTCTTTAAAAACAAGGAACAATGGTTTGTTGGAGAAAAAGGAAGCAAGGAAGACTAAAACTTTACCTCGTTGGATTATCTATCACATTGGCTGGCGCCTGCGATGCACAAGTACAGCCGCCTTCTTATTACAAGCAATCCGCTAAATTTAACCAGGAGTTAAAAAGCATCGTTCACGAAGTTGGCCTCGACAGCACCTTTGATGCTGGTGATGACGGTAAGGAACAGATCTCCTTTGCTGTCATTGACCTCAGCGGCAAGAAGCCGCTGCTAGGTGGTGTCAACTACGACAACTTCATTTATCCCGCCTCGGTCTACAAGATGTATGTGGCCATGGAAGTACTGAAGCAGGTGCGCAGCGGCGAGTATTCGCTTTATAAACCTTACATCGTCAAATCACCTAACGATGTTGACCGGTCCAAACAGATCGATTATGATCCGCGCCCCCTCCTTCACAACAATGACACCGTCACTATCAACTATCTTCTCGACCTCATGATCACTCGCAGCGACAACTCCGCCGCCAATTGTTTGATTGATGTGGCAGAGCGACCAAGGATCAATGAAACCATGCATCAATACAATTGGTTTGGCAGCGAGGTAACAAGGAAGTTCCTGAAAAGGACAGTTGAAGACCCGGGTTATGATACCATAAAGAGCACCGAAACCTCCGCCCTGCATGCAGCTGACTTCATGTATAGAATTTACACCCACCGGTTAGTGAACCCCTGGGTGAGCAGTCAAATGAAAGTATTGCTGGGACGGCAGCTCGATACTACCAAACTGTCGACGGGTTTACCTCCCTCAGCCATGTTCTATCACAAGACCGGCTGGTGGAGCGTCTATACTAATGATGTCGGCATTGTTGAAGATGGAGACATTAAATACATTATCTCGGTCTTCACTCCTGTCACCGAAGAAATGGTAAGACCGAGACTGAAAGAGCTTTCAGCGAAAGTGTACAACCTCATAAAAACCATGCATTCTTAATTAATATGGATCGCAGAAACTTTCTAAAGAACAGTTCCCTGGCAGGACTATCCGTCACTGCCTTATCAGCAATCGGCTGCAACAACTCAGAAGAAACTAACGCAAAAAAAAGCAGCATCGCTTCTGCCCCCGACAATTTTAAATTGAATGAAGTCACAATCGACGAATTGCAAAAGCGCATGCAAAGCGGCCAAACCACTTCTCGTGCGATCACCCAGGCCTACCTTGACCGCATCAACTCTATTGATAAAAATGGACCTAAACTTAACTCGGTCATCGAGTTAAATCCTGACGCCCTCTCCATTGCCGATGCGCTCGATAAAGAAAGAAAGAACGGAAAGGTCAGGGGCCCACTTCATGGCATACCTGTTCTCATCAAGGACAATATCGACACTGCAGACAAAATGCAAACGACTGCCGGTGCGCTGGCTCTTGAGGGAAATATCGCAAAGCAGGATTCATTCGTCGCAAAGAAATTACGGGAAGCAGGAGCCGTTATTCTCGGTAAAACGAACCTGAGTGAATGGGCCAATTTCCGTTCCTCGCGTTCCGTCAGCGGCTGGAGTAGTCGTGGTGGCCAAACGAGGAATGCCTATGTGCTCGACCGCTCGCCCTGTGGTTCCAGTTCGGGATCGGCCGTTGCCGTTTCTGCCAACCTATGCGCTGTTGCTGTTGGAACGGAAACCGACGGTTCCATCAACTGCCCGGCGTCGATCAACGGTATCGTTGGCATAAAGCCTACTGTCGGTTTGGTGAGCCGCGCAGGTATCATTCCCATTTCGAAAACGCAGGACACTGCCGGTCCTTTTGGTAGAACCGTTCGCGATGCTGTACTTCTCCTGAATGCACTCGTTGGCGCCGACCCAAATGACGCCGTTACTTCTGAAAGTGTCGGCAAGGCAAAATCAGACTACTTACCTTTCCTTGACGCTAACGGTTTGAAAGGGAAACGCATCGGAGTGGAAAAGACTTTTCTGAAACACCACGAAAGCATCGACGCGCTCTTGCAGGAAGCGCTGCAACAACTAAGGAAGGCGGGTGCGACTATCGTTGAAGTTGAATTCATAGATGCATACAATAAGCTTGGCGTCGCCGAATTCGAGGTCATGAAGTATGAATTCAAGGACGGGGTGAATAAATATCTCGCTACCGCCAATGCCAAGGTGAAGAATTTGCAGGACGTCATCAACTTCAATAAGCAAAACGAAACGAGGGCCATGCCCTACTTCAAGCAGGAAACCCTGGATAGTTCGCAGTTACTGGGAGGACTTGACAGTAAAGAATACCTGGCGGCGGTTGAAAAAACAACAGGCATCCGCAAGTTCCTCGATGACCTGATGAAGAAGGAAAATCTGAATGCCTTGTGTGGACCGGCCACAGGTGCCTCCTGGTGTGTGGACTTTGTGAATGGTGATTTCTTCAGCGGCTATGGTGCCTATGGCCCGGCAGCTATGGCTGGCTATCC
>Ga0157372_10002593_pt1 | contig 19563 bp, 17 predicted proteins | sample C55metaG_FD_115307 | JGI IMG/M metagenome (GOLD analysis project Ga0157372, IMG submission 115307) | Corn rhizosphere microbial communities from Kellogg Biological Station, Michigan, USA - C5-5 metaG | ecosystem: Host-associated > Plants > Roots > Rhizosphere > Soil | place: USA: Michigan... | reverse complement strand
GCGCAATGCGCTCCCCGGCGTTACGCGCCTGGCAATCGGCGCCGGATCCGAAGACCTGCATCTCCTACGGTGCCTGCGGCAATAGCGGCGGGATCTTCCACGATCTCTACTGCGTCTGGGGCGGTACCGACAAGATCGTGCCGGTCGATGTCTATATTCCCGGCTGCCCGCCGACGCCCGCCGCCACGCTGTATGGCTTTGCGATGGCGCTCGGGCTGCTGGAGCAGAAAATTCACGCTCGTCTGCCCGGCGAACTGGACGATCAACCAGCGGAGATCCTCCATCCGCAGATGGTGCAGCCGCTGCGGGTCAAAGTGGATCGCACCGCGCGTCGGCTGGCGGGGTATCGCTATGGCCGCCAGATTGCCGATGACTACCTGCGCCTGCGCACCCTCGGTGAGCATGAAGTGATGAACTGGCTGGCGCAGGAGAACGATCCGCGCCTGACGGAGATTGTCAGCCACCTTAATCAGGTGGTGCAGGAGGCGAAAATCTGATGGGCGAAACGGTGGTCTTTAGCCAGCTGCGGCGCAAATTTATCGATGAAAACGAGGCGACGCCGCCGCAGGCGCAGCAGGTGGTCTACTACAGTCTGGCTATTGGTCACCATCTTGGGGTGATCGACTGTCTGGAGGCGGCGCTCACCTGCTCGTGGGACGACTATCTGGCGTGGATCGCCACCCTTGAAGCGGGCAGCGAGGCGCGGCGAAAAATGGAAGGGGTGCCGCGCTACGGTGAAATTGTTATCGACAGTACGCATGTGATGCTGCTGGCGAACGCTTTTGACCGCGCGCTGGCGCAGCAAAGTGAAACGCAGCAGGCGTGGAGCCGCGAGTTGCTGTCGATGCTGCATGACATTTACCAGGAGAGCGCCATCTATCTGATGGTCAGGAGGTTACGTGACTGACGTTTTACTCTGTGTCGGCAACAGCATGATGGGCGACGATGGCGCAGGCCCGCTGCTGGCGGAGATGTGCGCCGCTAAACCTGCGGGAGAGTGGCGGGTGATTGATGGCGGCAGCGCGCCGGAGAATGATGTTGCCGCGATCCGTGATTTGCGCCCGGCACGGCTGCTGCTGGTCGACGCTACCGATATGGGGCTTAACCCCGGCGAGATCCGCGTGGTTAACCCGGACGACATCGCCGAGATGTTTATGATGACCACCCACAATATGCCGCTCAACTACCTGATCGATCAGTTGAAAGAGGATGTCGGCGAGGTGATTTTCCTCGGCATTCAGCCCGATATCGTCGGCTTTTACTACCCGATGACGCCGCCGGTGAAGGCGGCAGTAGAGACGATCTATCAGCGGCTTGAGGGCTGGCAAGGGCAGGGCGGTTTCGCCACCCTTTAGCGACGACGTTTTTCCGCGTACATCACTTTGCCGCTCTCCTCCAGCATGTCGCGCAGGGTGGTGTACTTCTCATCCTGCTCAATCACGCCGTGAGAGTAGTTGATGTGGTAGTTTTTGCCGCCGCTCACCTCCAGCGCGTCCATTCGCGTTTGCAGGTCAAACAGGAAGGCATCGACATCATGCTCGGCGCTGTTGCTGAGCAGCACGGCAAACTCCCCGCCGCCCATGCGCGCGGCGATATCCTGCTCCTGCAGGCATTTCATCAGCGTGCTGGCGAAGGTTTTCACCACCGCATCCCCCTCTTTACTGCCCAGCACTTCATTGATCGACTTCAGGTTATCGATGCTGAAATAGAGCAGGCTGAAGGGGGTGTTGTGCTCTTTCGACAAGGTGAAGCGCTTCTCGCCAGAACGATAAAAGCCGCGGCTGTTGGGCATGCCGGTCAGGGCATCGGTCATCGCCATACTGAGAATTAAAAACTCATCTTCGACGATGGCGGCGAAATCGAGCAGGGTGTTGATCTCAGCGCTGGAGAAGGGGCGCGGGTAGGTGTCGATAATGCAGATGGTGCCGGCTATCGCGCCATCCGGCAGATGCACCGGGCAACCGGCGTAGAAACGCACCCACGGTTCGCCGGTAACAAAGGGGTTATCGGCAAAACGCGTATCCATCTGGGTATCTTTCACAATAAAGACGCCCTCTTCGAGAATGGCGTGGGCGCAGAAAGAGAGGTTACGCGGGGTTTCATGGGTATCGATGCCGCCGCGAGAGAGCAGCCACTGCCGATCGCGATCGAGCAGGCTAATCACCGCAATCGGCACATCGAAGGTGGTTTTCGCCATGCGGGTTAAGCGGTCGAAGCGTTCGTCATCTTTTTTATCAAGCAGATCCATCATGTATAAAGAGTGCAGACGCTCTTTTTCGTTGACTGGCATAGCTGGAAAAATCATATGACATCCTCGAGAAGGCCCGTTTTCTCAAGTGTAGACATTTCTTGTAACGATTGCGTTATATATCCATGGCTTGAGGAGCGCCTTTACCCTTCGCACAAAAGGTGCATTGCCGCCTTCAGACGCGCCGCCTACAATCGACTGACTTAACACACAGGAGCAATGCTATGTCTGAACTTTCGCTGACTTATCGTCTGGGCGACAACGAAGTGGGTCGTCTGGGTTATGGTGCAATGCAGCTCGCAGGCCCTGGCGTGTTTGGCCCGCCGGCCGACGAAGCGCGCGCGCTGCAGGTCCTGCGCGATGCGGTGGCCGCCGGGGTTAATCATATTGATACCAGTGATTTTTACGGCCCACACGTCACCAATAAATTGATCAAACAGGCGCTGCATCCTTATCCGGATAACCTGACGATTGTCACCAAAGTCGGCGCGCGCCGCGACGAGAAAGCCAACTGGCTGCCCGCTTTTAGCAATGAGGAGCTGACCCGCGCGGTGGAAGATAACATGCGCAATCTCGGGCTTGATGTGCTGGATGTGGTGAACCTGCGCGCGATGTTTAGTGCCCACGGCCCAGCGGAAGGGGCGCTGGAGGCACCGCTGGAGACCTTAATTAAGCTTAAAGATCGCGGCTTGATTCGCCATATTGGCCTGAGCAACGTGACGGCGAAGCAGGTGGCGGACGCGCAGAAAATGACGCCCATCGTCTGCGTGCAGAATCTCTATAACGTGGCGAACCGCCAGGATGACGCGCTGATTGATAGTCTGAATGAGCAGGGCATCGCCTTTGTGCCGTTCTTCCCGCTTGGCGGTTTTTCACCGCTGCAATCGAGCGAGCTGAATGCGGTGGCGGCGGAGCTTGATGCCACGCCCATGCAGGTGGCGCTGGCGTGGTTGTTACAGCGTTCACCCAATATTTTGCTGATCCCGGGCACCTCCTCTCCGCAGCATCTGCAGGAGAACCTCGCCAGCGCCAGGCTGGTATTGCCGCGCGAGGCGCTGGAGACGTTAAACAGCATCGGCGCGTAGCAAACGATTCGGTATTTGTCGGCGTGATAAGTATTTGTAGACCTGATAAGCGCAGCGCCATCAGGTATTAATCGGCAGCATTGCCGGATGGCGGCTCCCGCCTTATCCGGCCTACAAAAACCAGGCATTACCTAACCTTAACCACCGACTCGCGGCACACTAACTCGCCCTGATGGGCGCGCGGGGGCGTTTCATCCGGCAACAAGAGGATCGCTACCGCGTGGCGGATCATCTCATCCATCGGCACATGCAGGGTGGTGAGCGCCGGGTTGTAATATTTGCCAATCACCGAATCATCGAACCCGGCAAGGGAAACATCCTCCGGCAGGCGCAGCCCGGCCTCCTGACACGCTTTCGCCACGCCAATCGCCATATCGTCATTCCCTGCCAGCACGCAGCTGAACGGCACATTGCGCGCCAGCAGCTCGCGCCCGGCCTCATAACCGCTATCGGTGCTCCAACTGCCGCGCACCAGCAACTGCGGGTCCGGCTCGATTCCGGCGTTGCGCAGCGCCTGGTGATACCCCGCCAGACGGCTGTCGCCGGTGGGCGAACCCTCGGAACCGGCGACAAAGGCAATACGCGTATGCCCCTGCGCCAGCAGATACGCCACCATCCTTTCACTGCTCTGCTGGTGGTCAACAAACACGCACTGGCTGCGGTTGCGGGTCAGCTCGCGGTTAATCACCACAATCGGCGTCTCGCTGGTATCAATAATCTCGTCCAGCTCGTGGACCGTCAGGTATTTCGGGTAGATGAGGATCGCTTCACAGCGCAGCGACAGCAGCAGGTCGATAGCGTCGCGCTCCTCTTGCGCGCTGTGTTTTCCATCCGCCAGCACCAGCTGACGACCGTGCATTTCGCTGTCGGTCGCCGCGTGGTAAATCATGCTGGAGAAGAACGGGCCGTTGTAGAGCCCGTTAGTGATCACCAGACCGACGGAGTTGGTTTTATTATTGGCAAGGTTGCGCGCCAGTTGGTTTGGCTTGTAACCCGTTTCGTCAATCGCCTGCATAATGCGGGCTTTAACCTCTTCGCGGACAAAGACTTTGCCGTTCAGCGCGCGCGATACCGTCGCTTTGGAGACGCCTGCCAGCCGTGCGACATCCAGTATCGTTACCATTCTTCATCCTCGCTCGTGTTATCTCTCTTGTCAGGCCAGCGACATCAGCGGCGCTCCCGCCGTGACGGCACCTTGTGACTGATGGTGAGTAAGCGTGAACTCATCGCTGTTCACCACCAGCACCGGCGTTGTTAAATCATACCCGGCCTGCTCAATTTTCGCCTTATCGAATGCCAGCAGAGGCGTGCCTGCTGTCACCCGGTCGCCCTCTTTCACCAGCGGCGTAAAGTATTGCCCCTGTAAATTAACGGTATTCAGGCCAACATGGATCAGTAATTCTGCGCCATTGTCACAGATCAGGCCGATAGCGTGATGGGAGTCAATTAATGTCGCGACCTGCGCATCGCACGGCGCGACCACTTTCCCTTCGGCGGGGACAATCGCGATGCCATCGCCCAGCACTTTGCCGGCAAACGCTTCATCTTTCACGCTCTCCAGCGCAATCACTTCGCCTTTAATTGGGCTGAGCATTTGCAGTGAGCCAACGGTAACTGTCGCTGGTTTCTGCTCTGCAAGCGTCTCTTCAACCGGATCGTCAAAGCCAACAAACTGCACCATCACTACGGTCAGCACAATCGCCGTCCCGGCACCGGCCAGTTCGCCAATAAAGGACATCGGTGCATCGGGGCTGATGGCGTTCACCAGCGTAAAGAGGCCCGGCAGCGCGGCATAGGCATAATAGAGGCTGCCAAACAGGCTGGCGACAACTGCGCCGATGGCACCGCCAATACAACCGCAGATAAAGGGCTTTTTAAAGCGCAGCGTAACGCCGTAAATCGCCGGTTCGGTAATACCAAAAATGGCCGTCACGCCCGCCGACAGCGAGGTGGTTTTCAGCTGTTTGTTACGGCTTTTGATAAACACGCCGAAGACTGCTGCCATCTGACCAATTACCGCGATGGTCTGGTAAGCCTGGAAGGAGTCATACCCTTGGGTGTCGAAGTTGGCCATGATCACCGGCGTAATACCCCAGTGAACGCCAAAAATCACAATCACCTGCCAGACGCCGCCAATAATCGCGGCCGCCAGCGCCGGAGCGGCATGGAAAAGGGCATTGTAGCCATTTGCCACGCCGATCGCTGCCCAACTGGTCAGCGGCCCAATCACAATCAGCGTCAGCGGCACAATCACCACAAAGCAGATAAGCGGAGTAAAGAGCGGGCTTATCACCTCCGGCAGCCATTTTTCCACCCGGCGCTCAAACCACGACAGCGCCCAGACGAGGAACAGCGGCGGCAGCACCGACGAGGTATAAACCGTTTCCGCCAGCGGGAAGAAGAGGAACTTCACTTCGTTACCGGCGGCGATTTTGCCCGCCAGCGCCGTCCACTCGGGGTTGATCAGCGCGCAGCAGCAGAGTACGGCAATAAAGGGGTTGCACTTAAAATGGCGCGCGGCGGTGATGGCAATAAACACCGGCAGGAAGGCAAACGGCGTCCAGGACATAAAGTTGAGCACCGCAAAGGTGCCGGTAGACTTGATATCCGCATCAGCAAGGCCGAGCAGGATCAACAAACCCTGTAAAATCCCGGCGGCGGCAAGAATATAGACGATTGGGGCAAACACCGCTGACATGGTGGCGATCACCGCATCAAGCCAGCGCGTTTTGGCTGGCGGCGCGTCATCGCCACGCTCTTTCACCATACCGCTCAGGGCGTTAAAGACATCGGCGACGTGAGTACCAATCACCACCTGGAACTGACCGCCGCTCTCAACGACCGCAATTACGCCTGGCAAACTTTGTACGTTGTTTTTTGCCGTGGCGGGCGTTTCATTGAGGACAAGGCGCAGTCGTGTGGCGCAGCGGGAGAAGTTGCTGATGTTCTCTTCACCGCCGACCTCCCGCAGGATATCGCTCGCTAACTTATTGTAATCCCTGATAACGGCCATTTTTATTTACCTTTTATTATCGGAAACTGAGTAGGTGTAACTGGGTGAAACCGGTTTCATGCTAGCCTGGTGACGCTCTGCCGCAACCGGTTTCATGGAAAAGTGCGAACTGAATCACTCCTAAAAAAAGGGGGGGGCAGCGACATTTCGTTGCCGGGCGAAGCATAGCGTTGGGCGCTGCATAACACTGGCGAAACGGAACAGTGGAGGGAGTACTTATGATCGCAGTGTTATTTGAAGCGGATATTGCGCCTGGCGAGCAGCCGCGCTATATGCAACTTGCCGCAGAACTGAAGCCGCAGCTGGCGGAGATTGACGGCTTTATCACCATTGAGCGCTTTCAGAGCCTGAGCACGGAGGGGAAGATTTTGTCCCTCTCCTGGTGGCGCGATGAGGCAGCGGTGATCGCCTGGAAGCAAAACGTCCTGCACCAGGCCGCACAGGCAGAAGGGCAGCGCACCATCTTTTCGTTCTACCGCATTCGCGTCGCGCAGGTATTTCGCGACTATACCTCGACCGACAGGAGAGCCTGATATGTACGATCTTCACGTGGTGCTGGATAACGCGCCCGGCGCGCTGGCGGCGCTTGGCGAAACGCTCGGTCGCAATGGCGTCGGTCTTGAGGGCGGCGGGGTGTTTACCGTCAACGCGCAGTGCCATGCTCACTTTCTGGTGGAAGAGGGGGAGCGCGCAGGACAGGTGCTGAAGGCGGCAGGCTTTGCGGTGCAGAGCGTGAGAAAGCCGCTTATCCGCAAACTAAAGCAGGAGAGGCCGGGCGAGTTGGGTGAGATTGCGTGCGCGCTGGCAAACGCCGGGATCAACATTGAGGTGCAGTACAGCGATCACGATAATCGCTTGATCCTGCTCACCGATAATGATCCACTGGCGCACGAGGTGACACAACATTGGGACGTTTCGAAAGTATGAGTTTACCTGCCGACAATTCACCGCCAGTGCTGGAGACCGCTCTTGCCGCCATCGCCAGCGCCATGGCGGAGCCGTCGCGCGCGCGGATGCTCTGCGCGCTGATGGATGGGCGGGCGTGGACCGCAACGGAACTCTGCGCGGTGGTTGATATCGCCGCGTCAACGGCCAGCGCGCACTTAACCAAGCTGCTAAACAGCGGGCTGCTGGTCTGCGTCTCGCAGGGTCGGCATCGCTACTACCGGCTGGCGGGCAGCGATGTCGCCGGGCTGCTGGAAAATATGATGGGTGTGTCGATGCGCGGCGCAAAAGCCCCCGTCACCCGCACGCCGCAAGCGCTCCGCCGGGCACGTACCTGTTACGATCACCTCGCCGGTGAGATCGCCGTTGGCATTTACAGCGTGATGCAGCGAGATGGGTGGATCACCGAAGCGGGCGATGCGGTAACCGAAACCGGCAGGCGCGAGCTTGCAAAACTCGGCGTAGCGCTCGACCCTCACACCCGCCGCAAACCCTGCAGCGCCTGCCTCGACTGGAGCGAGCGCCGCTTTCATCTCGGCGGCGATGCCGGTGCTGCGCTGCTTATCGCCTTCGAACAACGCGGCTGGCTGCAGCGCACGCCGGGCTACCGCGAAGTGACGATTACCGAAGAGGGAAGAAGCGCACTGTTCAGGGTGTTTGGTATAAAACCCGAAAAATAGAGTAATAATGTGATTGAACTAATAGTTAATTTAAGTGATTAGTAGTGACCATTGTTATTTGAGCAAGTGTTTGACTCTATACAGACTCTGTACCAGGATTAAGTCCTTGAAAATATTCCATAGCAATTAATAAGGACGTGATTGATGGCTACTAAAAATTTTTATTTTTCGCAAATCGCTGACTTAAGGATTGAAGGCATAGGAATCCATGCCAGCTATTCTATTAATTTGAATGTTAGCGACGAAAATATTTCTGGGGGCAAGAAAATTAGTGTTTCTGCGACAGGTAAAAGTAATGCAGCAAAAGCAGTGGGAACTGGGAATCTATTGTTTTGGTGTAAGGTGAGAAATAATGTTGATGGTAAAGTCTATGTGCTCGATAGGAAAAGAGGCGAACATTGGGCTGTAGGTGTCGATGATGTCTTTATAGGAAATACATCATTTTTTATTCCTGATGCAGTCAGCAGAAACGCAGCCTTAGAAATTGAAGCAGGTTACTTTTATGATTCTGGGTATACTGGCACAGTACCGCCAATTCCAGCCAGCTTAAAGCGAGTCATAAACCTAACAGCTTTTCAAGGATAATAATATGAACGTAAAAAAGACACTCCTTTTCGTCCTTTTTTCTATTTTCAGCTTGAGCGTGATTGCTGTTAGTAACTATAAGGATGAACCTACACAGCAAGCCTCTGAGCTGGTAAAAAAGTACACGCTGGCAGAGGATGCGGATAAAACTGCCGTGTTAGAGGATTTCGACAAGCTCGCGCGCAAAAATCCTGAAAATGTGAATGTTATTCGTAGTTATACCAGCCTGCTTGCTTCAAGAGGCGACTATCAGAAATCGCTCACTTACCTTGAGCCTGTTAACAGAGCTAACGCTAATCCATCATTATTGCTGCAAGAGTGCATGCTCAAAGAGCGTCTGGGTAAAAAAGATGATGCGTGCTATCAACGTGTAATCAGCGAATCGGAAAGTAATCATATTGAAAATATGGATTATCTGATGGCGCTGTTTTTTACCAACGACGATAAATTTCCGGCGGTTAAGCAGCGTTTATTAACAAAAAATCCGGCGCTAAGTGATGATTTCAATATCTTCTCGCAGGATAAACGCAGTGTACTGATGGCGATTTACCCGTAAGAGAACAAATATGAGCCCAGCCACTGGGCTCAAAATTAGTTATCGCTAAATACTTTGGTATTGCCTTTATTATTGCGAGCGGCAAACTCTGTAGAGAGTATGCGTGAAGATAACACTATTTTTTCATCAGCAATTACCCTTGCTTTAAAAGTGTGAAAGCGCATATTCCTGCTCTTACGGAGCCATTGTTACTTTCCATCTTTTTACTGATCGCCCTCCCTGGTCGCCGAAATATAACCATCGTTTGAAGGCTAAAGTCTGTAGGCCGGATAAGGCGTTAGCCGCCATCCGGCATTGCAGCCGATTGCTGCCTGATGGCGCTGCGCTTATCAGGCCTACGTAATTCGCATCGTGTGTAGGCCGGATAAGGCGTTAGCCGCCATCCGGCATTGCAGCCGATTACTGCCTGATGGCGCTGCGCTTATCAGGCCTACGTAATTCGCATCGTGTGTAGGCCGGATAAGGCGTTAGCCGCCATCCGGCAATGCAGCCGATTACTGCCTGATGGCGGCTTTGCCTTATCAGGCCTACGCAACCTGAATCGTTTGTAAAACAAACTGCATCAACCTCTTACGAATGCTCCGTTATCGCCTGCGCGGCGCAGATCAGCGCCAGGTGGCTCAACCCCTGTGGCAGGTTGCCGCTCCATTTTCCAGTGCGCACGTCGAACATCTCGTTGAAGGTTTCGACGTTGCCTTTATCGCAGATGCACTCAAGGATCTCCTCCATCGCGGTTTTCGCGCACTCGATCTCGCCCATTGCCGCCCAGGCTTCCGCCAGCCAGAACGAACAGGCGACGAAGGTGTTCTCCTCCTCCTGCACGCCGCTGTAGCGGTAGGTCATGGCGCAGCCGTCGCCCAACTCTTCGCGGATGGCGCGGTAGGTGGATAACATGCGCTGCGGATTAACGCTGTTGCCATAGCGGTGCACCAGCGCCAGCGACGCGTCGAGGCGATCCTCGCTTTGCGGATAAAAGAGGTAGGCCTGTTTGCGCTCAGACCAGCAGTGCTCCTCCACCCAGTCGCGAATACGGTCGCGTTCGCGCTCCCAGCGGCCTACCCAGGTCGGCTCAATATGCTTCTCGCGCGCCATCTCGACCGCGCGGTCAAGGGCCAGCCAGCAGGCCATTTTGGAGTGGGTATAGTGCTGGTGCTCAGGCAGTTCCCAGATGCCGCAATCCTTTTGCCGCCAGTGATCGGCGCAGCAGTTCGCCAGCTCGCCCAGTAAACGTGACGTGCGCAGATCGAGCACGTGTCCGGCGTTAACAAACAGCTGCGCCGTCGCCAGCATGTCGCCATACATACTCAGTTGCAGCTGATCGCGGGCGTTATTGCCGACGCGCACCGGGCGTGAATCTTTATAGCCACGCAGCGGCGGATAGGTCTCGGCGGGCACCGCTTCGCCCTCCAGCGTGTAGCAAGCGTGGAGGCGCACACCGTGGCGAATAATCGTTTTTGATAACCAGGAGAAGGCGGCTTTGCACTCCTCCAGCGCGCCGAGAAAGGCGAAGGCTTTAATAATCAGGCAGGCATCGCGCACCCAGGCATAGCGGTAGTCATAATTTTTCTCTTTGCCGACCCCTTCCGGGATCGACGTCGTTGCCGCTGCGGCAAGGGCACCGGTCGGTGAGTACCAGAGAAACTTCAGTGCCAGCGCCGAGCGCCCGACATGATTTTCATACGCCCCGCGGTAGCTGAGACTTTTTGACCAGTCGACCCACGCGGTGTGGCTGGTCTCGATCCGTTCATCAATCGCCGTGAGATCGGGCACCGCCAGCGGCTCTTTCTCCGTCACCAGCAGCGCCACCAACGTGCGGCTCTCAGGCGAGGTCGTAAAGGTGCCGTGGATCTGCTCATCATCAACATCGATGATCGCCACATCTTCGCTGGTACGCAGCATCGCCATCAGATCGGCAATATGGTAGACATTGCCGTGAGCGGTTTCGTTAAGCCACGGCGAGCAGGTTTCCGCCCGCGTGCCAAAGCGCAGGGAGAGCTTCATTTTCACCTCTCCCTCAAGGCCTTCAACGCGCCGCGCCAGCTCGCTCCATGGCAGGCGGCCCGCCAGCGTGCTGTTAATCGATTCGGTAATGAGCACTTTGCCGCTGTCGGTAGTGAAGGTGGTTTCCAGCACGTTACTGTCATCGCGATAGCGCCGCGTCACGCTGTAGGGCGCATCCGGCTCAAGCTGAAAAAAACCGCCGATATCGGGGTCGAGCAGGCGGTCAAACAGCGGGGCCGAATCAAGATTGGGCGCACACCACCAGTCAATTGAGCCATCCGGCGCAATCAGCGCCACGGAGCGGCCTTCGCCGATAGCCGCATAATCGCCCGCCTCGACAAAGCCATTTTCCCGCACGGGAGAGGTGTATTGCGCGTTCTTCACGGTCTGTTGTGTCCTGTTGAGAGGAGGGGAGAAACGGACGTGGCCGCCGGGCGGCGACCACGAGATGCAGGATTGTGGCAATCCTTACAACGTACCGGTACCCCCGTCGGAGCACCATACCTGGCCGGAGCTGTAGCTGCTTTCCGGCGACGCCATCGTTACGTACAGCGGCGCAATCTCAACCGGCTGGCCTGGGCGTTTCAGCGGTGCGCTGGCACCAAACTGCTGCACTTTCTCCTGCGGCTGACCGCCACTTGATTGCAGCGGTGTCCAGTAAGGACCCGGTGCGACGGCATTGACGCGAATACCTTTCTCGCCCAGCTGCTGCGCCAGGGATTTGGTAAAGGCGACAATTGAGGCTTTGGTCTGCGCGTAATCAAGCAGGATCGGGCTTGGCTGGTAGGCCTGCACCGAAGAGGTGTTGATAATGCTCGCGCCTTCCGGCAGGTGTTTCACCGCCGCTTTAGTGATCCAGAACATCGCGTAGACGTTGGTCTTAAAGGTGGCGTCGAAATCTTCCGTCGACAGGGTGAGGATCGATTCGTTGAACTGCTGGCGACCGGCGTTGTTAACCAGAATATCCAGCCCGCCAAGGCCTTTGACGGCTTCCTCTACCAGCTGCTGGCAGAAGGCTTCGGAGCGGATATCGCCCGGAATAGCAATCGCTTTGCGGCCTTCTGCTTCAATCAGTTTGATCACTTCTGCCGCATCGGACTCCTCTTCCGGCAGATAGTTAATCGCCACGTCAGCCCCTTCACGGGCATAAGCGATGGCGACAGCGCGCCCGATACCAGAGTCACCCCCGGTGATCAGCGCTTTACGTCCGGTCAAACGGCCAGAACCGCGATAGCTGGTTTCGCCATGATCCGGCACCGGGACCATCTTGCTGGCAAGGCCAGGCGGCGTTTGCGGTTGCTCGGCAAAAGGAGGGGTCGGGTAGTGCGGCGCTAAAGGTCGTTTAGTGTTTTGCTCTGCCATGCTTGCTCCTTAAACGTTATGTAGACACGTGTTTAAGCCTGGCATAGATGTGAGCGTTGTCACGTTACGGGCAGGAAAACCAGGAATATGTGAAATAAAACGGCAGCGAAAATCGGTGTTTTCGCTGCCGTCAGGATCAGTCGAGATCCGCGCCGTTGCTGGCGATTACCTTCTTATACCACCAGAAGGATTTCTTGCGGCTGCGCGCCAGCGTGCCGTTGCCCTGGTCGTCGCGGTCGACATAGACAAAGCCGTAGCGTTTGCTCATCTCGCCGGTGGAGGCCGCCACCAGATCGATGCAGCCCCAACTGGTGTAACCCATCACCGGAATACCATCTTCAATCGCATCGCCCATCGCGCGGATATGCTCGCGCAGGTAGCTGATGCGGTAATCGTCATGGATCTCGCCGTTAGCATCGACCTCATCTTTCGCCCCCAGCCCGTTCTCCACCAAAAAGAGTGGCTTCTGATAGCGGTCATACATCATGTTCATAGTGATGCGAAGGCCAAGCGGATCGATACCCCAGCCCCATTCGCTCACCTCAACATGCGGGTTGCGCAGGGATTTGACGATATTCGCTGCGCTGGTGTTGGCGGCGTTCATCTCGGCCGAGGCGCAGCGCGAAGCGTAGTAGCTAAAGGAGACAAAATCGACGGTGTTTTTCAGGATTTCATCATCGCCATCTTCTTTAACAATCTGCACCCCTTTTTCGCGAAATACGCGGGCGGAGTAGGCCGGGTAGCTGCCGCGCGCCTGCACATCGATAAAGAAGAGGTTTTCGCGATCCTTCTCCAGCGCCGTCCAGACATCGGCCGGTTTGCAGGAGTAGGGGTAGAAGTTACCGCCCGCCAGCATGCAGCCCACCTGGTTTTGCGGGTTCACCTCATGGGCGATTTTGGTCGCCAGCGCGCTGGCAATCAGCTCGTGGTGCGCGGCCTGGTACTTCACCTGATCCTGGTTTTCGCCCTCTTCGAACACCAGCCCGGCACCGGAGAAGGGGCTGTGCAGCATGATGTTGATTTCGTTGAAGGTAAGCCAGTACTTCACCAGCCCGTCGAAGGCTTCAAAACAGGTGCGGGCATAGCGGGTGAAAAACTCCACCATTTTGCGGTTGCGCCAGGATCCATACTCCGTCACCAGGTGCATCGGCACATCGAAGTGACACAGCGTCACCAGCGGTTCGATATTGTACTTTTTGCACTCGGCAAACACCGCGCGATAGAAGGCGATCCCCTCTTCATTCGGCGTTAATTCGTCGCCTTTCGGGTAGAGACGGCTCCAGGCAATTGAGGTGCGGAACACCGTAAAGCCCATCTCTGCCATCAGAGCGATATCCTCTTTGTAGCGATGGTAAAAATCGATCGCCTCATGGCTGGGATAGTACTCATCGTCGCGCAGGGCAAAGCGCTTCTCCTGCCCCAGTTTCACCGCCAGACGGTTCGCGCCGTGCGGGATCATATCGACGGTGGTCAGCCCCTTGCCGCCCTCCAGATATCCCCCTTCCGACTGGTTGGCGGCCAGTGCGCCGCCCCATAAAAATCCTTGCGGAAAAACAGCCATGCGTTACCTCGCTCTATTAATCAGGCTTGTGCTTCTTTTACCGTTACCGGCTGCGCCGTCGGTGCGTTTTTCTCCGCTTCGACCGGAATATCCTCAAAGCCGAGCAGCAGCGTCAGCACAAACGACAGCACCACCGCCAGCGCCATCACGCCAAACACCCAGACAATGGTCATCGGGTTTGCCGGATCGAAAAACTGCACGCTGGTAAATAACCCCGGTGCCGCCATTGAGTGGCTGGCAAGCCCGGCGATACCGGCGACCGCGCCGCAGATAAAGCCGCTGATGAGGCTGGCGATCAGCGGGCGTTTCAGGCGAACCGCCACGCCGTAGAGCGCCGGTTCGGAGATGCCGGCGAGGATCGCCGAGGCCGCCGCCGCCATCGCCGTCTGGCGCAGCTCCGGGTTTTTCGTTTTCCATGCCACCGCCAGTGACGAGCCGCCAAGGGAGAGGTTCGCGCCGATTTCCGACGGCATCACCATCCCCTCTTTGCCCGTCTCGGCAATGGTCTGAATGATAGTTGGCGTAAAGACGCGGTGCATACCGGTCATCACCAGTAGCGGCCACAGCGCGCCCATAATGGCAACCGAGAGCCAGCCGAGATAGCCGTGAATGGTATAAACCAGCGCGGAGATGGCGCTACCGATCCAGATGCCGAGCGGGCCAATCAGCACAATCGCCAGCGGCGCAGCAATCAGCACAATCAGCATCGGCTTGAGGAAGTTTTTCGTCACCGCCGGGGTGATGCGATCGACCCAGCGTTCAATGTAGGAGAGGCACCAGGTCATCACCAGCGCCGGGATCACCGTGTAAGTATATTTCACCGCGGTCACCGGGATCAGCGCAAACTCGACGTGCTCGCCCTGCGCCGCTTTCGCCATCAGCTCGATAAAGCTCGGGTGCACCAGCACACCGGCAATGGCGATCGCCAGCGACATGTTGGTTTTGAATTTCACCGCCGCCGAGGCAGCCACCATCAGCGGCAGGAAGAAGAAGGCCCCGTCGCCAATCACCGTCAGGATGGTCAGGGTGGAGGAGCCTTTGGGCAGCGCGCCGGACATCTCCAGCACCATTGCCAGCAGTTTGACCATCGACCCGCCGATAATCGCCGGGATCAGCGGTGACATGGTGCCAATCAGCGCATCGAGAATGCCCGCGCCGATGCGGCGCAAGGTGAGTTTTTGTTTGGTCTGCGTTTCGACGGGCTGCATATCCTGCGGCAGCAGGCTCACCACTTCACGAAACGCCTGCGAAACCGTGTTACCGATAATCACCTGGCACTGGTTGTCGTTGCGTACCACGCCCATCACGCCGCTGATGCTTTTCAGCGTGGCGCTGTCGATGCGCGTTTCATCTTTCACCACGAAGCGCAGGCGCGTCATGCAGTGCGTTACGGCGGCAATGTTATCGACACCGCCCAGCGCATCTACCACCGAGTGGGCAAGCGCCGCATAGTTCTTAGCCATTGTTTTTTATCCTGTTTAATCAATAGGGTAATGACTTATCGCACGCCCAGGCGGCGATGAAACATGAAATAGGTAACCGGTTCCACAAAATCATGATGAGTTTGTGCGAGTGAAACAAGACCTAAAAATAACCACTTTTCCAAAGCGTGATGGAGATCACCGGATAACCACAAGCGCGCGCTATTTGCAGGATGGTTATCTGTTCCAATACGCGCCGTGGCTGAAGTACACTTCGCCACAGGACATTTGCAGGAGCAGGACAGATGGCGACAATGCAGGAGGTGGCGAAGCGGGCAGGGGTGTCGAAAGCCACGGTTTCACGCGTATTGACGGGCAAAGGCTATGTCAGCGAGGAGACAAAAACCCGCGTCTTTCAGGCAATTAGCGAGAGCGGCTACCGGCCAAACTTGCTGGCGCGCAGCCTTGCCAGCAGCACCACCCAGACGCTGGGGTTAGTGGTCACTAACACCCTTTACCACGGCATCTACTTCAGCGAACTGCTCTCCCACGCGGCGCGCATGACCGAAGACAAAGGGCGTCAGCTGCTGCTGGCAGATGGCAAACACAGCGCCGAAGAGGAGCGTCAGGCGATCCAGTACCTGCTCGATCTGCGCTGCGACGCCGTCATCATCTACCCGCGTTTTCTCAGCGTCGACGAGCTGGATGCGATTATCGACAGCCACACTCAGCCGATTGTGGTGCTCAACCGCCGCCTGCGCAAAAACCTCAGCCACTGCGTCTTTTGCGATCAGCACGCCGCCAGCCAGCAGGCGGTCTCCGCGCTGATTGCGCGCGGTCATCGCGATATTGCGCTCATCACCGGCTCGCTCGATTCGCCTACCGGTATTGAGCGTTTATCCGGCTACAAAGACGCGCTGCAACAGCAGGGCATTGCGGTACGTAACGAATTGATTGTCGAAGGGAAATGGACACCGCAAAGCGGCGCGCTCGGCGTGCGTGAACTGCTGGAGCGCAAGGTCTCTTTCAGCGCGCTGGTGGCGAGCAATGACGACATGGCGGTGGGTGCTATCAAACAGCTGCATGACAGCGGCATCGCCATACCCGGTCAGGTTTCCGTGGTGGGCTTTGATGATATCGCTATGGCCCCCTTCACCGTGCCGGCGCTCTCCAGCGTCAAAATCCCGGTCACCGGCATGATCAAAGAGACCATCAACCGCCTGATCTTTATGCTCGATGGCGGTGACTTTACCCTGCAATCCACCTTTCCCGGCGAGTTGATCCTGCGCGAATCCATCACCAGCGGCCCCTGCGCCTGAGGTGTCAGCCGTCATCGACACTTCTGTCGATGACAGCGCTGCGCTTTTACTAACATCATTAAATTCAGCCACTTAAAAAGTGGCACGCTTTATGAATACTTCAGCGGGACAAGGCTCTTAGCTGGAGAAAATGATGAACCGATTTATTATGGCCGACGCCGCAAAATGCATCGGCTGCCGCACCTGCGAGGTGGCCTGCGTGGTCTCCCATCAGGCGGATCGCGACTGCGCGGCGCTCACCCCGGAAACTTTCCTGCCGCGTATTCACGTGGTGAAAGGCGTCAATGTGTCGACGGCGACCATGTGTCGTCAGTGCGAAGACGCGCCCTGCGCCAATGTCTGCCCGAACGGCGCCATCCGCCGCGACGAAGGTTTTGTGCATGTGATGCAGGAGCGCTGTATCGGCTGCAAAACCTGCGTGGTGGCCTGCCCCTATGGCGCGATGGAGGTGGTGGTGCGTCCGGTTATTCGCCACAGCGGCGCGGGCCTCAATGTGCGGGCGGAAAAAGCCGAAGCCAACAAGTGCGATCTCTGCCACCACAGCGAGAGCGGCCCGGCCTGCATTGAGGCCTGCCCGACCAAGGCGCTGGTCTGCATCGATCGTAATGTGCTGGAGCAGATGAGCGCGGACAAACGGCGTCGCGCCGCGCTCGACAGCTCCCTCTCCATTACTTTCTAACCCCTTTACTTTCACTTTTAACAGGTCTGTTACTGATGAAGAAGATCACAAGTGTTTGCCCATACTGCGGCGCGGGCTGCAAACTGAAACTGGTTGTTGATGACGGGAAAATCATCCGAGCGGAAGCCGCCGACGGCCATACCAACCAGAATGAACTCTGCCTGAAAGGCTACTACGGCTGGGATTTCCTCAACGACACCAAACTGCTCACCCCGCGCCTGACGCAACCGATGATCCGCTATCAAAAAGGGGGCAAGCTCACCCCGGTCAGCTGGGATGAGGCGATCCGCTACACCGCTAAGCGCCTGGGCGAAATCAAAGCCCAGTTCGGCCCCCGCGCCATTATGACCACCGGTTCATCACGCGGGACGGGGAACGAAACCAACTATGTGATGCAGAAGTTCGCCCGCGGCGTGCTCAACACCAACAACGTCGACTGCTGCGCCCGCGTCTGCCATGGCCCCTCTGTTGCCGGGTTGCAGGAGACCCTCGGTAACGGCGCGATGAGCAACTCTATCAGTGACATTGAAAACTCCCGCTGCCTGCTTATTTTTGGCTACAACTGCGCCGATTCGCACCCGATCGTGGCGCGAAGAGTGATTAAAGCCCGGCAAAATGGCGCGAAAATTATTGTCTGCGATCCGCGTCGGATCGAGACCGCGCGCATCGCCGACCAGCATCTGCAACTGAAAAATGGCTGCAATATGGCACTGGTCAACGCCTTCGGTTATGTGCTGCTCGAAGAGGAGCTGTATGACAAAGATTATGTCGCCAGCTTTACCACCGGGCTGGATGCCTACCGTGAAACGGTAAAAGAGTACGCGCCGGAAGCGGTGGAACACCTCACCGGCGTGCCGGCAAAACAGGTGCGCCAGGCGATGCGCACCTTTGCCGCCGCGCCGTCCGCCACCATTATGTGGGGTATGGGCGTGACGCAGTTTGGTCAGGCGGTCGATGTGGTGAAAGGGTTATCGAGCCTCGCACTGCTCACCGGCAACCTCGGCCGCGAGCATGTCGGCGTCGGCCCGGTGCGCGGTCAGAACAATGTGCAGGGCGCGTGCGATATGGGCGTCATCCCGAATCAATTTCCCGGTTATCAGGATGTGGTTGACCCGCAGGTGCGGGCGAAATTCGCCGCTGCCTGGGGAATCGATCCGGCGGTGATGGATGACCAGGTGGGCGTGCGCATTACCGAAGTGCCGCACCTGGCGCTGGAGGGCAAAGTGAAAGCCTACTACATCATGGGCGAGGATCCGCTACAGACCGAAGCGGACCTGGGCCTGGTGCGCAAAGGCTTTGAGGCCCTCGACTTTATCGTGGTGCAGGATATCTTTATGACCAAAACCGCCGAACAGGCGGACGTGCTGCTGCCCGCCACCTCGTGGGGTGAACATGGTGGCGTCTTTACCTGTGCCGACCGTGGTTTCCAGCGTTTCGAAAAAGCGATTGAGCCGACCTACAACGTCAAACGTGACTGGGAAATTATCAGCCTGATCGCCACCGAGATGGGCTACCCGATGCACTACGACAACAATCAGCAGATCTGGGACGAGCTGCGCGAACTCTGCCCGCTCTTTTACGGCGTCACCTACGAGAAGATGGGCGATATGGGCCATGTTCAGTGGCCCTGCCCGACGCTCGATCACCTCGGCACGCCTTATCTTTACCACGACAACAAGTTTGATACGCCGGATGGCAAAGGCCACCTCTTCGCCGCGCCGTGGCGTGCGCCCGCCGAGCGCCCGGACAGCGAATTCCCGTTGGTGCTCTGTACCGTGCGCGAAGTAGGGCACTACTCCTGCCGCTCAATGACCGGTAACTGCGCGGCGCTGCAAACCCTCGCCGATGAGCCGGGCTTTATGCAGATCAACCCGCAGGATGCCGATGCGCTGGGGATCCGTGACCGTCAGCTGGTGTGGGTGGAGTCGCGTCGCGGGAAGGTGATCACCCGCGCGGATGTCAGCGAGCGCATCAACCAGGGCAGCGTCTATATGACTTACCAGTGGTGGATCGGTGCCTGTAACGAGCTGACGCAGGATAATCTGGATCCGATATCGAAAACGCCGGAGACCAAATATTGCGCGGTACGGGTGAGTGCGATCAACGAT
>Ga0157372_10002590_pt1 | contig 19569 bp, 17 predicted proteins | sample C55metaG_FD_115307 | JGI IMG/M metagenome (GOLD analysis project Ga0157372, IMG submission 115307) | Corn rhizosphere microbial communities from Kellogg Biological Station, Michigan, USA - C5-5 metaG | ecosystem: Host-associated > Plants > Roots > Rhizosphere > Soil | place: USA: Michigan... | reverse complement strand
TATGGTGGCGGTTACAGTACCTGCGTCACTCACCAAATTGCGTTCGACGATGGCAGCGGAGTGCAGTCGTCATTGCAGGATCAGGGCACGTTCGCTCGCACGTTCGCCACAAAGGGAACGTTCAAGTACCACTGCACCATCCACGGCGCGATGGGCATGACCGGCGAAGTCGTGGTCCAGTAAGAGAAATCTGCTTTGTAAGTGCTCGTTGGTCAGAGGTAACGACGTAACGCCCGCGCGGCCACCGCGCGGGCGTTTTCACGTCTACTCGCGACTGTCGTGATGCGTCCGAGTCCGTCGTTCTTCAACGACGACGTGTGGGCCGCGCGTTACCTTTCAAAGCCGATTTCTACCTTCCTGCCTGAGCCTCCGCCCTCGAGCTGCTTTCCCGCGATGCTGCTTCGCTCGATCGTTTCATTCCGTTTTCAGGTGTTGTTGTCGTTGCTTGTGGTGTCGTTTTCGCCCATTCGGGCCTGGGCGCAGCAGAAGTTCACGACGCAGGTGATGATCGTCCCGGCATTCCACGGTCCCGAACGCGGGCTGGCCGCGAAGGCCGCCGACATCGTGCGAGGTCGCATTGCTGGTGGATTTCCCAAGAGCGAGCTTCGAGTCGTCTCCGGCGGCGATGTGGACGACTGGCTCCGTCTCTCGGGTTTCGACGAATCCACCATACTGAGCGAGGGCGAGCTCAAGGAGCTCGCAAAGAAGTTCCGCGCCGACGAACGCATTACGGGGACCGCGACGCGCGTCGCGGGTCGCGTCCACATCGACGCGGCGCTGACGCTCGTGCGGGATCTTCGACTGTCGCAACCATTGTCGAGTGATGGAGCGTCTGTCAACGAAGCGGCCGACGCCCTGGCCCGCGAGGCCATTGCCGCTCGCCGCCAGCTCGTTCCGCTGCGGCAATGCGAAAATTTCGCGCGCGAAGGAAAGAACGCCGAGGCGGCGACGGCGGCGGCCGTCGGCGTTGCGGCGTATGCGCAAGCCATTCCGACGCGCGCGTGCCTGCTCAACGCGTTGAGCAGGCTCGATGCCTCGCCCGACTCCATCATCAGCGTTGCCCGAGCGACACTCGCGCTCTCGGCGACCAATCCGATCGCACTCGAGCGTATGGCGCAGGCGTTGGACGCGAAGGGGCCGGGAACCGCGGCCGCCCCCTACTGGACGCAACTGCTCGCGACGGACTCGACGAACGAAGACATGGTCGAGCGTGTCGTCAACGCGCTCTCGCGGGAAGGCAACGCGACGATCGCGGCTCCGTTGATCGACCGCGGTTCCGACGCCTATCCGGATAACCTGCCGCTTCTCAAGCTCCGCTGGCTCGTCCATCTTGCGGCGCACGATTGGAAAGGAGCGGTCGAGTGCGGCGAGCGTTTGTTGGCGCGGGATCCCGCGACGCAGGCCGATCCAGACTTCTATCTGAGACTCGCCGCGGCTTATCGCGCCGACACACAGCCAGTCCGCGCCTTGGCGACCGCCGCGCTCGGCGTCTCGAAGTTCGCCAACAACGCTCAGTTGCAGATTAGCTATCTCCAACTGCTCAGGGCCGAGAGCGACGTCGCCATGTCGCGGGTGCTCGCCGCGTTTCCCGATAACGCCGACGTACACGCGCTCGCCGCGCAATCGATGAAGACGAGTGGCAACGCGGCGGGTGCGCTCGCGGAAACGAAGCGAGCGCTCGCGGCGAATCCACGTCTGCCGCACGGCTACTTGCAACTCGCGCAACTCGAGATCGATGTGGGGCAAGTCGACAGCGCCTACGGAGCGATGGAGCTTGCATCGCAGTTCGGCGAAGAGAAGGCGACCGTCGCGCAGTTCGCGCTCGCTCGCGGAAACACGCTGTACAAGGCGGCGACGACCACGCAGAGGCGCGACGATTTCCAGCGCGCGATGAAGTTTCTTGCGCTCGCCGCGCGGATTGCGCCGAGCGCCGAAGCGAAGTTCTTGCTTGGCGCGTCGGAGCTGTCGGTGAGTCAGTCGGCGGCGACTGAGGCACCACAATCAAAGAGCTGTGATCTCTCGAAGCTCGCAGATTCCTCGTTGACCGAAGCCGAGATCAATCTCGTTGGCGGTGGCTCGGTCGCGCCGGATGTGGCCAAGACCTATCTCGAGTACGTCGCCAAGTTGCGGCCGTATGTGGCGGACCAGCTGAAGAGCTTCTGCGCGCCAGGCGCATCGCACCCGCGTTAGGCACCCCTTGCGCATATGTCGACTATCTGCCTATGATGTGTAGGTAGTCGACACATCTGGCCCTGATCCCCTCGGCGCATGTCACTCATCGATGGCCTCCGACACCGTGCGGACGTGTGGTTCCATCGCCGCGAGTATGAGCGCGGAATCGATGACGAGCTGCGGTTCCATATCGACCTCGACGCGGCGCAACGCGGCGAGAACGCCCTCGACGCCCGGCGCCGATTCGGCAATGCGACGTACCTCAAAGAGGAGACGCGACACGTGGCCCGCCTCGACCGGTTCGACGGCATGATGCAAGACATTCGACACCTTCTGCGATCACTTCGCAGGTCGCCCGGTTTCGCCGGCGTCACCATCCTCACGCTTGCTCTGGGCATTGGCGCTACGACCGCCGTCCTCAGCGTCGTCGACCATGTCTTGATCCGCTCGCTCCCGTTCCATGACGCCGGCCGGATCGTGATGCTGCTTGAACGCGGCGACCGCGGTGGTTTTCGGACTCCGTCGGCGCCCACGGCCGAGGATTGGCGTCGCGACCCGGGAGTGGCTCGAGCGTTCGAGCAGGTATCGTTCATTCGGGGCGACGGACTGCCATTGCGTGTCGGCGAAGAGACCGAGACGATCGGCGTCGGATTCGTTGGTGCCGAGTTTTTCCCGCTCCTTGGTGCGAAGCCGGCTCTCGGACGCTTGCTCAACGATGACGATCAGCGTGCAGACGCTCCTCCCGCGGTCGTCTTGGCGTACAGTCTGTGGCAGCGCCGCTTCGGCGGCGATCCGGCGATTCTCGGCCGCTCCATCATGATCGGCGGCGTTCCGGCAACGGTTGTCGGCGTCATGCCGAACGGTGCAGCCTACCCCACCTTCGCGCTCGCGTGGGAGGCGCTATCACAGAATCCTCACAAAGAGGTCATGACGAAGCGCGGCCTTCATGCCGACAGCCGGACGATCGGGCGGCTGCGGGCCGGTGTGGATTCGGCGCGTGCCGTCGCGCTCATGGCGACGGTCGAGTCGCGTCTGGCCGGCGCGTATCCGAGCGAGCAGGCGCATTGGGGCGGCGCAATGGCACCGTTGCGGAACGAAATCATCGGCAATGTGCAGCCGATGTTGCTCGCGCTCGCGGGCGCCGCGGCGATGCTGCTGGCGCTGGCGTGCGCCAACGTCGCGAACCTGCTGCTGGCGCGTGTCGCGTCGCGATCGAGAGAGCTTGCCGTGCGCAGTGCCCTCGGTGCGTCGCGCGGCCGCCTCGTTCGACAACAGCTTACCGAGAGTCTCATTCTCGCGGCGGCCGGGGGGACGCTTGGCACGCTGCTCGCCGCGTTCGCGGTCGATCTGGCGCGCAAGCTCCCGTCCGACAAGCTTCCACGCGTCGACGAGCTCTCGGTCGATCATCGAGTCTTATTTGTCGCGGCGATCGCATCGCTGGTCACCGCCGTCCTGTGCGGAATCTGGCCCGCGATTCGCGCGACGCGACCCGCTAGCGGCGGCGTGCTGCGCGCCGGTGCGCTCGGCTCTATCGGAGTGCGATCGGAATCACGACTGCGTCGAGCGTTGGTGACCGTGCAGTTCGCTCTCGCGCTGATGTTACTCGTTGGTGGTGGACTGCTGCTGCAGAGCTTCCGTCGTGCAGCCGCCGTCGATGTTGGTTTGGATCCGCACGGTCTGATCACGTTCCGGATCGGACCGCCGGCCGGATCGTACACCAAGCCTGATGAAGCGGCGGCGCTGTACGCGCGCCTGATAGAGGCAGCGCGCGCCGTGCCTGGCGTCGCCGACGCCGCCTTCATCAATCATTTCCCGTTCGGCAATGCGTCGATCCCATCGACGATTCAGATCGATGGCCGAATGGACCTCGATACCTCGTCGAATCAAATTCTCTATCGCACCGTTTCCGACAGCTATCTGCGAACTGTCAAGATGACGCTCGCCGCAGGGCGATGGTTCACCGATGCCGACATGCGGTCGCCCGCGGGTCAGTTCGTGTTGAATTCCGCCGCGGCCAAAGCGTACTGGCCACACGAGAGCGCGATCGGCAAGCGCATTACCGTGCGTCGCTCGTCTCAGGCCCGCGCTGACTTCGGCCAACCGCTTCCGGGCGTCGTGATCGGCGTCGTGAACGACGTACATCAATTTGCCCAGGACGTGGTGCCGGTCCCGGAGATCTACGTCCCGTATACGCTCGAGACATGGCCATGGGGAAACTTGGTCGTGCGCACGCACGATGGTGCGCGATCGATCCCCGCGTTGCGCGACGCAATTGCCGCCGTCGATCCTAGGTTGGTCCAGAAGGGAGCCGCCGGCGTGGCGAGCTTCGGGCTGGTCGAGTCGGCGATTCAAAGCCGACTCGAGCCTCGCAAGCTCTCGCTTTCGTTGATCAGTGCGTTCGGCGCGTGTGCTCTCATCCTTGCCGCTGTCGGTCTTTATGGCGTCGTCGCGTACGGAGTCACGCAACGGACACGCGAGCTCGGAGTCCGGAAAGCACTCGGCGCAACCGATCGTATGATCGCGTCGCTCGTCCTCAGGGAATCGCTTCAGCTCACCGGTATTGGAATCGTGGTCGGATGCATCGGTGCGTGGGAAGGAGCACGGCTCATACACGATCTCTTATTCGAGACTGCGCCGATCGACCCGACGGTCTATGCTCCGACCATCGTCGTGCTGGTTGGCATCTCACTGTTGGCCGCCTACATCCCGGCGCGTCGCGCCACGCGTCTCGACCCGACGATCGCCATTCGGGGGGACTGACATGGCCAAATCATCGAAGTCCGAGCTCGTGCCGGGCACGCTCGACATGCTCATTCTTCACACGCTCACGCTCGGCGCGTTGCACGGGTACGCCATCGCGCAGCACATCGAGAAGCTCTCGGACAGCGTGCTGCAGGTCGAGCAAGGGTCGCTGTATCCGGCGCTCGAGCGTTTACAGCGACAGGGTTGGCTCACGTCGAAATGGGGTCTGACACCAACCGGCCGGCGCGCGCGATACTACACGATCACGGCGAGCGGCCGGAAGCAGCTCGGTGAAGAGATCTCCGATTTCGATCGCGTGATGCTGGCGATCAACCGCGTGATGAAGCGCGCTTAGGACACGGCTGGCTGCGCCTCGCCCGCGGTCGCGGTGCTTGCAACGTCGCGCTCGCGCTGGGCTGCGCGCAGCAGGCTCACGGCGGCGTACGTCACGACCACGACGACAAGCCACGCGACGACGCTCGTCGAGAGGCTTTTCACGATGAGTGCGGCGATGAATACCGCGGGAATACCCGCGATCAACATGCCGATCACCGCGGTATGCGAGTAGCTGCCGGCGCGAATGAACCGGACGCTGGCGAGCGGCATCAGAAACGCGCACGATCCCATCATGATGGGGAAGGCGGCCGTCGGATTCATGCCGAGCAAACTGATGAGAATCATGCACGGCGCGTACAGGCCGATGCCAAGCGTCATCAACGCGCCGAGGATGAAGTTGCCGAGCACGCCGATGGCGAGCTTGGAGCCCGTCAAAGCCAGTGCGTTTCCGCCCGCGGGCATCAGGCTGACCTGGGGTTGCTTCATGACCAAGATCACGGCGAAGACGAGCAACGCGACGCCCATTCCGAGCTGCACTTTTCGACGCGACCACGACGCGACGACGCCAGCGCCGAGCCACGCTCCGGCAACCGCGGCGGCGATGAGCGCAATGAGTGTGAAGATGTCGACCGGTACGAGCTGCGTGTAGATGTACGCTTGAACGACAGTCGGGATCACGTACCCGACATTCAGCGACCCCGGAATGTGTTCGTCGGGAATGGCCTTGAACTGTCTGACCATCGCGGTCGTCGTCGCGAATGATCCGATGCCGAGTGTGTCGAAGAAGTTCGCGACGAAGCTGATGATCGAGATCGTGAGCGCCTTGAAGGCGCGCGCAAGGACGACGAAGTATCCGGCGGTGGCGATGCCGAGCGCGATGAAAAGTGCGTCTCTCGCTGTGAGCGACCTGAGATAGGTTAGCAGCTGCATGAGGTCGACGTGTTGGCGGTGAAGGTTGGACGCGCTATCGGCCTGGAGGCAAACCGGAAGCCTACAGGATGCCACTCGGAACGGCGCTTGGGTAGGGTCGGCGCGGGAGGGAGGCATCGTTTCGCGCCTTGCGTGGATCAAAGCCCAAGGATACTGTATCCGCCCCGAAGGCAAAGAATTCCCTTCTGCGGAGCCTGGATGACAAGACGCTCGACGGAGCTGCATCCGACGCCAACTTATACGCCGATTCCACTGGGCACTGCGCCCAGGGTGATGCCGATCCAGCGCCAAACGATCGCCGGCATGACGGTTCAGGCACTTCGCGAGCGGATCCTGCGGGGCGATTGTCCCGAGGGTGAGCCGCTGCGACAGGATGCGCTCGCCGATGAGCTTGGCGTGAGCAGGATCCCTGTGCGGGAAGCCTTGCGGCAGCTCGAAGCGGAAGGGCTCGTCACCTTCAATCCGCATCGCGGCGCTATCGTCTCGGTGCTTTCGCTCGCCGAGATCGATGAGCTCTTCGAGCTGCGCGCCGACATCGAGTGCGATCTACTCCGTCGCGCGATTCCGCGAATGACGCCGGCGCAACTCGACCGCGCAACCGACGTGCTGAATGAATTCGAGGCGGCGTTGGAATCCGGCGAGGCGGCGCGGTGGGGTCCCCTCAACTGGCATTTTCATTCGGCGCTCTACGCGCCCGCGAACCGCAACTTGACGATGGGTGTTCTGCAGAAGCTGCATCAACACAGCGACCGGTATTTTCGCATGCAGGTCTTGCTCGCGCGCGGCGGTGAGCGCGCCAATGAAGAGCATCGCGCGATCGCCGCAGCGGTCTGCAAGAAGGACATCGCGCAGGCGTGCGATTTGATGCATGCGCACATCCTTGGGGCGGGGACGTCGCTCGTCGCGTGGCTGCAAGAGCAGCGCGGCGCCGATGCCGCCGCCGCTGCATCGTCGCGGCGGTGACGGCGCCGACGCACCTCCGAAGCTTCATCGGAGGCGACTGGCGGGAGAGCTCGTCGGGCTCTTGGATCGCCGACGTCAATCCGTCGAACGCGGATGATGTGATCGGCCATGTCCCGGCGGGAACGGTCGACGACGCGCGGGCAGCCGTCTCATCGGCATCGACGGCGTTCCCGACGTGGCGTGCGTTGTCCGGCCCGACCCGCGCGGAGTACTTGTACAAGTGGGCGGCGGCGATCGCCGCGCGTCATGAAGAGCTCGCGCAACTCGTCACCCGCGAGGTCGGCAAACCCATCGGCGAGGCACGCGGCGAAGTCGCGCGCTGCGGCATGATCCTGCGCTACTATGCCGGCGAAGCTGTGCGGGCGATTGGCGACGTCATTCCCGCGCAAGCCGCCGGCGCCTTACAGTTCACGTTGCGTCAGCCATTGGGAGTCGTCGCGCTGATCACGCCGTGGAACTTTCCGGTGGCGATTCCACTCTGGAAAGCGGCACCGGCTTTAGCATTTGGCAATACGATCGTGCTCAAACCGGCGGAGTCTTCCTCGCAGAGTGCGATCGTGTTGGCGGAGTGTGCGTTGGCCGCGGGGATTCCAAACGGTGTCGTGAACGTCCTGCTGGGCGTCGGAGAGGCGGTCGGCTCCGCGCTGATCAGTGATGCTGAGGTTTGCGCGGTGAGCTTCACCGGCTCGGGACGCATCGGTGCGATGGTCGCGGCGACGGCAGCGCACCGGAACATTCGCTACCAAACCGAGATGGGTGGCAAGAACGTCGCGATCGTGCTGCCCGACGCCGATGTTCGGCAAGCGGCTGCCCTCACCGCCGCGGGCGCGATGCGCTATGCCGGCCAGAAATGCACGGCCACGAGTCGCGTCGTTGTCGCGCGCGAGATCGAAGACGCGTTTCTCACTGAATTGCGCAGTCAGGTCGCGGCACTTCCCATCGGCCCAGTGACGGATCCTGCATCGGCAGTTGGACCCGTGATCAGCGAGCGCTCGCGTCAGTCGATCCAGCGGGCGCTCGATGAGATGGACGCTGAGCGGATCATTGAGAACGCCATTCCGACGTCGGCGGAGTTTGGACGTGGATATTTCATTGCGCCGACCGTCGTACGCGGTGCCGCGATCGATTCCGATCTCGCGCAGCGAGAGTTGTTCGGACCGGTATTGGCTGAATTCGTCGCTGAGGACGTCGATCACGCGATCGCGCTCGCCAATTCTACACCTTATGGTCTCAGCGCATCGTTGTACACGCGTGATCTACGGTCGGCGCTCACGTACATCGATCGCATCGAAGCGGGGATGGTGCGCATCAATGGTGACACGACTGGCGTCGATCCGCATGCACCATTCGGCGGCATGAAGGGCTCGAGCTCGGGGAGCCGGGAGCAGGGCCCGGCGGCGCGCGAATTCTACACTGAAATCAAGACAGTGCAGATCAATGCGTGACGACGGAGCGCGGCGCGCATCGGCAATTGCTTGTCCCACCGCCATTCGCGTCATCGATTCGCACACTGAAGGTGAGCCGACGCGGGTGATCGTCGACGGGTGGCCGCAGCCATCCGGTGCAACGATGCAAGAGCGCTGCGACGATCTCCGACGAAATTACGATCATCTCCGTCGCGCCGTCGTCTGCGAGCCGCGGGGGCATTCGGCCATTGTCGGTGCGCTGATTACGCCGCCCGTGAATTCCGGCTCGCTTGCCGGAATCGTATTCTTCAACAACGGCACGTATCTGGGCATGTGCGGCCACGGGCTAATCGGTGTCGTCCGCACGATGAAGCATCTTGGGCGCCTGTCAGCGGGCTCCGTGCGGTTCGACACGCCGGCGGGAACCGTGTCCGCCGAGCTCGATGACGATGGCTCCGTGACGATCCAGAACATTCCCGCGCGGTGCCACGCGATTGACGTCACCGTCGACGTGCCGGGTATCGGTCGAGTCGAGGGCGACGTCGCGTACGGTGGCAACTGGTTCTACATCACGCATCTCGCCATGCCATTAGAGATGTCGAACGTCGGCGAGCTGACGCGGGTGACGCAGGCCATCCAGGACGCGATCGACGAGCAGCGTGTGGCGGACGGAGCTCCGATCGATCATATCGAGGTCTCGGGCCCTCCAACGCGGGCGGACGCCGACGCGAAGAACTTCGTTCTTTGCTCCGGCGGCGAGTACGATCGATCGCCCTGCGGAACCGGAACGTCGGCTGTCATGGCCGCGAGACATGCGCGTGGCCTCCTCTCGTTCGGACAGGAATGGCGACAGGAAAGCATCACCGGAAGCCGCTTCGTCGGTTGGTTGACGAGCGGCGCCAACGGCGAGCTCGTTCCGCACATTCGAGGCTCGGCGTTTATCACCGGTGAGGCGACACTGCGATTCGATCCCGCCGACCCGTTTCAGCTCGGCATCGACTCGCCGTGAACGGCGCGCGACGCTCTGACGCGATCGTCGTCGGAGCGGGAATCGTCGGTGCGGCGTGCGCGGCGGCATTGGCGCGGGACGGATGGCGCGTCACGATTCTCGAAAGGTCGTTCGCGAGCAGCGGGACGACGTCGGTCGGCATGGGCCATCTCGTCGTGATGGACGATTCGCCCGAGCAAATCGCACTGACCAAGTATTCGCTGCGATTGTGGCGCGAGCTGACGCCGATACTCGATCGCCGTGCCGAGCTGGATGCGTGCGGCACGTTGTGGGTTGCGGAGGACGAAGCGCAACTCGAGGCGCTCCGAGCAAAGCGCGAGCTGTATGCGACCGCAGATGTCGCGACCGAGGTTCTCGATGCGCAAGCGTTGTGCGAAGCAGAGCCGAATCTGCGTCGCGATCTCGCCGGTGCGTTGCGGGTAACGCATGATTCCGTGGTATATCCGCCTGGCGCGACTCTCAGGCTCCTCGACGATGCGCGTAAGCATGGGGCCGTGGTTCGCGACGGCATCGATGTCGAGGCAATCGTGCCGAACGGAGTGCGACTGGCCAACGAGGTGCTGCGCGCCGACATCGTCGTGAATGCAACGGGGCCGTGGGCGCCACGACTCACGCCCGCGCTGCCGATCACGCCGCGGAAAGGACATCTGGCGATCACCGATCGATACCCGGCATTTTGTCGTCATCAGATCGTGGAGCTCGGGTATTTGTCGAGCGCGCACGTCATGACGAGTGAATCCGTCGCGTTCAACATCCAACCGCGGTCGACCGGTCAAGTCTTGATCGGTTCATCACGCGAGCTCGTTGGGTGGGACGCGCAGATCAACCGCGAGATCTTGCGACGCATGCTACAGCGCGCGAGTCACTTCATGCCGGGGCTCGGCGATCTCTCCGTGATTCGCTGTTGGACCGGCTTTCGTCCAGCAACGCCCGACAAGCTTCCGCTGATCGGGCCCTGGGATCCGATCCCGGGTCTCTGGATCGCGGCCGGACACGAGGGACTCGGCATCACAACGTCGTTGGGAACGGCGCGATTGCTCGCCGACCAAATCGCCGGTCGGGCACCGGAGATCGACCCGGGCCCATTCTCGCCGATGCGCGCATTGGCCGCGGTGCATTCATGAGCGACGCCGTCGAGATCGTCGTGAATGCGAAAGTGCTGCGCGTCGAGCCAGGTGTCACGGTGGCGAGCGCATTGCTCAATGATGATCATCACGTATTCCGCCGGTCGACGACGGGCGATGTGCGCGCTCCAGTGTGCGGCATGGGGATCTGCTACGAGTGCCGCGTGACGATCAACGGCATTGCGCATCAACGCGCGTGCATGGTCATCGTCGAGCACGGGATGAGAGTCGATACGGGCAACGCGCCGTGAGCAAAACGCGACACGTCGTCGTCATCGGCGGTGGGCCAGCCGGGATCGCCGCGGCGTCGGCTGCAGCCGAGAGCGGTGCGCGCGTCACGATGATGGATGAAGGTCCCGCTCCGGGTGGGCAGATTTGGCGTCCAGCGGCGCACTCGCGTCCGCCGCTCGCGGCGCGACGCTGGATCGCGCGACTCGATGCGACTGATGCTGATATTCTTCGATCGACATCCGTGATTGACATCGAACGCCGGAATGACCGGTTCGTCGTCGTTGCGGAGTCGCGTGGCAACGGACGCGAGGTTGTCGCCGATGCGATCGTGCTTGCGACCGGCGCACGCGAACGGTTTCTGCCTTTTCCCGGTTGGACGTTGCCGAATGTCGTTGGCGTCGGTGGTGCTCAGGCGTTGGCGAAGAACGGGGCGTCGTTTCGTGGCAAGCGCGTCGTGATTGCGGGCTCGGGCCCGTTGCTGTTACCGGTTGCGGCGTATCTCGCGCGTGGAGGCGCGAACGTGCTCACCGTCGCGGAGCAAGCGCCACTCGCAAACGTTGCGCGGTTCGCGGCCAGCCTGTGGAGACGACCACGCACGCTGGCGCAAGCCATCGGGTTGCGGTCGGCGTTTGCGACGACCCGCTTTAGCACAGGCACATGGGTTGCCGGCGCGCGCGGCGACAGCACGGTGAAGGAAGTGACGTTGACCGATGGTCGCTCGACGCGTACGCTCGCCTGCGATGTACTCTGTGCGGCTTTCGGCCTCGTTCCCAACACGGAGCTCGCGCGTCTACTCGCCTGCGATGTCGTCGGTGGTGCCGTTCGCACCGACGACGCGCAGATGACGACGATTGCCGATGTCTATTGCTGTGGCGAGCCGACGGGCATCGGCGGCGTGGATTTAGCGCTCGTCGAAGGAGAGATCGCAGGATTCGGCGCGGCCGGCGTTGTCCCGTCAGAGCATCTGGCTGCACGCCGCGCCGTGCATCGTCGTGAGGCCGCGAGCCTCGAGCGCGCATTCGCGCTCCGACCGGAGTTGCTCGCACTCGCCGACGCCGAAACGATCGTGTGCCGCTGCGAGGATGTTCGGTGGGGCGCGATCGACCGGCGGTGGAGCGCGCGACAGGCCAAGCTGTACACGCGGTTGGGAATGGGCGCATGCCAGGGGCGCGTGTGCGGTGCGGCATTAGAATGTCTGTTGGGCTGGCCGGCTGATTCGGTGCGTGTTCCGGCACAACCGGCTCGAAGTCGTACGTTGATTGGTGTATCGTTGGCGAATCACCAACCGAACGAACAAGGAGCGAGCTGACATGCAGCAGCGCGATTGGGAAGGAGTTTTTCCGGCGATTACGACGCCATTTTTCGACTCGCTCGCGGTGGATCATCAACGCCTCGAGAAACATGTTGGCTGGCTCGCGGAACGCGGCTCTCGAGGCATCGTCGCCCTTGGATCGCTCGGCGAAGCGGCGACGCTCACGTTCGATGAGAAGATCAGCATTCTTGAAACGTGCAAGCGGGCGGTCGGCAGCCGCGTTCCCGTGATCGCCGGGATCGCCGGACTGAGCACCGCGGAGTGTGTCGCGCTCGCGCAGCGTGCGGCGCGCGTGGGCTGCGATGGCCTGATGGTGCTACCGCCATACGTCTATCGCGGTGACTGGCGCGAAAGCAAAGCGCACTTCGACGCGGTGATCGGCGCGACGCCACTCTCGTGCATGCTCTACAACAATCCCATTGCGTACGGGACAGACGTATCGGCGACGCAGATGCGCGAGCTGGCCGAACGCGGCAATCTGCATGCGGTGAAGGAATCGAGCGGCGATGTTCGGCGCGTCACGGCTGTGCGCGAGACGTTGGGCGATCGCCTGGCGATCTTCTCAGGGATGGATGACATGATCCTCGAGTCGATCCCGATGGGCGCGCGCGGGTGGGTTGCCGGGCTCGTGAACGCATTACCCGACGAATCCGTTGCCTTGTTCGAGGCAGGATGTGACGGACGTTGGGAAGAGGCGCGCGCGTTGTACGAATGGTTCTTGCCGCTCCTGCGTCTCGACACCGTCCCAAAATTCGTGCAGCTGATCAAGCTCGTTCAGACGGAAGTCGGCCAGGGGAACGCGGCGGTGCGTCCGCCGCGCCTGGAGCTCGCCGGCACGGAGCTCGATGAGACGCGCGCATTCATTCGCGAGCGTCTCGCGTGCCGTCCGTCGATCGCATCACAGCCGCGCCGCAAAGCGTCGCGCACTCCTGCTCCGGTGTGGTAGCGGCGGCCGGCGGTTCGCACGAGCGCATTTACGCGGTCGTGCGAAAAATTCCACGGGGACGCGTGACCACGTATGGAACGGTCGCGCGACTCGCCGGTCTTGGCTGGCATGCGCGCCTGGTGGGCTACGCGTTGAGCGCGTTGCCTGAGGGAACGAGCGTGCCGTGGCATCGCGTGATCAATGCGCAGGGGCGATTGAGGCTCGATCGCGTGGCGTCGAGCGCCGGCATCACGCAGATGATGCGTCTCGCGCGCGAAGGTGTTCGTGCTGATGCGGCGGGACGAATCGCGCTGACGAAGTATGGATGGCGCGTCGAAACCGCCGGTCCCGACCGCCGCACGGCGAGGACGGCGGATCGTCCGCGAGAGAGGACGAAGCCGCGGCGCTGACCCAACCCTGCGGTCGCGATAAAGCTAGTTATGGCAATGACTTTGAAGCGTTGTCGCTCGATGGCGCGGCACGGTCTCGTCCATGCTTTTACAGAGCGGTGAGTCGAACAACATTCACACTCACCAATCAAAGCCATGCGCAGCTTTCATCGTCTTCTCATCGCCAGCGGAGCGGCCGCGGCAAGCCTTGCGACAGCGTTGCCCGCTGTTGCGCAAGCGCCCGGCTCCGGTACTGTGCTTCACGTCTCGCCGTACGTCGGCTACATGATGTTCGGCAATTATCTCAAAGGTCCAATCGGTACGACGCTGACTAACGCGCCCGGCGTGCTGTATGGAACTCAGGTCGGCTTGTCGCTCGCGCCGAATCTTTCGCTCGTGGGGAACATCGGCTACACCGCATCGGACATTCGAGTTGGCATTCCGTTCCTCGGAGGCATCTCTGTCGGGAATAGCTCGATGCTGATGTATGACGCAGGGCTGGAGTACAATCTTGGCTCGTCGAAGGCCGGTGCCGCCGCGTTCACGCCGTTCGTTCAAGCCGGTCTTGGCGCGATGCACTATGACATCAACGAATCGATCTTGAATACCCAAGCGACGAATCTTGCCGGAAACGTCGGGGTCGGTGCTGACTTCGCGTTCGGAAAAGGGATGGCGTTCCGGGTTCTCGCGAAGGATTACATCGGCAAGTTCAATTTTCAGGACGCGACCGGACTCGGCATCACGGGCGAGACGGCGCACAACTTCGCGCTGAGCGCCGGTATGCGGTTCGACTTTTAACCACAGTTGTTGTGGGTGGCTGCTGGGTGGGGATGGGGAGGGGACGACACGGGAGCACCGTCATCAAGGCGGTGCTCCCGTGTCGCATTTCCTGACAGCGCCTGTGTAGCTTACGCGGCACATTCTCAACAACATTCGCCGCGTCGCAACCCAAACCGATGGCCACCAAGAAATCGAAGCCGCAGCAGCGTCGTAGGTCGCCCGTACGACGAAACACGAAATCGAAAACAGCTCCGGCGCCGAAGCGCGCGCGACGGTCTTCGTCCGGAAAGGCTGGGCCGGTGAACGAATGGATGGAGCTTCGCCAGTCGCCGATTCACGGACTCGGCGCGTTCTCGCTGACGGACATCCCGAAAGGGACGCGCATCATCGAGTATACCGGCGAGAAAATCAGCAACGCTGAAGCCGATCGACGCTACGACGACGAAGCGATGCGCCAACATCACACGTTCTTGTTCATCCTGAACGAGCGCACCTGCGTCGATGCCGCGTTCGAGGGAAACGAGTCGCGCTTCATCAACCACTCGTGCGATCCGAATTGCGAGGCGGTGATCGAGCGTGGGCACATTTGGATCGAAGCCCTCAAGAGGATTCCGGCCGGCACCGAGCTCGCCTACGACTACGCGTATGAAGACGACCCGGACTACACCGAGAAGGATTTGCTGTTCTACGCGTGCCGGTGCGGTGCGCCGAATTGTCGTGGTACGATTGTCAACACGCGGAAAAAGCTGAAGCGGTGACTGTGCTCAAGGCGTTGTTGGCGGGTGTCGTCGACTACGCGGGCTTGTTTCCACCCGCGGGTGTCGACATGCCGGTCGCCGTGCAGAACTACGCCGCATATCGTGCACGCGATGATTCATGGATGCTGGGCCGCTTCGTGGTACCCGCGGGACGGCTCGATGCTTTCGCCAAGCAGCTGCGCGCGCTCGGGGATCAGGCGGGTTCCGAGTGGCGGCTGAGTGCTCTCCTTGGCACCGACATCGATGGAGACATTGAACGGGTGCGAGCGTTCGATCGCGAGCATCGAGGGTACGCGCGTGTCGACTCGCTCGAGGGGAAATTGGTGACGATCGATGCGATGCAGCGTGCAGCCGATGCTGCCGGTTCCGCCTTCGCGGTCTTCGCTGAAATTCCGTCCCACGGTGATGTCGAATCGCTCATTGCCGCCGCGGAACGTCTCGGAATCAATGCGAAGATCCGAACGGGGGGCGTCACCGCAGATGTCTTTCCGCCGCCAGATGCAGTGGTGCGGTTCATCCGTTGCTGCGTCGAGGCGGGTGTCGCCGTCAAGGCGACGGCTGGATTACATCACGCTGTGCGCGGAGAATATCGCCTGACCTATGATGCCGCCGCGCCGACAGGAACGATGTTCGGATTCCTGAATGTCATGCTCGCGGCAGCCGCGATCGCGGATGGGCGAAGCGACGCGGACGCCCTCGCGCTTCTCGAGGAACACGATCCCGCCGCGTTCACGGCGACCGAAACCACGATTCGGTGTCGGGATGTCACGCTGGACGAGGAACATGCACGAACATTGCGCGATCGCGTGCTGGTGTCGTTTGGTTCATGCTCCTTCACGGAGCCTGTCGAGGAACTTCGCGCGTTGGTGCTGCTCCCGTGACGCTCGATCACACGCACGATCCTGATCGGCGTTCCTGGATTCAGTCGGCAAACGACGCGACGACTGACTTCCCGATTCAGAATCTGCCGCTCGGCGTGTTCAAGCGGCTCGGCACGAATGAACCTCGGCGCGTCGGGGTGGCGATTGGCGATCAGATTCTCGACGTTGCGGCGTGCTTGTCCCAAGGGCTCTTCGGACCGGACGCAACATATGCCGCCGAGTGTTGTCGTGAGGCGAGCCTCAATCCGTTGCTGGAGCTCGGTCGCGACGCGGCTCGCGCGCTCCGTCGGGATCTGAGTGAGATCTTGCGGGTCGGATCTCCGGCGTTCGAGCGCGACCACGCGATCGCGTCGCGGATTCTCGTCCCAACGAGTGGCGCGGAGCTGATGTTGCCGGTGCGCGTCGGCGATTACACGGACTTTTACGCGTCGATCGATCATGCGACCAACGTCGGTAGCATGTTCCGTCCCGACAACCCGCTGCTCCCGAACTACAAGTGGATTCCGATTGGCTATCACGGTCGATCGTCGTCGATCGTCGTGAGCGGAACGCACGTACGACGACCGGTGGGGCAAACGCGCGACGGCGCCGAAGGGCCGCCGGCGGTTGGCGCAACACGTCGTCTCGATTACGAGCTCGAGGTCGGCGCACTTGTCGCCACGGGCAACGCGCTCGGAACACCGATCTCGCTCGACGACGCGGAGCGCCACATTCTCGGGTTGTGTCTCGTGAACGACTGGTCGGCGAGAGATATCCAGGCGTGGGAATACCAGCCGCTCGGGCCGTTTCTCGCGAAGAGCTTCTCCACGTCGATCTCTCCGTGGATCGTGACGCTCGATGCGCTCGAGCCGTTTCGCGCTCGCGCGTACCCGCGTCCGGCCGATGATCCGGCACCGCTTCCGTATCTGTTTTCGCAACAGAACACGAATGCCGGCGGCATCGACATCACGCTCGAAGTATTTCTCTCATCGGCGCGCATGCGCGACGAGCGGATGGAGCCCTACCGCGTGAGCGTCCGCAGCTTTGTCGACATGTACTGGACGATCGCACAGCTCGTCGCCCATCACACGAGTAACGGCTGCAATCTGCGCGCGGGTGATTTGCTGGCCAGTGGAACGGTGTCGGGGGCGCGCAAGGAATCGCGCGGGTGTTTGCTGGAGCGAACGTGGCGCGGAACTGAGCCGCTCGCGCTGCCAACTGGCGAGACGCGGAAATTTCTCGACGATGGCGATGAAGTCATTTTGCGCGGTTTTTGCGAGCGCGGCGGTTGGCCGCGCATAGGCTTCGGCGAATGCCGGGGAGTGGTGCTCCCGGCGAGAACAGCCTGAGGGTGTTCGAGAGCTCTAAACTGTGATCGCTCGAACCGGCGCCGAGCTACAGCGCCGGGCGGACCATCAACGTTTGGCCGACGCGGATCTTGTTCCCCGACAGGTGATTCCACGCTTGAAGTTTGTCGGGCGTCGTGTTCCAAATTGTTGCAATGCTGCCGAGTGCGTCGCCGCGTCGCACGGTGTAGAACTTCGCTTTGCGGCGCGCCGCTTCCGCTTCGCGGCGCTGCGCCTCAGCCTTCGCGAGCAACGCGCGCTGCTGGGCGCGCTGCGCAACAGCTCGATCGTGGCGAACCTTCATGCCGACGACAATGAGATCTGCTTGCGGCCAAGCCGCCGACGGCACGCCGAGTTTTAGCTGTTCGTTCGGCGTCGTGATGACCACCGCTTTCGCGATTCCAAAAAACGTGCGTCCCGACGAGACGTGGACGAGCGTGTCGAGCGGAAAGTCGCGTTCCTCGAACGTCGGTGGCAGATCGGGTGCAGCGAGCAGATCGCGTGGCTCCAAGCCGAGATAGAGCAGTCGCTTGTCCGTGAGGACAAGCAGCCCGCGCGTGGCGCGGAAGTAGTCGATTGCCGGACGCTTGAAGACGGAGACCATGCGAAACACGCGCTCGCCCGGTTGCAGCGTGTTGAGACGCAACTCGCGTTCGGCGATGGCACGGCTGTCGCGAGGGTCCGTGCGCGCCATGTGCACGATCAGTTGCGCGACGATGGCGACCGCGACGAGTGCGACGAAAACGAGCGTGTACATCGCGGCCGGCTGCATGCGGCGGCGTCGCCGCCGTCTTCCACGCGGTCTGCTTGGACTCGGTTGTCGGATAGGTGGAATGCCGGAGCGTGCGGGAATCGAACTGCTCATGGGTCAGGCGTGTCACACAGAAGTGTAGGGGATGCAGACGGGCGGCGCGTCCCCGGGATTGGAGGTCCACAAGAAAGATGCCCGATGATTGGGGTGAAATTGCTCCAATTGGTTGCGTTCAGGGCAGTTTTGCGCTACCCTAATGATCCTAACACATTGCCAATCATGTGATTGGCTTCGTTGACGCTGGCAAGAACGGAACACTTCGTCGCCGCGTCCTGTATCATGAGTGTGTTATCGGAATTGCCGGGACCGCCGAACTAGATGTCCCGCGCGTCCATCGCTGCTCACCGCTGCCTGGAGGCAATCATTTCGTCGAAGCGCTCCGTCTGGTCCCAAGTCGTGCTCGCTGCGAGCGCTGTTGCGGCGATCGTCTTCGCGACCAATGTCACGCGACCTTACTACGTGAGCCGCGCGCCGTTGGCGTCGCAGCTCATCGAGCATCGTTACGTCGACTCGAATGAGACGCGTGCGCCGTGGATGCACTCCGAAGCCCAGGTCTCGCTCAAGACGCCGCAGTTCCTCCTCGACCGCGAGTTGTTCGTGATGGACCTGCTGCGCACCGGCAAACTCAACCAGGCCCGGGCACGAGCGCTTGCCGACGTCGCGGTCAGAGAAGCCTATACGCGAAAAATTCCGCCTGCGCTCGTGCTCGGCGTCATGCTCACTGAAAATGACGAGCTCAACTCGTCCGCGAGATCGCGCGTCGGCGCGGTCGGCCTCATGCAGGTCGCACCGAAGCCGTGGCAGAACCTCGGCCGCAAGTTCGGGACGAATGTGCACACCGATTCGACGAACCTGAAGTACGGAATCTTCATTCTCGGGTGGGTCGCGAAGAAAGCGGCGGATCTGGTCGAAGACCGCGATGAAGCGTGGCGCAAAGCGCTGCTCCGATACAACGGTTGCGTGAATGGTCGAAACACGCCGGACTGCCACGACTATCCGGACGAGGTCCGACGACAGGTGCAGCTTGCCGCGAAATCGACGTGTCGCGGCATCGACTTCGATCACTGCGTCGCACAGCCGATGTGGAACGCTCGGCGCGATGCGGACACCGTTCTCTCGCAAGACCGCTAAACCGTCGGTCCATCAGTGCGGTCGATCGCGCTCGAGGCCGCGCACGTAACGAAACGCTTCGGTTCAGTCGTCGCGCTCGATGATGTATCGATCGCAGTTCCCACCGGTGCATGCGTCGCGCTGGTCGGCGAGAGCGGTTCAGGGAAGAGCACGCTGCTCCGGTGTTTCAATCGCCTCGTCGATCCTGACGACGGAATGATCCGCGTGAACGACTTGGATGCGGCGACGACCGATCCGATCGCGCTGCGGCGACGTATTGGCTACGTCCCGCAAGATGGCGGTCTACTTCCGCACTGGCGCGTGTCGCGAAACGTCGAGCTCGTGTTGCGGTTGAATCGTGACCC
>Ga0157372_10002589_pt1 | contig 19570 bp, 17 predicted proteins | sample C55metaG_FD_115307 | JGI IMG/M metagenome (GOLD analysis project Ga0157372, IMG submission 115307) | Corn rhizosphere microbial communities from Kellogg Biological Station, Michigan, USA - C5-5 metaG | ecosystem: Host-associated > Plants > Roots > Rhizosphere > Soil | place: USA: Michigan... | reverse complement strand
TATCATTCTTCGGGGAAGCAAACACCAGTGGACACTGTTGCACCTGCGCTACTATAAGAACGTACTGGCGGAAGACGGCGAAGCCGGTAGCGGGAATAACTGCACGGGCCGGTACGGCAAGGACATCTTTATCGACGTTCCGCTCGGGACGGTAGCCCGGGACGAAGAGACCGGTAAGGTAGAAGCGGAGATTCTCGAAGACGGTCAGGAGATCATCTGGCTGAAGGGCGGCCGTGGCGGGCTCGGGAACGCCAATTTCGCCACTGCCACTAACCAGGCGCCAGAGTACGCCCAACCGGGACTTCCCGGCGTGGAAGGCTGGAAGGTCCTCGAACTCAAAGTGCTGGCAGATGTCGGCCTGGTCGGATTTCCGAACGCGGGCAAGTCTACCCTCCTATCCGTGATCACAGCCGCCAAGCCCAAGATCGCCGACTACGCTTTCACCACGCTTACACCCCAGCTGGGGATGGTGGAGTACCGCGACGGCCGTTCATTCTGCATGGCCGATCTGCCGGGGATCATCGAGGGAGCCGCGGAAGGAAAGGGTCTTGGTCACCGGTTTCTCCGCCATATCGAACGCAATCCCGTCCTGCTGTTCCTTATCCCGGCCGATAGCCCCGACCATGCTGCGGAATTCCGCATCCTCGTCAACGAACTCGAAAAATACAATCCCGAGCTGCTGCATAAGCGTTTTCTCATTGCCATCAGTAAAAGCGATATGCTGGATGATGAACTGAAAGACGCTATCCGACGCGAGCTACCCGCAGATATCCCACATACATTTATCTCTTCCGTGACCAACCAGGGTATCGTCGAGCTGAAAGACCTGCTCTGGAAGACCTTAAATGAGGACAATACGAATTAGAATAAAAACAATATTTCAATCTTAACATAGAATTCATATTGAAGCATTGCTATTAATCGATTTTGGATATATATTTGCAGTATCAAATATGAGATCGTCCTGATCTCTTTCCACTCTCAGCCTGCCATTTTCTCTCTCTTGTCTTGCCGCAAACCGATTCATGCCTGCCCGCCTACGCTTGCCATCGGTTGACTTTCCATATAATACGCTCTCGGGTTGCTCCATATCCTAATCGTCACTAAAACCCATTTATATGAAGTCACAATTCATGGCTTTCTTTGGCAAACTTTCTCTGGCAGCCGCTTTTCTATTGGTCCTTTCTTCGGCAAAGGCCCAGTCCACCGAGACCGGTGCAACGGACAAGGCCGCAACGGTAAAATACCTCGGCACGCAGGACGATATGCTCGTCTTCGACATCGCCTACACCAATCCCACGACCGGCAAGTTCCAGGTCGTCATCAAGGACCAGGACGGAGCGCCGGTGTATCAGAATGTTTTCAGCGAAAAGACCATCTACAAACAATTCCGGTTGCCGAAGTCCGATAAGGACCGGGTCGTATTCGTGATCCGGGACTTCAAAGACGCGGACATCGTAAAGACCTTCGACATCAACGTCAACAGCCGGATCATCCGCGAGGTCGCCGTCCGGAAGGTCAACTAATCCGCCATTAACCATTTCTAAAATCCATAAACAGAAATTTATGAAGTCGATCGTTCTTTCTTTTCTTCTTGCCGGCATGAGCCTGGTAAGCCTGGCCAATGGCCCGCATGATCCTATCGCTGACAAAAATGCCAGCACGGCCGAAGTGAAATACGTCGGCAACACGGATGGGGCGTTGTTTTTCAATGTGCTGTATAACAACGCTACGGGCAGCCGTTTCAGCGTCACTATTCTTGATGAGGCGGGCAACGCCCTTTACTCGGGCGCCTTTTCGATGAAGAAGTTCGATAAGAATTTCAAACTGGCCGACTCCGAAACCTTTGGAAAGCTGGTTTTCGTCATCCGCAATCTCGGTGACGATACTGTTCAGCGTTTCGAAGTGAACACCAATAGCCGGCTGGTGGAAGACGTAGAGGTGAAAGAAGTGAAATAATCACTTCTTTCACTTCGAAGCCGGTTTTTTAATCATTGAGGCGGTTACCGGTACCGGAGCCCTGCGCCTTGTTCAGCGCCTGCTGCAGGTCGGTGAATTTCATTTTGCTCAGCTGATCCTTCGTCATATCCTTGAGCGAAGAGTTCGCGAGAACACTCCCTGGGATGATCACGTACCGGTAAAGAAAACCGCCATTGTTATAGCTGAGATCGACGAACGCGGACAGGTCAAGCACGCCAACCTGCACTTGCTGAACGACACCATAATAGGGCGCCCAGTCGGAAGCGACGGACAGGGTGGTATCTCCACTCAACACCTGGCCAAAATAGCCGATAACCGCGCCACGCGAAATAATTTTTGCCGTGATCCTCGAGTTGTTGAAATCCTGGTAGTATATCGAGTCGTTGTTCTGGTCGACATTCAAACTCATCGACAACGGGGTCCAGGAAGAATAGTAGACGCTATCCTGTACGACCGTATTGTATGTCTTTTTACAGCCGGAAACGGAAATAAGAGCGGCAAAAGACACGACGACGAAAAGAGCGGAAAAAACGATTTTCAACTTTCTCACAATTTTTAATTTTAAAAGTTAACGATAGGTCCCTTTTATCCGGATACGTATTCTCGGGGTAAAAGGTTGCCGGGAGTGCCGGCCGCGATGGCCGGGCAGGGTCACGAAAGATACTATTTTTTTCTTACTCCGGCGGCGGGCGCATTATCTTTCCAGCGCCAGAGATGCATACACGCGTAGGTGCGGTAGGGACTCCATTTCGCCGAGATCCGCAGCAGTTCGGCACGAAAGGCCTTTTTGTCGGTGGCATCCAGCTTGTAGATGTGCATCATGGCATTCTGAACACCCCAGTCATCGATCGCAAAAACATCCTCCCTTCCCAGGCTGAACATCAGCAGCATCTCCGCCGTCCAGCGGCCCACGCCCTTGATCTGGGTGAGATAGGCGATGACCGCTTCATTATCCATCTTGTCCAGCTTTGGATGATCGATACCCTGTTCAATGGCAAATTGCGCGACGTTGTGGACATAGCGGGTCTTCGCATTGGAGAGACCGATAGAGCGCAGGGTCTCGAAAGGAGTGGCAAGGACTTCTTCGGGACTCGGGATCCTGCCGTCATACAGGGCCACGAAACGCTTTAGTATCGTGTCGGCTACCTTCGTTGACAGCTGCTGGCTCATGATGGAGGCGATGAGATAATACAGGACGTCCTTCTGTTTGGTGACTTTTACCGGCTTATGTTCGCCGATCAGCTTTTTCAGTTTCCTGTCTTTGGAGAGATGTAGTTGGTAATCCATAGACGATTTGCAATTATTACCGGTAAATGTAGAATTTTGTCCCATGGTTATGAAGCTTATTGTGACGGATGACGGCTCTCATACCGTGGAAGGAATAGGCGGGGTGACCTATCATTCGAGATTTGGCGCCCTGCAGGAGTCGCGGCATATCTTTATCGGGGCGGGGCTTCACAGCGTCGACGCCAGTCCGGTCCGGATCTTCGAAATGGGATTTGGGACGGGCCTGAATGCCTTGCTGACCCTGTTCGAGGGACGGCCGGTGCATTATGAGACCGTGGAGACGGAACCCCTGGAATCCGCGCGGGACCTGAATTTCTGCGAAGTGCTGGGCCGGCCTGGCTGCCGCCCGGTGTTTGAGCGGCTGCATGATGCCGAATGGGAGCGGCCGGTGGAGATAATCCCCGGATTTCAACTCTTTAAGAGCCGGCGGGATATCCGTGAATATACGTTTCGGGAGCCGGCCGATCTCGTTTATTATGATGCCTTTGATCCTGTAGCGCAGCCCGAACTTTGGACGGAAGAGTTGTTTGCAAGGCTGTTTGCGCAGCTTGCGCCGGGGGCGGTGCTCGTCACCTATTGTTGCAAGGGAGCGGTCCGCCGGGCCTTACAGGCCGCAGGGTTCGAGACCGAAAAGCTGCCGGGACCACCGGGGAAAAGAGAGTTCCTTAGAGCCCGGGTTCGCTAAAGATGGACCTTCGCCCGCTCAGGCAAACGTAAAGCTCACTCCCCCATCCTTCTCATCCTTGAGGACGATCCCCAGCTGTTGCAGCTGGTTGCGGATCTTATCCGAAGTCGAGTAGTCCTTGCGCGAACGGGCGTCGCGGCGGATATCGATAAGCAATTCCATAACACCATTAAGCTTCTGATCATCACCGGCCGACTCGCCTTTCAGCCCGAGAATGTTCTCGAGATAATCGGTGAAATAGCGCTTCATCAACTGGAGCGTGGCGGGACTCAGCGCATCGCGGCGGATCTGACCGCCCTTCAGCGAATTGATGATCGGCACCAGCTCGAAAAGATTGGCCAGGACCTTCGCGGTGTTGAAGTCGTCGTTCATGAAATCGTCCAGCTCGTTCAACAACTTGCGTACCTGGTCGTCGATGGCCGGATCGGCCGCCGTAGCGGAACTGTTCTCCACCTCACCGGCCCCCATCTTTTTCAGCAGGTCATAGGCCTCCCAGAGGCGTTTTAGCCCTTTCTCCGCGGCCTGCAAGGCTTCATTGCTGAAATCGAGCGTGCTGCGGTAGTGCGTCTGCAGGATGAAGAAGCGGATGGTCATCGGCGAATAAGCCTGTTGCAGCAACGGATGCGAGCCGGTGAACATCTCCGTTAGCCGGATCTGGTTCCCATAGCTCTTTCCCATCTTCTTGCCGTTGAGGGTGATCATATTGTTATGAAGCCAGTACCTGGCCGGGACCTCGTGATTGCAGATGGTGCTCTGCGCGATCTCACTCTCATGATGCGGGAACTGCAAATCCATGCCGCCGCCATGGATATCGAACTGCAAGCCCAGATATTTCGTACTCATCGCCGAGCACTCGATATGCCAACCGGGAAACCCTTCTCCCCAGGGGCTTTGCCAGCGCATGATGTGTTCCGGCGGCGCGGCCTTCCAGAGCGCGAAATCCTGCCGGTTACGTTTCTCGTCCTGGCCGTCCAGGTCGCGGGTGGTCTCGAGAAGATCGTCCAGCACCCTGCCGCTCAGCTTGCCATAAGGATAGTGTGCAGCGTATTTTCTTACGTCGAAATAGACGGAACCGTTGACCTCATACGCATATCCTTCCTGGATGATCTTGCGGATCATTTCGATCTGTTCGACGATATGGCCGGTGGCCGTGGGTTCGATGCTTGGATTGAGATTGTTGAACTGCCGCATCGCCCAATGGAACAGATTGGTGTACTTCTGCACCAGCTCCATCGGTTCCAGCTTTTCGAGCACGGCCTTTTTGGAAATCTTATCCTCGGCCTCGCGGCCCTCTTCTTCGAAATGGCCGGCATCGGTGATATTACGAACGTACCTGACCTTGTAGCCAAGATGGAGCAGGTAGCGATAGATGAAATCGAAGGTGATCGTGGGACGGGCATGTCCCAGGTGACTTTCCCCGCTGACGGTCGGACCGCAAACGTACATGCCCACATGACCAGGTGTGATCGGGTTGAAAACTTCCTTCTGACGGGTATAAGAATTATGAACTTTTAGCTGACTCATACGGGCCCGAAGATACGATTTTTAGTGTGTGGTCAGCCGCAGATCGGTCACGACGGGATTATGGTCCGACCAGGGCAGGGAGAATTTCCGGCACTGCAGAACTTCGAACTGCGGATCGGCGAGAATGTAGTCGATCCGCAGCGTAGGCGAGAGATGCACAAAGGTCCTGCCGATACCGAAGCCCCGGCGCAGGAAAGCATCGGTCCATGAGCCGCGGATGGTGAAATAGGTGTAGGAATTGGGAACATCGTTGAAGTCTCCGCAGATGAATCCCGGATAAGGACTTCTGTCGAGCCGTACCCGCACTTCTTCGGCCTGGTCGGCCCGGTGCTGGAAGGCATAGGCGAGCTTTTTTGCAATGGACTTAGAAGCCGTAACGATGCTGTCATCCACCTTTTTGATGATATCGATATCATGGTAGTCCTTGCTGTGAAAGAGTACCGACTGCAGATGGGTCGTAAAGGCCCGGAGCGTATCGTCGCCGATCCGGATATCCGCAGAAGCCAGGCTCTCGGTGGCGGGAACCCGGTCGGGCTTGGAATAGTGAACTATCTGGGAGTCCACGATCGGGTACCGCGAAAAAATGATCACTCCCGCCCCCCATTTCCCATCATAACGGCCATAGTCCTTCGAAAAAACATGATATGGGAATCGCAGCTGTTGCTCGATCACGGGGATGTTGGGGGTATCGTTGGGATGATAGGATTCCGTGAACTCCTGCAGACAAAGGATATCGGGATGGACGCTGTCGATAAAGTTCAGCATCTTGATCCGGTGACCGGAGGCGCCCTTCTTTTTGGTGATGTATTCATCGAAACTGCGGATGTTCCAGGTCATGACCCGGATGGCGCCGGCCGGCTTTTTCATGTCGAACCCGGTACCGGGGTGCAGGGCGAAAAAGGCGCGGATATTGGACCAGCCAATGAGCAGGGTCACCAGCGACAGCAGTGACCAGGGCCGATAGTGGGGGATAAAAAGACCGATGAGGATAAAGATCAGCAGCAACAGCAACAAAAGCGGAAAGATCAGCCCCAGCAGCGAGACGAGCCACCACTTGCCCGGATGCAGAAAGGAATTCGCGCAGGCCAGCAGGAACAGCACAGCTGTAAGAATGTTCAGGATGATGAACAGCCGGCGGGCGTAATTTCTTAGGAGGGCCATTTACCCTAAGTTACAAATCTTCTTCGTCCGCGGCCCTTTTCAGAATTTCTTTTTCCTCGTCGGTAAGGAAGCGATAGCCCTGCTGGTTGATCTTATCGAGGATCTCATCGATACGCTGTTGGGTGACGTTGGGTATCTTTTTGAACGGCTGAGTGCCGGAGACCTTATAATAAAACTCGTCCTTTGCGGATCTTATCTTTCTCTTGCGGTCGGGGTTGAAGAGGTCGTTGCACCAATCGAAGAACCGGTTGATCCAAAGGCTGCCGTCGTATCCTTTCCGCAGGAAGAAGATGAACAGCCATCCTGCGCCGGCGCCGGCCAGGTTGGCGATAAAGGGGCCGGGCTCGTGGCGGTCCAGCGTCGCAAAATTGATCACCAAATACAGGGTGGTCAATATCCAGAGTGGGATGCCGCCATTGATCATCGGGAAGATGCGGTAATCCGGCGCCACCGAGGTGACGGCGATGGCGATCGCGATCACCGAGGCGTTGGCCCCGGCCAGTTGGGCGGTGGTGACGCTCGCGTGCAGTCCCGGGATAAAGGCATAACAGAGGAGATAGATGAGCGCGCCAGCGACGCCGCCGTAGAGATAGATGGGGATCAGCTTCCGGTTGCCGGTCAGGTCCTGCAAAATATATCCGAACCCCCAGAGCCAGAACATGTTGCCGATGAATCGGAAGATGCTCATATCGGCGAACATATAGGTCAGCACGGTCCAGGGACGGCCGGATAGCTTATCGGGGGAAGCCGGCAGGAGGAACCAGGAAAGGACCTTGTCGTTGAAGGCCGAGTCGGGAAGGCTGTAGGCCTTGTAAATAATGGATACGAACTGGAGTATCGCAAACAATACGGCATTGATCACGACCAGCCGGACCAATGCGTTGCCATCCTGGCCCAGGGCCATCTTCTTGCGATAACTGCTTTCTTCCATTACAGGCATACGATTATTTATCAAATTACAAAACGGCCCCAACGGATGTTCGATCCCGGCTAATAAAATTTCCGGCGATTGGTCCGGTTGGTGAATATGACGATGAGGAGGCCGACCAGCGCTCCTCCCAGGTGGGCGAAGTGACCGACATTGTCCCCCGCCTGGCGGCCGAATCCGCCAAACAGATCAAAAAGGACATATACCGGGACAAGATATTTTGCCTTGATCGGGAAGGCCCCGTAGATATAGATCTCCATGTTGGGAAACAGGTAGGCGATGGCCGCCATGACTCCCATGATGGCGCCGGAAGCCCCGATCATGGAATATTCGTCGCTGAATTGCCGGATGGCCTGCTCGACTATTTCCGGCGGCACGCCAGGTGTGGGTCCGATCGCCCTGGCTCCCTCAAAGGGGATCATCAGCATTTGAGTGATGGCTGCGCCGATCCCGCAGATGAGATAAAAATTCAAAAAACGCTTGGCGCCCCAATAACCTTCCAGGTGGCTGCCAAAAAAGAACAAGACAAGCATATTGCCGAAGATGTGCCAGAACCCCCCATGAAGGAACATGTGAGTGATGATCTGGTGCGGCTTGAAGAGCGGCGATCTCCAATAATGCAAAGCGCCCCATTCCGTGAGACCCGGAATGCCTTGCTGGGCGAGAAAAGCTACAACATTGATTATGAGTAAAATCCTGACGACAGGGGGTATATTGAAACGCATCATTCTTCTTGTCTATTAATTGGTATTATTTGCGCGAATAGGTCTGGCTCGCAATATAGTCCTATTCGCGCAAATGGCTAATGTCTGGCCTTCGGCCAATCCGCCTGTGGCGGATTTTATCGCACAATTTACGAATTAAGCCCTCAATTTCAACTCGCGGATATTTAACCCCTCAACTTCAATTGCACGATATTTTCAATATGATGAGTATGCGGGAACATATCCACCGGCTGGACCCGCGTGACCGCATATTTCGCATCCAACAGCCGCAGGTCCCGCGCCTGCGTGGCTGGATTACAGCTGACATAGACGACGGTCGGCGCGCCTATCTCGAGGATCTTGTTCACGAGGCCTTCGTGCATGCCGGCTCGGGGCGGGTCGGTAAGGATCACATCGGGTCTCCCCTCCCGGGCAAAGAACTCATCGCTGCAGACATCGACGACATCGCCCGCAAAGAACCGGGCCTGCTGGATATTGTTCAGCGCAGCGTTTTCGACAGCGTCCCAAACGGCTTCGGGCACTACTTCCACCCCCACGATCCGGGCGGCCTGGCGGCTGACGAAGATGCCGATGCTGCCGGTGCCGCAGTACAGGTCATAGACCGTCTCTTTCCCGGTGAGCTCCGCATATTCCCGGGTAACGCGATACAACGCCTCTCCCTGGCGGGTGTTCGTCTGGAAAAAAGATTTGGGTCCGATCTTGAACCGGAAATCCTCCAACTGCTCGATAACATACCCTTTACCATGGACAACCCGGGGCTCCAGGTCATAGATGCTGTCGTTCCACTTGGGATTGATCGTCACTAATAGTGTGGTCAATTCGGGAAATTGTTGCACCAGCCTGCCGGTCAATTCTTTGGTTAGCCCCTCGTCCTCATAACCCAGGACCAGGTTGGCCATGACCTCCCCCGTCGTACAGATCCGCAGCATCAGGTTGCGAAGCCAGCCCCGATGCTCCCGGATATCATAAAAAGAAAGCTCGCGTTCCAGCCCGAAATCCCTTACGGCCTTACGGAGCCGGTTGGTCGGCTCGTCCTGCAGATAACAGGTATCGATATCCACTACCTTGTCGAAGAGACCCCTTGCATGAAAACCCGCGACGTTCTGCTGCGGATTCACCGCCGGGTCGTGCAGCTCGCTGGGGAGCAGGAAGCGCCGGTTGGAAAAGGTGTATTCGAGTTTATTGCGGTAATGGATGGACTCTGGAGCGCCGAGGATGGGCGTGATATCGGGCAGCTCAATCTTGCCGATGCGTTGCAGGACGTCTTCCACCTGCTGTTGTTTGTATTGCAATTGCAGCGGGTAGGGCAGCATCTGCCAGCGGCAGCCGCCGCAGACCCCGAAATGGGAGCAGAATGGCTCCACGCGCTGCGGGGAATACTCCCGGAAGGCGGTGACAAAGCCCTCGGCCCAGTCTTTCTTGTTCTTTCCCAGCCGGATGTCGACGACATCTCCCGGGACGACGTTCTCGATAAAGATCACTTTTCCGTCGACGCGCGCGAGGGATTTCCCCTCGGCGGCGTAGTTTTCCACTTTGATACCCTGTAGCTCAATGTTTTTCTTCTTTTTTCTCACGTTGCAAATATCCTGAAAATGCGCTTCCTGAAAATATTCTTATTTTTACCTGTGTATGAGGAAGATCCTATTATCCGTCGGCTGTTTCCTGTGTTTGTTGCATGCTCGATCTCAAAGCGGATACTCCATCCGCCTTCACCTGAAGCCTTATACCGGCGGAAAGGTTTACCTGGGTTATTATTACGGAAAGATCAGGGCCCTGGCCGATTCGGCGCAGCTGGACGCCAACGGGGAAGGCGTATTCAACGGCAATGACCGGCTGCCCGGAGGAGTGTACTTTATCGTTTCACCGGGCAGGACCGTGCTTTTTGAGCTGTTGCTGGACAGTCTTCAGCGCTTCTCCATTGCCGCCGACACGGCGCATCTGCCCGAGAGCGTGGTCTTTACAGCATCGCCGGACAATATCGTCTTCCAGAGCTATACCCGGTATACCAATACCAAGGGCAAGGAGATCACCGCGGCGCAGAAAGAGCTGGCAGCTACGCATTCTAAAGCCGATTCCGCCCGCATCCGGGAAAAGATAAAGAAAGCCAATACGGAGATCCAGGAATTCCGCGAGAACCTGGCGGTGAAATATCCCGGTTCCCTGCTGACCACTCTTTTCCGGCTCCTGAGAGAACCGGTGGTCCCCCCGGCAGCCCGCCAGCCCGGCGGAAAATATGACAGCCTGTTTGCCTATCGGTTCTATAAAGAGCATTACTGGGACAGCATCTCCTTTTCCGACGAACGGTTAAGCCGGACGCCGGTATTCGAACCCAGGCTGGACAAATACTTCCATGACCTGGTGCCGCCGGACCCGGACTCCATCACCCGCGAAGCAGACCAGATGCTGCTGGAATCCCGGGTCAGCAAACCGATGTTCCAATACCTGCTGGTGTATTTTGTCCAGAAATATGTCAACCCGGAATACATGGGCCAGGACGCGGTATTTGTCCACCTCTTCGAAAAATACATCAACACCGGCCAGGCGGAATTCTTTACTCCAACCTATCGGAAGTTTCTTGACAACCGCGCTTACAGCTTGATGGCCAACTTGATAGGCCAGCCCGCCGCCAACCTTGAAATGGTGGATACGGCGGGGAAGCCGCGTAACCTTTACGATATCAGCGCGCCCTTTATCGTGATCTGCTTCTGGGACCCCACTTGCAGCCACTGCAAGGAGATCGTGCCGAAGGTGGACTCCATCTACCATGCCAAATGGAAACAGGAAGGCGTAACGGTATACGGCGTCATGGTGGACGGGGGGAACGAGGCCTGGATGCAATTCATTAAGGATCACAATTTAACCGACTGGGTGCACGTTTATGAGACCAAGGAACACCAGGACGCCGGCGAAAAGGCGGGCCAGCCGAACTTTCGCCAGCTTTACGACGTGTACCAAACCCCCATCCTCTACCTGCTGGATAAAGACAAGCATATTGTCGCCAAAAAGTTGACCTATCAACAGATCGATGAAGTCATAAACCTGAAACTGCGTCAAAAAAAATCCAATTGATATGAGCATGCCGGTCAAGTCGCTTTCCGTTTTTGTTGCTCTTTTCCTTTTGTTCCTTTCTGGCGTCTCCGCGCAAACTCTGTTCACGGTCGATCATTATTCGGTCAGCAAGGAAGAATTCCTGAAAGCGTACAACAAGAACAATACTGCACAAAAGCCGACCCCGGCCTCATATCGCGAATACCTTGAACTTTATATCCGCTACAAGCTGAAAGTCAGGGCGGCCCTCGATGCCCAGCTGGACACCCTGACGGGGCAGCGCATGGAGCTGCAGAACTTCCGGTCACAGGTGGCGGAGTCCTTTCTGAAGGACGAGACGAGCCTCGACCGCTTGGTCAAAGAAGCCTGGCAGCGTGGCCAGAAGGATATTCATATCTCCCATATTCTCATTGCTCTGTCGAAGAACGCCTCGCCGTATGATACGGCCCGGGCTTATGAGAAGGCGATGGCGGCCTATACCGTGCTGAAGAGGGGCAAGAAATTCGAGGACATTGCCAGAACGTACTCGGAAGACCCTTCCGCAAAAGTGAATTCAGGCAGCCTCGGCTATATCACCGTCTTCACGCTGCCGTATCAATTGGAGTCTCTTGCCTATTCCCTGGCGCCGGGCCAGATCTCGAAACCCTACCGGACGAAGGGCGGGTATCATATCTTCCGCAACGACGGTGAACGGAAATCCCTTGGCCGGATAAAAGTAGCCCAGATATTGATCGCGTTCCCGCCTTCGGCGACGGAAGCCCAGCGGCAGGAGGCGCGTCATAAGGCAGACTCCCTCTACGATCTGTTGCGCAAGGGCGGGGATTTCGCTGCGCTGGCCCGCAGCTACAGCGGCGACAATCTTTCTTATCAGCAAGGCGGCGAGCTGCCGGAATTCGGCATCGGCCGCTATGATTCCGCCTTCGAGGCTACGGCCTTCGGGTTGGACAGGGACGGGGCGATCAGCAAGCCCCTCGCCAGCGAGTTTGGCTATCATATCATCAAACGTCTTGGCCGCAATCCTTTCCCCGCCACGATGGACGAGCCGGCAACCGCCCTGGTGAAACAGCAGGTGGTCAACGATCCCCGCATCGAAGTGTCGCGGAAGGCCCTGCTCGACCGGATCAAGCAACAGACGCAATTCCGGATGGCGGACGTCAACGATCTCGATCTCTGGGCCTATACCGACAGCGCCATGCGCAATCCCGGCCTTACGAGCTTCCGCGGACTTGGTTTTACCACCACGCTGTTCTTCTTTGGGAACCAGTCCTATCTCCTCAAGGGATGGCTGGACTATGCCCGCGCGGGCAGGGGCTCCAGGCCACCGGCCGGACCACAGGCGGATAAGGAGTTGTTCGACCGGTTCGTAGAGCGGACGGCGCAGGACTACTATCGCAACCACCTGGAGGATTACAACAAGGATTTCGCCTTCCAGCTGACGGAATTCAGGGAGGGCAACCTGCTGTTCGAGATCATGCAACGGAAGATCTGGGACAAGGCCTCCACCGACAGCGCCGGCTTGCGGAAATACTACGACGGGCACAAGGATAAATACTGGTGGGAGCAGAGTGCGGACGCCCTGCTGTTCACGTGCAACAATGCGCGGACGGCGGAGGACCTCAAATCCAGGCTTCAGACGCATCCGATCCAGGCCTGGCGGGCAATGGCCGACAGCGGCGCCGCGGCCGTCCAGGCGGACTCGGGCCGCTATGAGCTGGCGCAGATCCCCGGCGGAGTAAAAGCAGGAGGCGCCCCCGGCATGTTTACCGCCTTCGTCACCAACCCCACGGACAATTCCGTCAGCTTCGCCTATATCCTCAAGATGTATCCACAACGGGAACCCCGCGATTTCCGCGATGCGAGGGGATTTGTGATCAATGATTACCAGGGCTCGCTGGAAGACCAATGGGTCGCGGAGCTGAAAAAGAAATACCCGGTAAGGGTAGAAGAATCGGTCTTGAAGACGCTTTAGAGCGTCGCCTTCACCACAGCCTCGATCACCTTGGGCTTGCCCAGTGTATAGTAATGCAGGACCGGCACCCCGGCTTTCTTCAATTCCCTGCTCTGCTGGATCAGCCATTCTGTACCGACCTGCTCTACATCCGCATCGGTCTTGCATTGGAGGATCGCATTGGAAAGCTCGGTAGGCAGATCGACATGGAATACTTTGGGAAGCATGCTCAGCTGCTTCTTGGTGGTGATGGGCTTCAGCCCCGGGATGACGGGGATGGTGATGCCCCCTTCCCGGAGGATCTTGACATAGTCGAAATATTTCTGGTTATCGAAGAACATCTGGGTGGTGATGTATTCCGCCCCCGCGTCCACCTTGGCCCTGAGATACATGAGATCGGTGTCGAGGTTGGGCGCCTCGAAGTGCTTTTCGGGATAGCCCGCGACCCCAATGCAGAAATTGGTCTTGCCACCGTTCTTGATATCCTCTTCGAGATAGACACCCTGGTTGAGACAGGCCACCTGCTTCAGCAGATCGATGGCGTAGCGATGGCCATCGGGCTCGGGTTCGAACGAGCTTTCATTCTTGGGTGCGTCGCCCCGCAGCACCAGTACATTATCGATGCCGAGGAAATGGAGGTCGATCAGAGCGTCTTCGGTCTCGCGTTTGGCGAAACCGCCGCAGATGAGGTGGGGAACGGCATCGACGCGGTAATGGTTCATGATGGCGGCGCAGATACCGACGGTGCCGGGCCGTTTACGGACCTCTACCTTTTCAAAAGTCCCGTCCGTCTTTTTCTTGAACATCGTTTCGCTGCGGTGATACGTGACGTTGATGAAAGAGGGCTTGAACTCCATCAGGGGGTCGAGATGTTCATATATGGAACTGATCGTCTTGCCTTTTAACGGGGGAAGGATTTCAAAGGAAACAAGGGTATTTTTTGCGTTTCTGATATGATCTATAACCTTCATATACGATTTTAACTCATTTTAGTGTGCAAACTTAGTTATTTTTGCGGGCAAAATCGAAGAACTTGAGTATTACCATTCATTCCCAAGACCTTGTAAAAACCTATCACAACCGTACCGTGGTCAATCACGTATCCGTCCGGTTGGAACAGGGCGAGATCGTCGGGTTGCTGGGACCGAATGGCGCCGGTAAGACCACCACCTTTTACATGGTGGTCGGCCTGATCAAACCGGATGAAGGCAACGTATTTCTGAATGATACGAACATTACGCGTCTGCCCATGTTCAAACGGGCGCAGATGGGCATCGGCTATCTGCCCCAGGAGGCCTCCGTCTTCCGTAAACTCAGCGTAGAGGACAATATCAGGGCCGTGCTGGAAATGACCAGGCTGAGCAAGGCGCAACAAAAGGACAAACTGGAAGCCTTGCTGGATGAATTCCACCTCCATCATGTGCGCAAGAATAACGGGGACTCGCTCAGCGGCGGGGAGCGGCGAAGGACCGAGATTGCCCGGGCATTGGCCGTGGACCCCAAGTTCATCCTGCTGGACGAACCCTTTGCCGGGGTCGACCCGATCGCGGTTGAAGACATCCAGTCGGTGGTTGCGCGGCTCAAATTCCGCAATATCGGCATCCTGATCACCGACCATAATGTAAATGAAACACTGTCCATCTGCGACCGCGCCTATCTGCTGATCGACGGAAAGATCTTCAAGCACGGTACCGCCGAAGAGCTGGCCGAGGATGAGCAGGTGCGAAGACTCTATCTGGGACGGAATTTCGAGCTGAAAAGAAAGGACTATCTCCACGAGGAAGCCCGCCAGCAGGAAGAAAAAAATACGCTTTAAATTCCCGGCGATTTGTTACATTGCCAATTGGGTTATGAAGCTATTGAGTCCGGCCATATCGAGATTGGCGAGATTGCGCCAGGAGCGCATTGAACAATGGGTGAAGCATCCGATCGCCGTCCAGCGGGAAGTACTGCAGCATCTCGTCACCTCCGCTCAGTATACCGAATTTGGCCGCAAATATAATTTCTCCCGCACCTTTTCCATTCGCGATTTCAAACAGGCCGTTCCCATCCACGAATATGACGACCTGAAGCCTTATATCCAACGGATCATGAACGGGGAACAGAACATCCTCTGGAACACCCCGATCACCTGGTTCGCCAAGAGCAGCGGCACCACCAGCGACAAGAGCAAATTCATACCCGTCAGCGAAGAAAGCCTGCAGGACTGTCATTACAAGGGCGCCAAGGACGTCCTGACCATGTATTATAATTTCAATCCCGAATCCGACCTGCTTACCGGCAAGGGGCTGGTCATCGGCGGCAGCCATACCATCAACCAGGTGAACGAGGAGGTTCATTACGGGGACCTCAGCGCCGTCCTCCTGCAGAACGCCCCGTTCTGGGGTAATTGGATCCGCACCCCCGAGCTGAGCATCGCGTTGTTGGACGAATGGGAAGATAAGATCGAGCGGCTGGCCAAAAATACCATCGCAGAGAACGTCACCTCCATTTCCGGCGTTCCCACATGGACGTTGGTGCTCATCCGCCGTATCCTCGAGATCACCGGCAAGAGCACGCTGGCCGAAGTATGGCCTTCGCTCGAATTGTATATCCATGGCGGGGTCGCCTTTACCCCCTACCGCGAGCAATTCCGCCGCCTGATCGGCAAGGATATCTACTATCTCGATATGTACAATGCCAGCGAAGGCTTCTTCGCGGCCCAGGGCAATCCCAACGACGACGGGATGCTGCTCTTTCTCGACCATGGCATCTTCATGGAGTTCATGCCCGTGGAAGAATACGGCAAGGCTCATCCAGAGACCATCGGACTTCGCGATGTGGAGATCGGACAGAATTATGCACTCGTCATCAACACCAATGGAGGCCTGTGGCGATATCTGTTGGGAGATACCATTCAATTCACCTCCCGCGATCCCTTCCGCATAAAGGTCAGCGGTCGTCTGAAACATTTCATCAATGCCTTTGGCGAAGAGGTCATTGTCGACAACACCGACAAGGCCATCGCGGTCGCCTGTGAAAAGACAGGCGCGATCGTCAATGATTATACCGCGGCGCCGGTCTATTTCGGGGAATCGGGTAACGGCGCCCATGAATGGCTGGTAGAATTCGAGAAGAAGCCCGACGACCTGGACCGGTTCGTCAAAGAGCTGGACGACGCCCTTAAGAGCATCAATAGCGATTACGAGGCCAAACGGCATAAGGACATTGCGCTCGGCATGCCGCGGCTGCATGTCCTTGAGAAAGGCGTTTTCACGGCCTGGCTGAAACGAAAAGGAAAATTGGGCGGCCAACATAAGGTGCCCCGCCTGGCTAACGACCGGAAATACATCGAGGAGATCCAGGCTATGCTGAAGTCGGATGGGTCTGGCGGAGGAGCAGGGTCAACGCAAGCAGGCTGATAAAAGAAGAGGTATAGAAAAGGTAGAGATAGGGAACGTCGATAAAGCTGAAGAAGACGACCAACGCCAGCTTCAATGCCGCCAGCGGCAGATTGGCGCCGCCCATACGCCGCCCCACGAATATGAACAGCGGGGGTACGATAAAGCTGAGGCCGATCAAGAGGCTGTGCAGCAGCCCCACCCGTTCCGGCCCAAAGAACCAGGCCAGGGCCGGCGCATTCGAAAAAACATCCGGGCTGTCCTTCCACACTCTCCCGGCGAAAGCCACATAGTCCCCCGGCAGCTTTGCGAGCCGGATAAAGGTGTCCAGTCCTACCGGCAACAGGAACAGCAGGACAAAGCATAAGATACCCATGAGCGTGATGATCGAAAGGTTCCGCCATTTCTTTTCCATCGCCAGCCAGCAGAGATAGGCGGGTATCCAGCCGACCAGCGCATAGCGGCTCAGCATGCAAAGCGAGATCGCAAGGCCGGTGAGCCAGGGTCTGCCGGAGGCCAGTGCCAGCACCAGCAGCACATAATAACCGATGACCGTTCCTTCTTCCGCGACGCTGACGATGCCCGCCGTGTTGTCGGCGACGAGCCACCAGAACAGGAGGAAGGCGAGGACGCCGAGGAAGAAACTAAGATATTTTCCGGGCCGGTATAAAAAAATAAAGACGGCAAAGGCAAACAACAAACCGGCAACGGCGATCCAACGCATATCGACACCCAAAAAAATCGCGGGCACATAGGGCAACCACATCGCCGGAAGATAGATCGGCTGAGTGCCTTTCCAGATCCATGGGATAATATCATAGACATGCCCATGTTGTCCGGCGATGAATCGCTCGCCCATGACCTTGATGATCGGCAGCATATCGGCATTGGTGATATCGATGGGCATTTCTTCGAACCAGTATTGACACCAGGACCAGGTGGCCAATGCCATCAGGCCTACGACGACCAACCGGTAATGGTTGACCGGCAACGCCCAGGCACGCCGGGAAAGAGCCGGAAGGCGCAACTCCGGCGCCTGCGTCAGGCCGATCGCGATACCGATACCCGATAGCCCGTACAATACCGAAAAGAAGGGGACCCAGCCCGGGATCTTCAGGAGCCAGGTGACGCAAAGCGTTTCAACCGAAAAAAGCAGCAGCAGTGTCGCCGGTAAATTTTTAGGGTGATGCATTAGGCGCTAAAGATATATATTTGGCCCATGAAATTATTGGAAAACAAAGTAGCGATCGTCACCGGCGCCAGCCGGGGCATCGGTGAGGCGGTGGCCCTTAAGCTGGCCGAGCACGGCGCGCATGTGGCTTTTACCTATCTGAGCAGCGATGAGAAAGCAAAGACGCTGGAAGAAAGGCTGAAGGCATCCGGGGTAAAGGCGAAGGCTTACAAGAGCAATGCCGGCGTATTCGCGGAATGCGAGGCGATGGTCGGCGACGTGATAAAAGAGTTCGGCACCGTCGATATCTGCGTCAACAACGCGGGTATCTCCAAGGATAACCTGCTGCTTCGTCTTACGCCCGAGCAATGGGACGAGGTCATTCAGATCAACCTGACCAGCGTGTTCAATATGACCAAACAGGTGATCCGCCCGATGATGAAGGCGAAGAGCGGGTCCATCATCAACATGAGTTCTATCGTCGGGGTCAGCGGCAATGCGGGACAGGCCAGCTATGCTGCCTCGAAGGCCGGTATCCTCGGGTTTACAAAATCCGTTGCAAAGGAACTGGGAAGCCGCAATATCCGTTGCAATGCCATCGCTCCCGGCTTTGTCGAGACCGACATGACGCATTATCTGAAAGATGGCGACGGGGCCAAAAAATTTCTCGAAAGCATTCCTCTCGGTCGCTTCGGCCGCGCGGAGGAGATCGCCAACACGACGCTTTTCCTTGCCAGCGATCTAAGTAGCTATATCACCGGCCAGGTGATCAGCGCCTGTGGCGGATTAAACATCTGATCAGACTAAATATCTAAAAGAGAGCCGGTTACCCACCGGCCTTTTTTCGTTAAGAAAAGATGAAAGAATAGTCTGCCCCATAGGAATACGCGCAGGATTGATTATTTTTGACCCCGCGTGAAGACCCGCAAGATCATATCTGTTTTTCTTCTCCTTGTGCTGAGTGCGCAGCTGTTGCCCTTGAAGCAGACCATGGCCTGGCTGCTTGGCGGTACGGCAACGGAGGAGATCCGTCATGCCGATGATCCCGATCTTAGCCGTACCGGCGATGATTGGCAAAAAGACTTTCTGCCCGTTTCTATTCCGGCCCTCACCCACATTTCCTATAATTCCGTCACTCCGCTTCACTCCATCCACTCTCCTGCGTTGCCGCTGCGGCATGCGGATGATATTCTTACTCCGCCGCCAAATTGTTAGTTTTTTCAATTGACATAATGCTGCCTGCGAAGCAGGCAGACAGGATTTCTATTTCCAAAAAAAAACAATATGAAAAAACTAGCCCAACACCTGGGTTCGGATCTACCGTCCGGCCTGGTAGTCTTTCTCGTTGCCTTGCCGCTCTGTCTCGGAGTGGCGCTCGCCTCCAACGCCCCCTTATTCGCCGGCATCATCGCAGGCATCGTAGGCGGCATCATCATCGGCAGTCTCAGCGGATCTTCGCTGAGCGTCAGCGGCCCCGCGGCAGGCCTCACCGCCATCGTCGCCGTAGCCATTGGCAAAATGCCGGCCTATGAAGCCTTTATTCTCTCGGTGGTCATCGCCGGCGCCCTGCAGATCGTCTTTGGATTCTTAAAAGCGGGTATCCTCGGCGACTATGTGCCCAACTCCGTGATCCGCGGAATGCTGGCCGCTATCGGCCTTATCCTCATCTTCAAACAGCTGCCGCATCTCCTCGGCTATAAAGTAGGCTTTGCACCCGCGGCGGCAGGTATCGG
>Ga0157372_10002587_pt1 | contig 19573 bp, 13 predicted proteins | sample C55metaG_FD_115307 | JGI IMG/M metagenome (GOLD analysis project Ga0157372, IMG submission 115307) | Corn rhizosphere microbial communities from Kellogg Biological Station, Michigan, USA - C5-5 metaG | ecosystem: Host-associated > Plants > Roots > Rhizosphere > Soil | place: USA: Michigan... | reverse complement strand
GCTTGACAAGCCGAAACGTACGATTGCGCGTGCAAAGCTGCGGTCTGCCTCGGAGATGTTCGATGAGCTGAGCAGCGGTGCGTTGCACGGATTGAAGCTGGGGCTGCTGCACGGACGCATGAGTGCAGATGACAAGGACGTGACCATGGCACGATTCCAGCGCGGTGAGATCCAGGTGCTGGTCTCAACGACGGTCATCGAAGTTGGGGTGGATGTGCCGAACGCCAGTGTCATGGTGATCGAGCACGCGGAACGCTTTGGCCTTGCACAGATGCATCAACTGCGCGGGCGCGTCGGTCGTGGCGCGGCGAAGAGTTATTGCGTGCTGCTGACCGGAAGCAGGATTTCACCCGAGGCTGAGTTGCGCCTGGATGCCATGGTGCAGACGCAGGATGGATTCGCGCTGGCCGAGATCGATCTTGCGCAGCGTGGGCCCGGTGAGTTCTTTGGCACGCGGCAGGCGGGGTTGCCCGAGTTTCGCGTGGCGAATCTCGCGCGCGATCGCGATCTGCTGGAGCTTGCGAAGAGCGAGGCGGCGCGTTTCGTGGAATCGCCCGATCCGGCGATCTCAAAGAGCGAGCGAGAGGCTGTGTGGGGGCGTCTGAAACGGCAGTGGCAGCGGCGCTATGGTCTTGTAGAAGCCTGAAGGGGCCTTGTAGAAGCCTGACGCATTGCGAGACGCAAAAAGAGGGCGAGCGCATATTTGCGTCTCGCCCTGGTCTCAGGGGTGTTCAGGGGGAGGATCAGCTTGCGATTGCGACCGTCGCCGTGGTCACGTCCGGTGCGGGAACTGCAATCTGCTTCTTCGGACCGCGCTTGCGAGCCACGAGGATGCGAATGCGATCGAGCATCTCGGCGGGCGAGCACGCTCCTTTCGGAAGGAACGCATCCGCTGCAGCGGCGCGATCAAAGTTGGATACTGTGCCGGAAACCAGCAAGGTCGGCAGGCCCGGGTGCATCTGTTTGGCGCGGCGGACGAGCTCATTGCCGTCCATCTGCGGCATGATGACGTCTGCCAGCAGAAGGTCCACCGAACCGGGGACAGCACCGCGCAGATAATCCAGTGCTTCCGCTCCGGAGCCCATCGCCAGTACGCGATACCCACGGGTCTCCAAAAGGAACTTCCGGACAGAGAGAATCTGCTCGTTATCTTCAACACAAACAATGGTCTTGCGAGGGCGCATCGTCGATCATCCTTCTTTGCCGGGGGTTACCGGCCTTCCTGCTGCTGCGTTTCTGTCCCTCGCTCCCGGTAAGGGAGCGTACGCCGTTGCGCGATGGCCACAGCTTTCCACAACGCGTCGAGACGCATCGTGAAACCCGTGGGTTGTGGCGCTGTGGCCCCAGTTCGAACGCAGGAATCAATGGGCGCGCAAGGCGGTCAGGCCGCCAGCACGTTCGTTGAGCGCGAGAGGGTACTGTGGAAAATCGGCGCCAAGCGCTCCTTTCCCGCAGCCCTGTCGACGCCTTCCCAGCATTCCCGCGCTTCATCCGTGCGGCGATCCCCATAAAGGCCGGCACCGATGAGCGAGGCGAGAACCTAACCCGGTGCTCCTGGTGCGCGACTGTTTTCAGGCCGCGAGGGGGCATGAAGCGGACGAGTCCGCTCCCCGGGTACAGCGCATAATTGTCCGAAAAAATCAGGCGAAATCTTTACGTCACCGAGCCAAGCCCAACGACGATTTGCTGAGCATACGGAGGTGAACCTTTCACAGCAACCGCGAAATTATGGCGAAAACCCAATCAATTCAGAGTCGCGCATCCACTGCTTGCTGTGGAGTGCCCGTCCCTGTTGAGGTTTGTTGCAACATTGCCTGTGTAAATCTTCGTTAAACGGGCAGGAAAAAGGCACCCCCTGCCACAGGGATGGTGCTGCCCGATACCGTTATGGAACCGACGGCCTCTGCCTGTCGGACAGCTCGGACCACGAGCCGACTTGGGCGATCGATCTCAAGGCCTTGGCGCAGAGTGACTTCCGTGCCAGATTCGACCCATCCATGACGCACCAACCAGGCGATGGCGCAGCCTGCCGCGGAGCCTGTGGCTGGATCTTCGCCGGAGTAGAACTGCATGCGCGCGCGCCAGACGTCTATCTCGTGAGGCGAGGTTGACGGTCCGGCATGCTGTTCGGGCGCGATGCAATAGAACCAGCGCGTGCGCTTGGCGGCAAGCCAGGCACCAGCTTCGCGGTGTGGAATCGCAAGCCGCTGCAGTGCTTCGAGCTTGAGCGCGACGATGCAGAAGGGATTGCCGGTGGAGACCGTCTGCGGCTGTGTGCCTTCGAGCAGATCGGATTCCGTGAGGCCAAGGACAGCGGCGACCTCGGCGCGATTGTGCAGATCTCCAAAGACGGGGTCGTTCTGCCACATGGTGGCGAAGACACCACTGTCAGGATCGGCGTTCGGCTCGAGACGAACCGGGATCGGGCCGACGTTGAGCAGGAGCTTGAATTCGCGGGCTCCGACGAGCGGTGGATGGTTGAGGTGCAGCCAGCTTGCGGTGCCGAGCGTGGGATGACCGGCAAAGGGCAGCTCTTCCTGCGTGGTGAAGATGCGCACGCGCACACCCTCGGCGCGATCGTGCTCCGGATCTTCAGAGGGCAAGACGAAGGTGGTCTCCGACAGATTGGTTTCGCGCGCGATGGCCTGCATCTGTGCATCGGAAAGACCGCGGCCGTCATGGAACACAGCCAGCGGATTGCCTTCGAGCGGATGCTCGGCAAAGACATCGAGGATGGTGTACTCCAGCTTGCGATTCATAGAGTTGAGTCTACCGGCCGGTTGACATCGTTGCTGCAGGGGACGTACTTTGATGACAGCCGCAAGTGGGGCCAACTGCTTCCATGCTGGCGTTCGACGCCAGCCGCGGTAGAGATTGAGAGACGCCAACCGATGCTCGACACGACGACGATGTCCGCTTGCTCCTGCTGCTGCAACTGCTGCTGTTGCTGTGGCCCGCGCGGGTGAGCAGATGAGCGAGTCGAGTCGGTAAGGCCGAATCAAGAGGACGCTCAGAACCCACCCAAGGCCCGCAGCCGGGTGGGTTTTCCAGTTAATCGTACACAGAGGCTTTCAATAACCAGATAAGGCAGGTAAAAACAAATGTCTCTTCGCATCAACGACGTAGCTCCTGACTTCACTGCTGACACGACGCAGGGTCCGGTTCATTTCCACGAATGGATCGGCGACAACTGGGCCGTGCTTTTCTCTCATCCGAAGGACTTCACACCGGTGTGCACGACGGAACTCGGCGCAGTCGCCGGACTGGAGAAACAGTTCGCGGCGCGTGGCGCGAAGGTGATTGGCCTGTCGGTCGATCCGGTCGAATCGCACAAGCGCTGGGAGAAGGATATTGAAGACGTAACCGGGCACACGGTGCGTTATCCCGTGATCGGCGACCCGCAACTTAAGATTGCGAAGCTGTACGACATGCTTCCCGGCGATGCAGGCGACAGCTGCGAGGGCCGCACCCCCGCAGACAATGCTCCGGTCCGCACCGTGTTCGTCATTGGACCGGATAAGCGCATCAAGCTTCATTTCTCGTACCCGATGTCGACGGGCCGCAATTTCGACGAGATTCTGCGTGTGCTCGATTCGATGCAGCTGACGTCGAAGCACAAGGTGTCGACGCCGGCGAATTGGAAGCAAGGTGATGATGTCATCATCGGCGGTGCGGTGAGCAACGAGGAAGCCGACAAACTCTTCCCCGGATATAAGACGGTGAAGCCTTACCTGCGCACGACTGCGCAGCCGAAGTAAGAATTCTGCTTTTGACCCGCCGCTCTTTTGCGGCGTGCGTCGCGAGCGATCGCGTGTCTGCAATCGTTAGTGCAGGCACGCCGAGAGCACCGGTGGCGAAGTGGCTAACGCGCTGGTCTGCAAAACCAGTATTCGCCGGTTCAATCCCGGCCCGGTGCTCCAGATATTCAACGATTAGAGGCGCCCATGCGAGGCGCCTCTAATCGCATTGCTGGCAAAAATGCCAGTGACAGTAACCACCATTCGGAGACTAAGGTACGGGACTGAATCAAGCGTTTCTTTCAGGGAACAAGTGTGCCGTATTGCGGCTTGAATGAGAGGCAACGATGAGCACTCCAGACCGCGCCGACGAATCCACTTCCCTCTCCATGTCGAACATTGAGCCGTCAATTGCTGTGGGTGGCTTGCAGGAACTGGAGGGCCAATTCGCCTTCATGACGACTCCCAAAGACACGTTCCTGACGGCCGTAGGCGGTGGGGGACGGACGACCGACACGATCCACACCGACGCGACCGTGCCTCGTTTATGGGAGATGTTCCGGCTGTGGTCCACGAACGTCTCCGGGTTCTACGGGATCCAGACTCTCAACGGCCACTTCGTCACGGCGGTGGCCGCCGGCGGACGGACGACCGACACGATCCACACCGATGCGACGGTGGTCGCCAGTTGGGAGCTCTTCGCGCCGGTCCCGTTGTCCTATCCACAGAGCGGTTTCGGCCTGAAGACCATCCGCGGGTTCTTTCTGACTGCAGTCGGGGGCGGTGGCCATAACAGCGGTGACACAATCCACACCGACGCGACCGTAGCGAAGGGATGGGAATCTTTTCTCCCGTACCGTGCCAGCCACTTCGGCACGGGATCGACCTATGGCATCCAGATCTGGGGCGGCAACCGCTCTGACGAACAGAATCTCCGGGGGTGGCTCTTCGCGTTCGGCGGTGGCGGCGACCCCGGTCCCGGGGCGGTCTGGCTTACCGAGGAGGGCGAGATCAACGAGCTCTCGTAGACGCTGCTTAAGCAGCCAGACGGCACCTATGCCCTGCAGACCGCCAACGGAACAGTTCTCACCGCGATTGACGGTGGCGCGCCAGGATCACAATTTCGCACCGACACCCCCGTCAACGCCATTGGGAACTCCGAAAAGTTCGTCCTCGTTGACAACGGCGACATGACCGTTTGGATCAGGACCCTTGCCGGCAGCTATATCTCCCTTGGCTCCGGCGTAGTTGCGGGCCTATCCAATATCAGCGCCGCCCTCAAATTCCGGCTGCAACTATTCAAGCTGGCAGCCGGTCCCACCGGGTGATTATGAAATGCGGATGCAAGTTATCTCGCGGAAATCAGATTGTCGGCCTTCCGGAAGATCTTAAGCCACGTTTTCTTTCGGGATTGGCAAAAGCGGAACTCGATGCTGTTCTGTCTGTCGGCAAGCATCGCCAATTCCGTGCATCGTCCGTGATCATCAATCAGGAGGACCAAGCGGATCGATGCTTCCTGCTAACGAGTGGCCAAGGCAGACAATTCGTGATCACGGATGAAGGTCAAAAAGTACTTCTGAACTGGCTAATCACAGGGCAGATATTCGGAGGCGCGTCCCTACTTTCTACTCCGTTCCGGTACTTAGCCAATACAGAGGTGTTGACGGACAGCTGCGCAATTGTCTGGGACAGGCAGACTCTACGGGAACTAACTTCTAGTTATCCGACACTATTGGACAATGCGCTATCAATCGCGGTGACTGAGAATCTCGCATGGTCCACCGCCGCCCACGTTTCGCTTAGCTCGGATAATGCGCACGGACGTGTTGCTCATCTGCTGATGAGTCTCTCAAGTGCCATCGGCGAGCCCACTCATGATGGCGTGCAAATGAAGGTCATGAATGAGGATCTAGCGGAGGGCGCGAACGTGACCCCATTTACAGTCAGTCGTTGTTTGAGAGGCTGGCAACGGGCGGGTATTCTGGCGAAACGCAGGGGCATGATTCTGATCCGTAAACCAGAACTGCTGTTTGCGGCGTAATTGAGCTCTGAGCCACTTTTGAAGATTGCCTGCAAATCCTTGAGGGCATGCTGCCTCTATTTGCTCCAGAGCAAGTACGTATTCGCTGGTGAGCAACGACTCAATGTGCGCGCGATGAAAAGATAAGCGAGATTGCAGAGGCGCTGTAACAGGCAGAACGTCTCTCAATTGCGCCGAAGCAAAGACGCCGGGGGGCGTCCTTGCTTCGGCAATTTCATGCGGCAACGTTCTCAAAACCGAGGGTTATGCGAGTCAAGCTGCCTCTTACTTCAGATCTTCGGCGGCAGCCAGCACTTCGCTGAGGATACAGCGTACGTCATCTTCGGTTGAGCGGTGATTCACGATGCATGCTCGCAATGCAAAATTACCGCGAATCTCGGCATTCGAGATGTAGACGCGTCCACGTTGTACCACTCGTCGCAGGATCGACCTGTTGAAACCGTTCGCGTCCTCGCAATCTATGCATCGGAAGTTCACCGCGCTCAACGCGACCGGAGCAAGCCTCTCTAATCCTGGTTCTGCGTCGACCAGATCGGCCAACAGCCTGGCGAGCCTGAGGTCCTCTCGAATCGATTCTCGAAATGCCTCAAGGCCATGGAATCGCAGTGAAAGCCAGAGTGCGAGTGCTCGAAAGGGCCGAGTCAACTCTATCGATTCCTCAAAAAATGCAAACCCCTCGATGGGATCATCCGAAAGAACGCGTGCATATTCTCCGGAGTGGCCGAAGGCTTTCCTTGCATCGGAAGAGTTTCGGTACAGCAGGCACCCGGTTCCAGCGGGTTGATAAAGCCATTTGTGTGGATCGAGAGACACGGAGTCCGCGCGCTCCATTCCTCGAAAGGCATCCGGAATGGCGAGGGCTGCAAGCGCTCCGTATGCGCCATCCACGTGGAACCAAAGTCCGAATTCGTGGCAGATTTCGGCAATCGCGGGCATCGGGTCAATGCTGCCAGTTGCCGTGGTTCCGGCACTGGCTACGACAGCAATCGGCACTTTGCCATTGTGCAAGTCGCGCGTGATCTCCTGGCGGAGATCGTCGGTTCGCATGCGGAATGCATCGTCCACCGCAATGAGTCGAACGGCATCGTGTCCCAGGCCCAATAGCGCGGCTGCCTTGGGAATCGACATATGAGCTTCAGTCGAGCAGTAGATCACGCCGCCTTGTACTCCGGTCTGGTTCGCTGGGGCTTTCGCTTCCCGAGCCATACACAAACCCATGAGGTTCGCGGAGGAGCCACCAAGCGTGAGGCTTCCGCTGAAGCCCTCACATCCGATCAAGCTTGCCAGCCAACGAACAACTGTCCGTTCAATGGTGATTGCAGCCGGCCCAGATCTCCAGGCCGTTGCGTTCTGGTGCAGCACGCTTGCCGCAAAACTTCCGAGAGAACCAACCGGCTCGCCAGACCCAAACACATACCCGAAAAAACGAGGCGACGCAGGGCGTGAGGCTTCAAAGACTTTGGGCAAGGCTTCGAAGGCGTCGACCCCAGTCCCTTTCCAAGGCACGTCGCCGCCAAACAATTCTTCCGTCTCCCGACCGCTGATCCCGTGAGGGTAGGAAGGAAGTTGAGGGAGCGCCTGGAGATAGTCAGCAGAAAAATTGGAGAGCTGGTGTGCGAGAGCGCGAAAGGTATCCGAAGACAAAGTCAGTGGTCGCACACCGAAATCGCGCTTTGCCTTTATGGAGCTGTAGTCCCCTCCATCTCCCTGCGGATCGAACATAAGAGGGAGTGTAGCAACCACACGTTTCTTCGCCTACCGACGCGTTGGTGACGAGCGTCACAAGCGGACGCTGCACTCCGCGCCGGCATAATGCGAGACGGTTATCAAACGATTGTCATTGCAATGTCACCGAGGTGTCACGCTTGGGTCATTTCTAATCGGACCGCCGATGACAGTCCCTCGAAGGACGGATAATTTCAGCAGGAAATCGGGCTTTATTCTTCGTCCGCGGTTAGCTGGTCGCTTGATGAACCTCGTTTGTGACGAGTAGCGGTTGAATCGTGTCGAACGCACGAGCATCTGTTCTATAGTTCGAATAAATTGACCTGTCTTTAGCCTCTGAACCTCGCGTGTTTGGCGATGAACCACTGACGCGAGCGGTTGTGTATCAAATGGAGGACTCATGAAGTACAAAATACAGTTGTTGGTTGCACTCTTCGCCGCAACGGCCGTTGCGGCTTTTGGCCAGTCCACAGCATTCCTCTCAGGAACTGTCAGCGATCCCACAGGAGCTGCCGTTCCCAACGCCCATGTCGTAGTGCACTCGATCGCAACCGGTGCGGATCGCCCCGTCGATACTGATGGTGCGGGACTCTATGCCGTGCCTGCTCTTGAACCGGGTAATTATTCGGTGCGCGCTTCGGCTCCCGGTTTCGCCGATACCGCCGTGCCCAGTGTGACGCTGAACGTCGACAGCAAGGTCACTCTGAACCTGAAGCTCGCCATAGGCTCCAAGGGAGAAACGGTTCAGGTGGAAGCCACAGCCGCGAACCAAATTGAGACGGAGACGATCACTGTAGGCGAGGTAATCGATCAGAGACAGGTTCAGCAGCTTCCGCTGAATGGAAGGCACTTCCTGGATCTGACGGTGCTGACTCCGGGCGGTGTCGTCGCCCCAACCAACGGCAGCCTGACGGCGGCAAGTCGCGGCCTGGGAGCGAACTCATTTATCACGGCGGGAAACCGTGAAGATTCAGTCAACTTCCAGATCAACGGAATCAACCTGAACGACATCAGCCAGAACCAGATCACATTCCAGCCCTCGATCAGCACGACGAGCGAGTTCAAGATCAACAATCAGACCTTCAGCGCGGAGTATGGCCGCAGCGATGGGTCCATTGTGACGGTTGCAACGCGTTCGGGAACCAACCAGTTCCATGGCGAGGTGTTCGATTATTTCCGCAACGAGTGGCTCGATGCGCGCAACTACTTCAATCGCGGCGTGAACGTCGCGACTGGCGCGCCACTCCCGTTCGGAACGGGCGCAAAGGCTCCACTGAAGCGTAATAATTTCGGCGTGAGCGTTGGCGGACCGGTATATCGCGATCACACGTTCTTCTTCTTCAGCTACGAAGGCCTGCGGCAGCACCAAGGCATTTTGCAGAACAGCAATGTGTTCACAGCAGCGCAGCGTGCGGCGTTCATCCCGGGCACAGCAGGAGCGAACATGGCAGCGCTTGTCCCACTGCCGAACAGCGGGACAAATTATGTTTCGTTCACTCCGGGACCGGTGCAGATTGATCAATATACGGGCGATGTCCTCCAGCGGTTTGGGCAGAACGACTCGCTGCATGGGTTCTATGCCTTCCAGAAGGACGTGCGCACTGAGCCGGCGCTGCAGGGCGACACGCTGCCCGGATGGGGTGATCACCGCAGCGCCCATCGGCAGATTGGCACTCTGCAGTACATCCACATCTTTTCGCCGCGCGTGACCAATGAAGCGCGACTCGGCTTCAATCGCATTTCGATCCTGTTCGATCCGGCGAACAAGCTTGATCCAACGAGCCTGGGACTCGGCGTCGGACTGAGCGGGCCGGTTGGTATTCCGCAAACCTTGATCACGGACGACAGCTTCACGTTCGGCGGACCGAACGGCTTCCCGCAAGGTCGTCATGTGACCACGGGCGTGCTGTCGGACACCGTCACAATGATTGCCGGGAATCACCAGATCAAATGGGGCGGCGAGTATCGCAGGTATGGGTTCACCTCCTTCTCCGGGAGTATCGGCAGCCTGCAAATGACGGCCGCGCAACTGGCGGCGAGCGTCAGCCCTGTGTTCAGTGTGCAGCCGAACATCGTCGACTTTCGAATGTATGCGACGGCGGTGGGCGGCTTCATCCAGGACAACTACAAGATGCTGCCAGGCCTCATGCTGGAGTACGGTTTGCGGTTCGAGTGGAATGGAACGCCAGTCGAGGCAGAGAACCGGCTCTCGGTCTTCCAGCCTGTGGGCAGCACGACCAGCACGCTGGTGCAGGCTGGCACGAATGGGATTCCGAGGGAACCGTACAAGCAGAACTACAACCTGGAGCCGCGGGTCGGCATTGCATATGACGTGTTCAATAATCAGAAGACGGTCGTACGTGGGGCATTCGGCTATCTCGTCGACCAGCCGGTGGCAGGAACGAGTTCGAATCTGGCCACCAATCCGCCGTTCACGACAGCGGTGTCCTACAGCAACAGCGCCAAGCCTCAGCCACTGGCCACTATCTATACCTCGGCAGCGGCAGCCTCAGGGTTTGCGCTTACCTACACCAACCCGCACCTCCATAATGGGTATGTTGAGAGCTTCAACTTAAACGTTCAGCAGGCGCTTCCGTGGAGCCTAATCGCATCGATCGGCTACTACGGATCGACGGGCCATCATCTGCTGATCAACACGAATTTCAACCAGGCCAGCGGCCCCCCGAATAGCCCGCGTCCTTACAACACGCTTGCGGCGAACAGCCCGATTGCTCCGGGTGCGTCGATTGCTTCCAACATCAACATGCGCAACAGCGTCGGCTACTCGAACTATAACTCGCTGTGGGTGACGCTGGACAAGACCTTCCATAACGGCATGCAGTTCAACACGAACTACGCGTGGGCGAAGTCGATGGACATCAACTCACTCGGCTCCCAAGGAAACCTTACAGTTAACCCTGGCCTGCAGGACGCCAATAATCCGGCCGGAAATTATGGCTTGTCGGACTTTGACGTGCGGCATCACTTCGCCGGCACCGCGATCTACCGCCTGCCGTTCAAGGGCAATCGCTGGGTTGAGGGCTTCCAACTGCAAGGAATCGTCCAATACCAGACCGGAAACCCGGTGACTATGCTGGCTTCCACCTCCGGCTATAACGGGATTACCGGCAACATTCGACCGAATCTCCTGGGCCATATCGACCGGAGAAAAATCCAGCCGTCAGGACAGACGTACATTCAGTTCTTCCAGAACCCGGGTGGATTGTCATACGGGGGTAATGTCTGCGACCTGACGAACGTTACACCGGCCTGCACTCTGCAGGTCGTAGGAACACAGGCCTCGGCCACCGGCGCTACAGCTCCGACTAACTACACCGGAATTGGCAACATTCAGCGCAACTACGGTACGGGCCCCGGCTTCGCAGATTGGGATATGTCGGGTCAGAAGGAGACGCGCATCACCGAACGGGTCGCCTTCATTTTGCGCGCGGATGCGTTCGACATACTCAATCATCCGAACTTCGGGCAGCCGACCGGCAACGTGCAATCGGCAGCCTTCGGGCAGATCACAGCAACCCGCTTCGCAACCAGTGATGGTGGCTCCTCGCGCCAGTTGCAACTCAGTGGAAAAATTACCTTCTAACTTTCTACTAACTTTGAGGCTGGTGCCCGCGTCATCGAAAGATGTCGCGGGCATCACCTTTTTGCGTCCGCGTGAAAACGGTGAGCCGTAAGTGCTTGAGAACTCGGGTGAAGCAAATTTACTTTCACAACATCAAAGCACACTGCTCCTTCGCAATGTCGTCTGTCCGACATTGCAGCGTTCAAGCGGTAGAGAAACTGATCTTCCATCGCATGTTTAACGTGGGTTATTTCAACAACTTCATCGTGTTGGTCCAGCCTCGGTCGTACAACCCTGTCGCGATACTGCGCAAGGCAACACGGACTTCAAAGCGACTGAAAACAATAGAGATTGACACTGGTGTTCATCAGCAACACGGGTGAAACTTGATAGAGATTGTGCGTCATCAAGCAGTTACACGTGGAACTCTCGGCAACGAAATATTCGGGAATCGCTTAAGGCTCGCATTACCAAACGAAAAGCCAACCGTCCAACAGAAAACCGGGTACAACCATATTGAGCCGGATAACAACTAAGAACGACCGCGCTTAAGCCGGTCAGTTTCATAGCTGAAACCGTTGCCTTCGGGCGTAACCTGTCTGTGCTGAGTACACCCGTTAACTCGGCACATATCGAACAGGCTTGTTTCACTCCTGCCAGATGGCAGTCGCTGAGTTTGTTAATCAGCCCCATCTCCATGAGAGGTCGTTCATGAAATGCGCATTGCATCCGTAGCCACGGCATATCCTCCCTACCGGTATCCCCAGTCGGTCATCACCGAATCGATCAAGGGATTCCGGAAGAACAAATCGATTGAATCGAACGAATCACGTCTGATGGACCGCCTGCATTCCAACTGCGGGGTTGAGTTCCGTCACCTGATGTTTCCCATCGACAGTCTTGGTCGCTTCTCTGGATTCGGCGAATCAAATGATGCCTGGATCGAAGGTGCGATCAAACTTGGTCAGCAGGCAATCACGACAGCACTAGAGCGGGCGGGCTTACGAACGGCAGATATTTCGGCGATCTTTTTCTGCTCGACAACCGGCCTGGCAACACCGAGCATCGATGCCCGGCTGACCAACCTTATGAACTTCCCCACAAACATCAAGCGCACGCCCATCTTTGGTCTTGGCTGCGTGGCGGGCGCTGCCGGCATTTCGCGCGCAGCAGACTATGTGCGCGCTTATCCGAAGCAGTATGCGGTCCTCCTCGCGGTCGAACTCTGCTCCCTCACGTGGCAGGAAACCGATGAGTCAATCGGCAACCTTGTCGCCTCCGGCCTCTTCGGTGACGGAGCGGCCGCAGTGGTCCTCGCCGGGGATCAGACACCTCTTGCGATGAAACCGCGAACCGAAAGCGACCTTCCGTGCCCGCGCGTCATGGACACACGGTCTACGCTGTACCCCGGGACAGAACACCTCGTCGGATGGAAGTTCAAGGACAACGGCTTCAACGTTGTGCTCTCCTCTGAGATCCCTGATCTCGTGAACAAGTACTTGCGTTCCAATGTTGATGAATTCCTGGCGGACAATGACCTAACGGTTAAAGAGATCTGCAGTTTTATCTTCCATAGCGGCGGACCGAAAGTGCTTGAGGCGATGGAGCAGAGTCTTGACCTCCCTCCGCATGCACTCGAGGCCTCGTGGACCAGCCTTCGCGAGGTTGGCAATCTCTCATCCGCTTCGGTCCTCTCCATCATGGAGGACTACCTGCTCAACAAGCCGGGAAAGCCGGGCGAGCACAGCGTGTTGGCAGCAATGGGGCCGGCATTCTGCTCAGAACTTGTTCTCTTGCAGTGGTAAGTGCGGGCCAAAATCACACAATCTATCTAATCGCGGGGAGCGCATCATCTGGAAGCGCTCCATCGCGGACTACTCCGCGTTCGTCAGTGCTTGCGAGTGGTCAATGCTCACTTGCGTTGCAGATATCGACCCGAGTGAGAAGTCAGTGTTGTCTTGACTGCGGCTCAACACGGGGTTCTGTTCCGCATGGGCTTCGGTTTGTGCCCGCGAGTGGACATGCTGCTGCACAAGGGCAAACGCCTGGGTCAGCGGGATAGCACCGTTTTGTTGCTGAAGCGCCTGCACAAGATAGTAGGTAAAGTAGCCGTGCTTGATAGCATCGCTTTCGAGTGATTCCTCGTTGACGCCGCTCGCTGTAAAAATGATCCGGCCGGTTCCCTGCTTGATGTGCTCGAGCGTCGCAGGAGCAATAGCGCCGGATGCGATACCAGGCACCATCAACTTATTTTCCGGGTGCGTGCTGAATGTTGTCGATGATGTTGGCTTCATCCATGTGGGCGGACACCATCTCAATTACCTGATCGTTCGTCAACGCGTCACTTGGAGAACCGGCTGGTGTGCTACTGGCCGCCGCAGATGAAGCGGCAGACGTAGCCGGTGACGCGTGTGTGGCGGTCTCGGTGTGGGAAGACTTCGCATCATCACTCAGAGCCTTGTAGTGCGCAAGGGCGGTATCAATCCGATTCTGTGGCTCAAGAAAGTACTTCTCGGTCGGCTTCGCGTCGATTGCCTTGCCGTAATTGATCGCCGCCTGCTGCAGATACGTCCTCGCCTTGTTGACATCCTCGCTTGAGTACGCCAGGGCCTCGTTGGCGACACCAATGTTGTAAAGGCGGTACGAGTCCTCATCGGGCGTAGAGAAGGGCGGCGTAACTTCCAGCGCCTCCAGCGCGCGGGAATACAACTTACCTTCCAGAAGCTTATTTGGTTCGTCGAGAGCTCCTCCTCGCGCAAGGTTAACCGTCACCTGCTCTGCCGTGTTCACCAGATGCGAGGCGATCTGCATGGCAGCATCCTGGATGAGCTTGTCTTGAAGTTCAATCGCGGTTGGCGGAGTGTCCTCCTGCTGCTCCGGGCTGCTTGGCTTGACGTGACCCGCAGCCGAACCAATCGAGTGCAAGATGCTGTTGGTGACGCCCGTCGACTGGCCGGTGTTCGACGTCACATTGAACTGGCGGTCATAGTTCGCCTTGACGTTGTCAGCCGCAACCGAACGCCCCGCCCGCGAGGCGGCCTTGAACCCAACCGTTATGGTTCCCGTCACGCGCTCCATATATCGAGGCGCTGCCGGCTTCTTCTTGTCGAGCGACACACCCTGCTGCGCCGTTCGAACCGGGGCAGGTTGCGCATAGCTTGTGACCATCTTCTCCCACGCGCTTCCAGGATTGAAGCCCAGATTCTGCAACGGGGGCAGTTTACCGGCCTTGTCTGGGTAAAGCGCAGCGAGGCACGTCCAAGCCATCGGATCAAGCAGGTTCAGCAGAGATTTGCGTTGCAAAACATCGATGCGCAGTTGCGCAGACTGCAGCTTCTCAAACTTCTCTGGTCTTCCCCCGCCATGCGGAAGCCGCCGACATCCACGCTCGCTGTAATGTCAGTGTCGGCGGGATACTCCATCAGTTCACTGGCGTCGACTGAAGAGGCGTAGCGCAGTCCCTTGTCGGGGTCGTAGTGAAGCCAGTCGTTTTGTCGATTGACATCAGCGGCACCGGTTGTCTCCTTGTGCGATCCGAAGAGGCCGCGACTGTGCACGCCCGTCGAGGACGCTTGCGCCTCCGGAACGAAGCTGGACCAAAAGTTCGTGGAGTCGTGCTCGCCCGCCGGGGGACATCGCCGTCCTGCAGCGCACGCATCAGAGTTTCGGCTAGACCTGGGCGAGCGCTCAGCAAACTGCCCAGAGAGCCTGTAAAAAGAAGGCCCTTAAAGAACGTGCGCCTACTCGCATTCATGGCTACGACCTCAGCTACGAACCATAGACACTAACAATTGTCGAGTGTTCTGCATAGTACCTTAGAACTATTACCTTTGGTCAGGAATTCATCTGGGATTCAGCAGACCCACGCCTTTGCTGTCGGCGCGCGGAGGCATGTGAGCGCGTACTGATTAGCACCAAAAGTAACGCCCGATCAAGGTCACCACTGGAAGCCATCTGGCGTTTACATGACGCGCTAAGTCACTGCATACAATAGGTAGCGCCTAGCCTTGCATAAATAACCAGCCTGCACTCGAACGTGCATTCCCTGGGAAGCGCCTACCACTTCTGTGTGGTGGCGTTTTTTGTTCGAATTGCCGATAACCAACCTAGCAAAAAGGGATTTAGGAGTCGTTCCAAGCAGGATGGTCGTGGTGGAACCCTTCTGAATTTCGGTTTGCCCAATATCCCATGGCGATTCGCGTCATTCTCATCCTCGGTGCTATCTTCCTGGCCTGTGGTAGCGTGGGCCTGGTCATCGTGCGCCTGAGCAATCCACTGCTGCGGGGTCTGGGTTGGCTGGGTGGTTCATTCGCTGCGGGCGCTCTTGGCGCCTTTCTGCTCGCCTGTCACGGCAGACTGCCTGCTCTCGCGACGATCCCACTCGCGGACGTACTGGTTCTTGGATCGTTCGTTCTGCTGCATGTTGCCGTCCTCGAGCTCTCCGAAAGATGTTCGCTGTTTCCAACATTCGGGGTTGCGCTGGTTGTCTTGCAGGCGGCAGTAGACCTCACCTTGATGTATTCGCCGCCCGGATTTAGTCCTGATGGCTCTCGCATCATTGTGGCAGGGCTTCTTATCGCGGTTGTATGCGGCCACACCGCCTTCACGCTCATCGGCGTGGCGCGTCGCGCGGTCCGCACCTCTGCGTTGTTTACGGCAGCTTTGTTGCTGGCCTTCGTCTTTTACAACGTCATTCGAGTGCTTGCGGTCGGCCTTGGTCTTCTGTCGCAGCCTGGCGCCTTCTATAAGGAAGAAACCATCACTTTCGGCCTGTTTGTCGCGGTCGCGCTGGGCGTCGCCTTCGGTTTTTTCTGGATGACCACAGCGATGCTTACCACCGGGCTCGAGCAGATGGCGAGCACCGATCCATTGACCCGCATCTATAACCGCCGTGTCTTCCTCATGTGGGCCGAAAAGGAACTGACCCGCGGACAACGGACAGGCACACCCTTCTCTGTATTAATGGTTGATCTCGACCATTTCAAGCAGATCAATGACTGCTTTGGTCATCAGGCCGGTGACCAGGCATTGTGCGCCGTTGTCGAAAAGATGCAGGACTCTGTACGTGGCATCGACGTTCTTGGCCGCTGGGGTGGAGAAGAGTTTGCCGTGCTCCTGCCGGGTGCCGCCGCAGATGCCGCCCTGCTGGTTGCACAGCGCGTGCGCCGCAACATCGAGCGCATCCTGCTCCCCGGCAGCGGTATTCGCAATGGCGAGCGCGTTCAAATGATTAGCGTAACAGCCAGCGTTGGCATCGCCACCTATCGTGGCGTGGACGACAACGTGCACACAATGATGGAGCGCGCCGACATGGCGCTCTATCAGGCAAAAGCTGCTGGCCGCAACTGCGTACTCGCGACCGCTTAGAGAAAACCACTTCTACAATGCCTGAACCGCTCTCTCTCATCCCATAGCCAGGAGGAGCGATGCGGCGCGCAACTTCTCGGTTGGCGCTGCTTTCGGCCTAGGAGCCATCGCGCAGAAAACGCCGAAGTACGTTTAGGGTGATCCGCGAAACGCTCTCATCGCCATGCAAACAACTTACCCACGTAATCGACCCCACCGAAAAAACCAACCCTCGCCCCAACTCGATCAAGACCACTTCCGCTCCGCCCTGATCCGGGTTGTCTCCTCGGGCGATTACTTGCACCCGCTCCGGCGAACTTGGGGTGACCTTATCTGTCTCATGGCCTGATCCCCCGCCGGGAACCCGTTCGTGCTGGCTCACCCGCCCGAAGCTGTCTCCCTTTCCGAGGCCGGTTCCCGCAAAGGCCCAGTGTGCTGGCTGAAGAACCGTGTACGGCGCAGCGGTCATGGCACCCGCATGACTGAAGGCAACGCCCAACAGCCGGGCCTCGGAGGCATAGGTCCGATGCATTCGTGATTCGTGTTTTGAATTTGGCGGTTTGGCATCATCAAAAGTGAGACAACGCATCCGGTCGCCTTCAATGATCACCTCGCAGTTCAGCCCATTTCCTCCGAGATACATCAGGCGACCGCCGCAATGTACCCACTTCTCAACCCGCCGGAACATTTCACGTGTCCAATACTCGGGATGCACTCCAAGCAGAAGCACGTCATAGCTTTCTAAATTCAACGTGCCATCATGCAACTGGGCGTCAGCATAATAGTCGTAATCGAAGCCTTCGCGCTCAAGCCAACCCAGCAGTCGCCACTCGCCCGGCGCAAGACCGCACTGCGCTCGTCCCTGAATCGGATCGCGAATAGAAGAATTACCCCAGGGCGAGTTATCGAAGATGTGGTTGTCATGTTCCGGACGCTCAAAAGCAAGCGGCCGATAAGCTTCGTCCGGCAAGCCCCAGACGCTCTCGGGTGAGTTATATCGACCGAGGTCCTGCCGTGCATTTACCGTCGGCGCAGTTGGCAAGCTCGCAGAGTTTATGTAATTTGACCGGCCGCCGAACGCATTGTAGGCGTTCCAGGTATTGGTGTTCGCAAGCACCGCTATCCTCGCGCGAGGCTGGTCGGGCGCGACTACCCACGGGAACGAGTAGCTTTCGCCGGACCGCGTGCGAGCCCATAAATAGTAAAGCCCAGACCGTCGCGGCGCCTCGACTCGGTGCTGAATCGGAGTAGTGAAATAGCCAACCGTATTCCATTTCACACCGGTCTCTGAGTAATCACCATCCGGAGTGATCTGTTCTATCGAACGCGGCCCATGCTCGTCATACCAACTCAACGTCCGCACATACTCCTTCATCTCGCCATAACGCCAGAGGCTCAACTGAAATTGTTCAGGGCTGCTGACCTTGATCTCGCTGTACTCTCCACTCTTGATCCATTTAGGCCACATGTACCCCATCAGCTTCCGTCGCAAAAGACGAAACTGGTACGGCTCATCCCGCCCCAACCTGCATGTGACACGCTTTGGCCCGTAGCCATCCTTTGCCAGCGTAACCTTGTAGGTGCCGTCGGGTATGTTTCCCCAAACGGCGCCGGTTGGCCATGATTCAAGAAGCATTCTCTCTGCTTGGTCCAGGGACTCTAACTCAATTCTGACGCCATCCAGTGCGACGTAGTCCTCGTCAGACACATAAGCGAGCAGCCTGCCAGGAATAGAGTTCCAGTGTGTTTTCATGGCGAACGAACATCCTCTTCAGAAAGCAGGGCCTGAGACCTTGTTCGATTAGATAGACAATCAAACACCCAATTGGCTATAAGAAAACCTAGCCTGTACTTCTGGTGGCGTCAACAATGCGCTACGGATAAGCCTGATCCCTTCGTTATGTTTCCGGACTGGAGAAATCACTTTGGCTTCTGAGATTGCACCGGAGGTCCCGATCGAACGGTTCGAGGTCTTTGCCACTGACCTTGATCACCCGGAGTGTCTCGCCTTCGATCGCGCCGGCTGCCTCTGGGCCGGCGGCGAAGCCGGGCAGATCTATCGCATTTCTCCCGACGGATCTCGCGAATTGATCGCAGAGATCGGTGGCTTCTCTGCTGGCCTGGCCTGGACACCGGATGACTCCGAGATTTTCGTCTGCAATCCCAAACACGGCGTTGTTCGCGTCAACCGAGCCGGTGTATGGTCGGTTGTGCACAAGAGCATCGCAAAGCATAGCCTCGTATCGCCTAACTACGGCGTCTTCGACTCCCGTGGCAACTTCTACGTGACCGATTCTGGGAATTGGAAGAAGCGCAATGGGTGGCTCTTACGATGCGCGCCGGACGGCAGCGGAGAGATTCTGGCCGGCCCTTTCGGCTATGCCAATGGTCTCGCCTTAAGTGCCGACGAACAACAGCTCTTTCTTGTTGAAAGCGATACGGACAGCATCCATTGCATCAATCTCGCCACCGGCCAGGTCAGCTTATATGCGGACAATGTTGGCCGCTTGCCTGACGGTCTGGCGTTGGATGCGGAGGGGCACCTTTTCGCCTCATGTTACGCATCCGATGACATTCACCGCATTAGCCCTGCTCAAGAAAAGAGTCTCTTTGCCTATGATCCTTGGGCGATCCTCCTGAGTCGTCCAACAAACATCGCGTTTCACGACGGCTATCTTTACGCGGCCAATCTAGGGCGTACCACGATTACGCGCGCCTATGTCGGACGGGCGGGAAAGCTACTGGTAAACCTGCTGTGATCACCCTACAGGGCAAGGTAGCCATCGTCACCGGCGCTTCTCATGGAATCGGCCGTTCTATCGCGGAAATCTTCGCCGAAGCTGGTGCGCGAGTCGTCGCAGCCGATATTGAACCATTTTCATCGAACGCAACCCCAACTCCTGTTCAAACCAGTTCAACTGCACGGAGTGAGATCATCTTCGAACACGCCGATGTCAGCGTGCCGCAGGACGTCCATAGAGTCATAGAAACGGCCGCCTCCCTGAGCGGGCGCATCGATGTGCTATGCAACAACGCTGCATACCTCGGTCCTGGCCAGGCCTCCGCTCTTGCCACAGAGCAGGAATGGGAACGCTCCTTTCGTGTCGCGCTTCTCGGAACACAGCGATTCATCGCGGCTGC
>Ga0157372_10002585_pt1 | contig 19586 bp, 19 predicted proteins | sample C55metaG_FD_115307 | JGI IMG/M metagenome (GOLD analysis project Ga0157372, IMG submission 115307) | Corn rhizosphere microbial communities from Kellogg Biological Station, Michigan, USA - C5-5 metaG | ecosystem: Host-associated > Plants > Roots > Rhizosphere > Soil | place: USA: Michigan... | reverse complement strand
CTTGCATACCTCTTCGCGGCCTTCCGACGCGGGAACAGCTTGATCAGAATGAGCCCAGTGACGAATCCGCCTACATGCGCGGCGACCGCAATTCCTCCCGTCTGGTGATGGGCGCTGCTCGCCATACCAACCGTGTCGAAGAACTGGCCCAGGAACCAAAATCCCAGCCATATCCAGGCCGGCAGCCACCAGAAGAAAATGAAAATGACCCACGTCAGCACCTTGGCTCTTGGATAGAGCAGGAAGTAGGCGCCCATCACCCCGGCAATCGCGCCGCTGGCGCCGATCATCGGCACGTTTGAAGTGGGAGTGAGTGCGATGTCCGTGATTGCTGCGGCAACGCCGCAAATCAAGTAGAAAATCAGATAGGAAAGATGGCCAAGATAGTCTTCGACATTATCGCCAAAAATCCAGAGAATCCACATATTGCCCAGAATGTGAAAGAGGCCCCCGTGCATGAACATGGAGGTCAGGATCGTCAGGATGTTTGCGCCAAGCGGGTACTGCGGCAAGCCGGCAACGGCGCGGACGAGATCGCGGGGTATCAGCCCAAACTGCTCTATCAGCAGGTTCATCGCGCGCGGACCCTGAGCCTGAATCGGCAATTCCACGAAAAAGAACACGGCGATATTAAGCCCGATGATGAAGTAGTTTATGAAGGGCGTGCTGAACCGGGGCTGGTCATCGCGAATGGGAAAGAACATAGGATTGAATCATTGAGACATTGAGTCATTGAATCATCGATGACTCGCTCTCATGACGGCGTACGCAGATTCTACAATGATTCAATCCCTCAATGATTCAATGACTCAATCGACTAATGGCGTCCTCATCATCGACAAGCCTTCCGGCCTGACCTCGCACGACGTGGTGCACCGTGTGCGCCGCATTGTGGGACAGCGCTCCGTGGGACATCTGGGCACGCTCGATCCCATGGCAACCGGTCTGCTGCCAATCGTTTTGGGCAACATGACGCGGCTGGCCCAGTTTTATCTCAAGTCCGAGAAGAGTTATGAGGGCGTGATCCGCTTCGGCTTCGCAACCGACACCTATGACGCGGAGGGCGAACCGACCGCCGCGCCACGCGAGCTAACGCATTCCCTCGATCAACTGCGCGAAATGACTCTAAAGTTTTGCGGCGTGATCGAGCAAGTGCCGCCGCCGTTTTCGGCGAAGAAGATTCAAGGTGTTCCGGCCTACAAACTTGCCCGGAATAAGAAAGATGTGGTGCTTAAACCTGTCCAGGTGGAGATCAAGGAATTCGAGATTCTGTCTCTCCACGATTCCATTGCGAGCTTTCGTGCGCGCGTCTCATCAGGCACCTACGTTCGTTCGATCGCGCATGATCTCGGTCAGATCGCCGCTTGCGGGGCACATTTGCAGTCCCTGCGGCGGACCTCGGTCGCGGAATTCACGCTTGAGGATGCGCACACACTGGAGGATCTAGAGCGGGCTGTCCAAAGTGGGGAACTGGAATCAATGCTCGTTCATCCGCGCAAGCTGCTGCCAGTCATGCCTGCGGTGACAGCGACTGACGAAAACGTCACCCGCATTCGCCATGGGCAAGCCGTCAACCTGCCGGAACTCTCCCGAGCCCGAGAAGTGAAGGTCTTTTACGGCCAGCGTGAACTGGTCGCGATCGCGACCCGAGTTGCGGGCACGTTGTTCCATCCGAAAATTGTGCTGGCCTGATTGAGCTACGCGGCTCTGGCAGCAGCTTTGCGCTTAGCCCTGAGCTGCGGCCACTCGATCCAGATATTCGGCAGGAACGCAGCCAGAGCAATCGTGGTCCACACCACGGACTCAATCCCAGGTTCGCCAAGTTTGAAGATGGGCGGGATTGGGATAATGAGCCGCGCCACGGTGAACACCATGGCAAACGGGTAGCTTCTCATCATCCAGCGGCGGTGCTCCGTGATGTTGCCGTTCCGTACGCAATAGAGCGCAATCGCCGTGGTCAGCATCCAGCCCAGCGACTGCACCCCCGACGCCGCGACGATTGATAGGGTATGGATCTTCATCGCCATTGGTATGGCGAACGGGGCTGAAATGAACACGCTGACGACGTAGGTATAACCCATAACTCGATGCGCCGTCAGATACCGTGCCCGGAGACGATTCGAGAATTGAAACGCTCCGAGTGCCATGGCTAATGCCCCAAAAAACGCATGAAGCACCAGATACCATTTCACCGGGGCGAAGTGTTGAGCGATGGGAGATGCCGGATCAAAGATCCGGGCGTTCTTCATGTACGTAACGAATACGGTAAGCGCTCCGAAGATCAAAAAGAAGACGAGTTTCTTTTGTGAACCCGCCCGCTGTCCGGGCGCAACTGCAGTTGCCATGTTTTTCCCCACGAAAGATGGCGAGGTTGGCTTTCGCCTCGCAGCGAATTGGCCTGCCGGCTGGCACGAGACCGCCGGAGCAGGCTGAGCGGAAAAATTCTATCGCTCTGTGCGTGTTCTTTGAAGTGGTATTTTGCTCACGAACAGACCAGTTGGTCGGTGCGAGCGCATGGGACTGCGACCCCGTCCTTATCGCAGGCCCGTGGCCGTGAATTCGGCAACTTTGCTTTTCACGGCGATATCGATGAATGCGAGCGCGGCACGACTTAGAGCTTTGTCCTTGCGAAAGACCAACGCAAGGTCGCGGCGAATGTGAGCTTCGGCAAGCGGAACGGCGCACAGCACTTTGGCCTGTACGTCCTCGAGAACGCTCGAGCTGGCAATGAATCCTACTCCGATATCGGCAGCGACGAAGCGCTTCAGCAATTCGCTCGAGTCCAATTCCATCGCGTAACGCGGCTTCAGCTTGCGCTGATGAAAAAGCTCTTCGATGGCATCGCGTGTATGACCAACCTTTGGCACCACGAGGGGATACTGAGCGATGTCTTCCGCGGTAGCAGCTTTCAACTTGGAAAGCGGGTGCTTCGGGGGAGCGATAAGGACCAGTTCATCTTTGTGGATCGGAACTGCCGTCAGCCGGTTGTCGGTGATCGGAAGAGAAACTACGCCGAAGTCCACGCTGTTATCGATCACCGACTCCAGAACTTTTGAGTAATCCGCGCGCTTGATGTTGACCGAAACATCAGGATACTGCTTTTTAAAATTGGCGAAAACCTCGGGCAGGATGTGCAGGCATGTGCCCTCGTTGGCACCGACTACGATTTCCCCACGCGGTACGCGCTCCGTTTCGGCGATGGCTGTCATCGCAGCCTTGCGCGCATCGAGCGTGTCTTCCGCAAACCGCAGAAACAGCTTTCCGGAGGCCGTCAGTGAAACCTTTCCTCCCGAGCGATCCAGCAGCTTCGCGCCGACTTCTTCCTCGAGCGAGCGGATCTGCGACGAGATTGCGGGCTGCGTGCGGAATCGTTTCTCCGCCGCGCGCGAAAAACTCGACAGACGCGTTACCTCGATAAAAGTTTCTAGTTGATCGAAATCCATAGAAGCATTCAGCAGTCAGCACTCAGCATTCAGTCACCGAAGCAAACTCTTTCAGCCCAGCGCTTCCTTCTACGCCTTCGAATGTCAAAGGCCAGAGTGCTGATTGCTGAGTGCTTTTCAGCATGCCATAAGCAGACGGCGACCCCAACCATAAAAACTATCAATTTCCGCTCGCGTGGCTGGGGAACTAGACTGGGCCTATCTGGTGCTGCTTTGCACAGATTGTAGCAGGTGTACAATTCTCCCGATTCCCAAGAAAGATTGTACGAACGGCATCAGGATGTCCGCGCGCTGTCTCCGTGTTCACTCTCGTTTGACCTTACATAAGGAGCTCTCCCATGGCTGATCCCAAAAGCGTTCTGGAGTTCGCGAATAAAAACGGAGCCAAGTTGCTCGACCTCCGGTTCACGGACCTGCCAGGCTTGTGGCAACACGTTTCCTATCCCATCAACCAAATGACCGAAGACTCCTTCGAAGAAGGCTTTGGCATGGACGGCTCGTCCATTCGTGGCTGGGCGGCGATCAATGAAAGCGATATGTTGCTGATCCCCGACGCCAGCACCCACATGATGGACCCGTTTACCGAAGTGCCGACGCTGGTGATGGTATGCGATGTCATCGATCCAGTCACCAAGCAGCGCTACGACCGTGATCCGCGTTACATCGCCAAGAAAGCCGAACTCTACCTCAGTTCAACAGGCTTGGCGGACACCGCCTACTTCGGTGCGGAAGCCGAATTCTTCATCTTTGACAACATCCGCTTCGATCAGCGCGAGCAGCACGGCTTCTACTTCATCGATGCGGAAGAGGGCCGCTGGAATTCCGGCCGCGAGCAGAACAATCTGGGATACCGTCCCCGCTACAAGGAAGGCTATTTCCCGGTGCCGCCCATGGACCATTACCAGGACCTGCGCACGGAGATGGTCATGACGATGATCAGCTGCGGCCTCGATGTCGAATGCCATCACCATGAGGTTGCGACCGGCGGGCAGACGGAAATCGACCTCAAGTTCGATTCGTTGGTGAAGTCGGCCGACCACATGCTGCTTTACAAGTACGTGGTGAAGAACGTTGCCAACCAGTACGGCAAGACAGTGACGTTCATGCCGAAGCCCATATTCCAGGACAACGGCAGCGGCATGCACACGCACCAGTCGCTCTGGAAGGGCGGCAAGCCGCTTTTTGCCGGCGACGGCTACGCCGGTCTTTCGCAGATGGCGCTGTGGTATATCGGTGGACTGATCAAGCACGGCCCTGCGCTGGCGGCGATCATTGCTCCAACGACGAATTCGTACAAGCGCCTGGTTCCGGGCTTCGAGGCGCCAGTCAATCTTGCGTACTCGCGCCGCAATCGCTCGGCAGCCTGTCGCATTCCGATGTATTCGGCATCTCCGAAGGCGAAGCGCGTGGAGTTCCGTCCGCCAGACCCGAGCTGCAATCCGTATCTCGCGTTCGCAGCCATGCTCATGGCAGGGCTCGACGGTGTGGAAAACAAAATCGACCCAGGCCAACCGCTCGACAAGGACATCTACGATCTCGGTCCAGAAGAGCTGGCGAAGGTTCCATCGATGCCGGGCTCGCTTGAGGACGCGCTCGATGCGCTGGAGAGGGATCATCAGTTCCTGCTGAAGGGAGATGTGTTTACAGAGGAACTCCTCAACACCTACGTCGATTACAAGCGCTCGAAGGAAGTGGATGCAGTTCGCCTACGCCCGCATCCGTATGAGTTTGCGCTTTATTACGACATTTAGGGCTGGCAGCGATGAGCTGCGAGGAGTGAGCAGTGAGCAGCGTCAACTACTTGGTTCTTACCCGTTAAGCTGAGGCTCGGCGGAAGCGGGGCCTTATTGTTGAACGAGAAAAAGCCCGGCTCTCGCCGGGCTTTGACTTCGCTACTTTCAGTTACTTGCTTTCAGCTGGTGACGCCGGCGGATTCAGTTCTCCCTGCTCCCGCGCCTGCATAGAATACTTCCGGACTGCAGCGAGGAAAGGTTCGCTCCCAGTTGGAGGCGCAACTTTGCCGCTCAGAATGGTGGCAAACGGAACCATCTTCCCAAAAAGGATTCTGGTTTCATCCGCATCTTGCGAAATCTTCGCGCCATTCAGGTCGATGCCTGCGAATACGCCGCGTGCCCGCGAATACGTTAGAACTTCCGATTTCATCTTCCAGTCGGTACTGGCCGAGCCTTGGCGTCCCACTGGTCCAGCGGCTGCGGAAGCATCTGCGCCAAGCTTGAACTTGCTCGAAAGCAGTGCGTCCATGCCTTTCTTATTCATGACCATCATCACCAGATCGATGGCCTGTCCGCCAATCTGCAATCCCCAGCTTCCACCAGTAATGGAGAATGGGGCAGGAGCGCTCCACCCGTTCGCCGTCCGACAGGTCGCGACGCCTTTACCGTGACTGCCGCCGAATCCGATAGCGATCTTTACCATGGAGGGAACCACTGCTACGCACTCTGCATCGGTGAAGATCTTGTCTGGTATGGCTTTGTCTTTCTCTCCCATAACTTCGTTGAGCACTTCAGCGGCATTCTTGATCCGCTTTTCGATGTCCGACTGGTCTTTCGTGCTGGTGCTGGTAGCTGACGCGTCGTCTCGACTTGTGTCAGTGCTCTGAGCCTGCATGCGCCCAGCTGTGGCAAACATTAACGCCACTGTGCTCAGCATCGCTAGAAACCTCGTGATTGCCCGTGTTTTCATCATCTTTTAGATCTCTCCTGTGCCCGGCGGGCACTCCGACAGTTGTCCCGTCATGATGCTACTAAGTCCCCCCGAGGCCGACCATCAGTTCGATTCTGTAGTTCAGGGCAAATCAGGCTTTATACCTGCTTCGTGGAAGGAGCAATCCTGGGGAGAGACTCAGGGCGTGGTGGCACGCCCTAAGCAGAGGTTGTTACGCCAGTTCTTTACGCCGAGAAATCCACCTTCGACAGTGGCAGCTCTCGCACCCGCTTGCCCGTGGCGGCGAAGATCGCATTACACAGGGCGGGCGCAAATGGCGGAACTCCGGGCTCGCCGACCCCGGCTGGTGGCGCATCGCTATCCAGCACATGGACATTAACGTGATACGGAGCGTCCCCCATTCGAGCAATCTGGTAATCGTTGAAGTTCGATTGTTCAATCACGCCGTTCTTGGCAGTAATCTCGCCGTACCGCGCCAGGCTGGTTCCAAAAACAGCCGCCCCTTCAAATTGCAGACGTGTCTGTTCCGGATTAACCACAAGTCCGGCATCGACAACCGTGTCCACCCGAGGGATCTTGATCTCGCCCTGGTTGTTGACCTCGACTTCGACGACAGTCGCAACGTACGTGAGGAAACTCCGGTGAGCAGCAATGCCTAAACCGTGTCCTTTGGCTAGCTTTTTCTTGCCCCAGCCGGATTGCGCTGCTGCCATTTCGATCACGCGGCGCATTCTGGCGGTGTCGTACTCATAGCCCGCGGGGCTTTCCGGAAAACCTTGTGTGTCTTTCGGCGTGATCTTGCGCGTTTCGCCCAGCAATGCCAACCGATATTGCACCGGATCTTTTCCCGCGGCATGGGCCAATTCGTCTGTGAACGACTGCACGGCGAACGCGTGATAAATATTGGCGACGGAACGATACCACCCGATCCGTACGTGGTTTGGAGCCGGACCTACCTCCGCACGGAAGTTTGCGAGGTGATAGGGCACATCGGTCCATCCCATTCCCAGTTCGCCGGGATCGCCATACTGGGCGCCTTCCGCAAACGTAGAACCGATAGGTGGGAACACCGAGCGATGGAGCCATGCAGTCGGCATGCCGTCCGCGCCAAGCGACGCCTTCATGTACATCGCCGCGACGGAGTGGTAATAGCCGAACTTAATGTCGTCTTCGCGACTCCATATGACCTTTACCGGCTTGCCGGTCTTCTTCGAAAGGATCGCCGCTTCCGCAACGTAGTCCGGCTTCGACTTTCTCCCAAAGCCTCCGCCTAACAACGCCACATTGCAAACAACGTTTTCCGGCGGAATCCCCAACTGTGCGCCGACTACCTCCTGCACAGCTTGCGGATTTTGCGTTGACGTCCAGATCACAGCTTTATCGCCGCGAACGTCCGCGAGCGCCACGGGAGGCTCCATGGAAGCGTGTGCGAGATGTGGCGCGTAATAATCAGCTTCGAGAATCTTGCCGCCCTTTGCGAACTCGGCATCCACGTCGCCTTGGTTCCGCGCTACTTTGCCTGCTGATCGGGCGGTCTTCTGCAAATCTTTCTTGTATTCGTCGGAGTTGTAGACAGAATGCCGCGAGTCCTCCCAGGTTGCGTTCAGCTTCTTCCTTCCCTCAAATGCTGACCAGGTGTTGTCCGCTACGACTGCTACTCCGCCTAACGGTTGAAACGCTGGCGCTCCTTTGAACCCGTCGATCGCAATGACCTGTTGCACACCCTTTACCTGCAGCGGTTCTTTGTCGTCATACGATTTCACTTTGCTGCCCAGCACCGGCGGATGCTGCACCGCTGCGAATAGCATGCCGTCCACTTGCGCATCCATTCCGTAACCAGCCTTGCCGCAGCAGATCGTCCCCAGGTCGTAGCTGGGCGATCCTTTGGTCACATATCGCCACGAGCTCTTCGGCTTGAATTTGAGTTCATCTTTCGACGGCACCGAAACCTGCGCAGCCGCGGCCGCGAGTTTTCCGTAGTCGGCCTTTTTACCGCTGGATTTGTGAACGACGGTGTGAAGATCGGTTTCGCACTCGGATTCCGGCACGCCCCATTCCTTCGCCGCCGCACGAACCAACATCAACCTTGCTGTCGCGCCTGACTCGCGCATGGGCTGATAGAAGTCGCGGACCGAATGCGAGCCATCGGTATCCTGCGATCCGTAGCGTTTGTCACCGATGGCCTGTTCGATCTTGACTCTCTTCCAGTCGGCATCGAGCTCATCTGCTAATACGAGCGGCAGGGCAGTGCGGCTGCCGGACCCCATTTCCGATCGGTGAGCGACGATGATCACGGTTCCATCCGGCTCAATGCCGACCCACATGCTCGGATGGAATGCAGCGTGGTCGACCGTGCCTGACGCGCCCGTTTCCGCAGCGAAAAGGGCTTGCGGAGCCAGCTTGACACTCAAAACCAGGGCGCCTGCAGAAAACACGCCCTGAAGGAAACCGCGGCGGCTGACGTTAGTGATTTCGCTCATGCCCGTTCTCCCGCTGCTTCTTTGATCGCTGCCCGAATCCGCTGATAGGTCCCACAGCGGCACAAGTTGCCCGCCATAGCTTCGTCAATTTGCGCGTCGGTCGGATGGTGATTGCTACTGAACAGGGCTGCCGCCTGCATGATCTGCCCTGGCTGGCAGTATCCGCACTGCGGCACGTTGATCTTCATCCACGCCTTCTGCACGGGGTGCGATCCGTCGGTTGAGAGGCCTTCGATAGTCCGGATCTCCGTGCCGGCAGCCTTGCTCATCGGTACAACGCAAGCGCGGACCGCCTTGCCATTCTGGTGTACCGTGCACGAGCCGCAGAGCGCCATGCCGCATCCGTACTTAGTGCCGGTGAGTCCGAGGATGTCTCGCAGGTACCACAGCAACGGCATTTGCGGGTCTCCGTCAAAGATGCGTTCCGCTCCATTCACTTTGAGTCTCAGCATGAGCCTCCTTGCACCGCTTCAAATTGTGAGCAGACTATGGACGTCAGAAATCAGGAAGTATGACCACGAATGAATGTCGGAATACTACCGCAGCTCACGATGGAAAGGAATAGCCTGAGGAGCTCTTTTCGCACAGGCAAAAAACAGATGCGGCAAGTGTTCAGTATACGGAAGCCTCAAACACACCCACCAGTGGGGGCGCGGAAAGATTCTAGGCCTGAAGGGCGGCAGAAATGTTGAGGTCGTAACCGCAGGATGGCTATCGCACCACGCCTTCCATCGGCGAGCTTGCTGTCGCATACAACTTCTTTTGCATTCGCCCGGAGAGATAGGCCTGACGTCCGGCGACGACCGCATTCCTCATCGCCTCTGCCATGAGCACTGGGTCGCTTGCCGCGGCGATGCCAGTATTCATGAGCACCGCGTCGGCTCCGAGTTCCATCGCTAGCGTCGCATCGGAGGCGGTGCCCACACCGGCGTCGACGATCAGCGGCACGCCAGTGATCATCTCCCGCAAAATCTGCAAAGTTGCCTTGTTCTGAATCCCGAGTCCGCTTCCGATCGGTGCTGCCAAGGGCATGATGGTGGCCGCTCCCGCATCAAGTAGCCGCTTCGCAAACACAACATCGTCAGATGTATACGGGAGAACCGTGAACCCTTCCTTTACCAGCACTCGGGTGGCTTCCAGCGTCGCCTGCACGTCAGGATAAAGCGTCGCCTGGTCGCCTATCACCTCAATCTTCACCCAATCGGAGATACCCACCTCGCGACCGAGCCGCGCTGCTCGAATCGCTTCTTCCGCGGTATAACAGCCAGCTGTATTCGGCAGCAAGAAATACTTCTTGGGATCGATGTAGTCGAGAAGCGATTCCTTGCTACGGTCGAGGTTCACGCGTCGAACCGCGACCGTCACAATCTCCGCGCCACTGGCTTCAAGTGCGCGTGCAGTTTCCTGAAAGGACCTGTATTTTCCGGTTCCGACAATTAGGCGAGAGTTAAAAGTGCGTCCTGCTATGACGAGTGGATCCGACATGCGTCCATTGTAATCCGCCGAAATCAACCCTGCTCGACCTCTAATTGCCGCAAGCTTGCGTCGGCCGCGACATTCGGCGTGTGTAAGAGTTCCAGTCACGCAAGGTGGGGAAACATTCCTGAACAGAGACGCCGCTTTACTTCAAGGCACAAGCGGGATTTTTCAGGAGCGAATTAATTTCGCCAGTTATTTCGGGAATGTTTGCCTCGCCGATGCGCCTCGATGAGACACGGCCGTCGCAGTCGATGACAAAACTTACCGGCAGGCCCAGGATTCCCCCATATTTAGTCGCTAGCGCGGCGTCGCCAATCGCAACGGGGTAATTGATCTTGAACTCGTTCTTAAAAGTGCGTACCGGCTCCGCACTGTCATCGAGGGAGATTCCCAGAATCTGCAAGTGTCTGTGATTGCTCTGTAACTGAACTAACGCGGGGATCTCTTGCCGGCAAGGTTCGCACCATGTGGCCCAGAAGTTCAGCAACACCACCTTGCCACGGTAATTGGCGAGGGTTACCGTTTGGCCAGCCAAGTCCTGCAACGAAAACTCCGGCGCCAACTGCCCCGGGCGCGAACCGGTGCCGGACAACGTTGCTCGGCGATGATGTCGCGCGACAATGTACGCCCCGGCGCACACGGCAGCGAGCACGATCGGTATGAGCCAGTTCCTCATTTTCAACGATGATCGCCGGAAGCGTGGCTATTGGCCCGTCTCAACTGGGTACCCTTTGCTCACCCAGTCCGTACCGAAATCATGAGCAATGAAAAGCACTTTCGTGTTGGTGAATCCCATGCTGTGAAGTTCTTGATATGCGGGTTCCACGTTCGGGCAGTGACTCCAGGGACAGCATCCGCAGTAAAGAATGATGGCCTTATCGCGAGGCAACTTCTGTACACGCTCTCGCAGACGTCGAACGCCCTCTGGCGATGACCCAGCGGCCACATACTCCGAACCAGGAATGTGAGCCTGGACATACAGGACCCGAAATCCAACCTGCAGAACCAAAGGCTTGGGCGTCTTTGAAGATCGCAGAGCCGTCACCAATTCCTCTGGTTGCATCAGGCGCTCTGCCGGCAGTTGAGTGGCTGAAACTGGAGACGAACTCTTGCTATCCGCACCCGAAGAGTTTTGTGCGACCGCTGTCACCGTGGCCATGAGCGCTCCGCAAATCATTGTCATGAATGCAAAACGCTTTGAATGAGAGTTCATGGTTCAAGGATACGCCGTCCGACCTCGTGTCGGGTGCAGGGTATAGTTCTGCCCGGCAGCCTTTCCCTCCGTGATCATCAGCCGGCCGTCTCTAAGCACCTGATACACTGCATGCCATAGTCTCCACGTGGGAGTCCACATGAGTTCGCCGGTTCCTAATAAAGTTTGGGGAAAGTACTCTCTTACCGCAGCTCTCTTGGTAATGGTCGCGTTGGGGTCAAGCGGGCAAAGCTCGTCTCCACAATCCTCCTCGACGGCCGAACACACTTTTAAGAACATTCAAGTTCTTAAAGAAATTCCGGCGAATCAACTTATTCCGTCGATGCAGTTCATCAGTGCCTCTCTCGGAGTGGAGTGCGGGTTTTGCCACGTTGAAAATCATTTTGATCAGGACGAGAAGAAACCTAAATTGACCGCTCGCAAGATGATGTTGATGATGGCGGCGATCAATCAGAACAGTTTTGAAGGCCACCGTCAGGTGACCTGCAACACCTGTCATCGCGGAGCGCGCGTTCCCCAAGGAATTCCATCCATCGACGAAGGCCCATTTGTCCCGAAGATGCGGGATTCCGCGGACGACTCGCTTACCAATCTCCCAAGCGCGGCACAACTCCTCGATAAGTATGTTGCCGCGTTAGGTGGAGAAAAGGCGCTGTCGCGCGTTTCGACGCTTAGTGAGAAGGGTACCGCGAACTTTATGGGGCGAGAGATTCCGATCGATATTTACGACAAAGCACCCAACAAGCGGGCCTCGTATATGCACCTGCCGAATGGCGACAGCGTCACGGTATTCAATGGACAACAAGGGTGGACGGGATTTCCTCACCAACCGCCGCGTGAGATGCCTCTCTCGGAATTAGAAGGTGCCAAGATCGATGCCGACCTGCAGTTTTCCGTCCACATTCGACAAATGTTTCCAAATCTTCGTCCTGCTCGCCCGGAAAGCATTGCGGGTCATGAAACCTATCAGCTTGTCTCCGAAAATTCGGACCAGCCGCATATCCGTCTGTACTTCGATCAGCACACCGGCTTACTGTTGCGCATGGTCCGCTACGGCGATTCGCCTCTTGGGCTGAATCCGGTGCGCGTGGATTATGCGGACTACCGCCCGGTAGATAGCGTACAGGTGCCCCATCGCTGGACAGTGGCGCGTCCCCAGGGGCAATTTACGGTTCAGGTAAGCGAAGTGACCCAGAACGTCGACATTGATGACGCGAAGTTTGCCAAGCCCGCAGCACGGCCGCAGAGCGAGTCCAGCCCATAATCTCGAATGCTAATATTGTCACTGCTGTTGTGATGAGACTGTTTCCGATTACCTGTAAGAGCGGCGTGCGGGCGGGTCTGACCTTACTCCTGGTTCTTGCGGTCGTTCCAATGAGCCATCTCGCCGCGCAGGATCCCCCATCCAGTTTCGACGAACTTGCGGCCGAAGCGGCGGCGGCCCGCGATGTGGATGATGCTCCGCGAGCGATGGAACTCTACCAACAGGCTTTACAACTCAACCCAAAATGGCAAGACGGCTGGTGGTCCCTGGGATTGCTGCAATACGGATCCGGTGCATACGCCGCTGCCACTGACACGCTTACGCACGTTCTCGCGTCGGATCCGAATGCGGCACAGGCGCAAGCGCTGCGTGGGCTTTGCGAATTTGAAACTGGCGATTATCAGCGATCGCTTGCCGACATACAGAAAGGAATTGCCGTTGGTGCGGCTAATGATCCGCGCAGCGAGCAAATCCTGCATCCACGAGGCTATGTTATTGACGCGCCTGGGAAGATTTCAGGAAGCATTGAAAGCTTATGCACCGTTTGCAGAACACGGAGTGTCTAGCCCCGAACTACTGATCGCCATTGGATTGGCTACGCTCCATATGTCCATCCTGCCCAAGGATGTCACCGCGGATCAGAGGCTGGTCTTAATGGCTGCAGGGGATGCAGCTTACAAATTTATGAAAGGCGATCAAGACGCAGCGCGCGCCGCGTTCAACGACTTCTTCCAGCGTTATCCCACAGTCCGCAATGCGCACATGTCCTATGGGACGTTGCTAACGTCGTTTGGACCCGACGCTGCCATGCCTCAGTTCAAGGCTGAACTGGAAGTGGCGCCTGACAGTTCAGATGCACTGATCATGCTTGCATGGTCGCTACTAATGCAGAGTCGCTCCGAGGAGGCATTGCCTTATGCAAAGCACGCCGTCCAAAACCAGCCGGAGCAGGCGGCCTCACAACTGGTACTCGGCCGAGCATTGGCGGATACGGGAGACGTCGCCGGCGGGATTGAGCACTTGGAGCACGGACTCAGGCTTGAACCTGATAACCTCGAAATTCACATTGCCTTGGCAAGAGCCTATTCGAAATCCGGACGCGATGACGATGCCCTCCGGGAACGCGCCCTCTGCCTGCAAATGACCAGGAATCATGCTGCCCAGCTTGCGAACCCCTAACTTACTCTTACGAACTTTAGCGCTGCTGTTCGTAGCCGGCAGTACGGTTTCCGCGCAAACACCGGCGCACGATTCTGCAGCCGCTTGTGCCGGCTGCCATTCTTCGCAATCGCAAACCCAACCGCGTACGTCGATGGGCCTTGCTTTGCAGCCGGCGGATTCCAATCCAATCTTGGAGTCTCATCCCCACCTCACGTTTCAAAAATTTGGCTACACCTACGTGGTAGAGACGAAGAACGGGAAAAGTACTTATTCGATAAGTGATGGAACTCAAACCATTACTCTGCCGATTCGCTGGAGCTTTGGGAATGGTGCTCAAACCTGGGTGTTTGAGCGTAATGGCGTCTACTACGAAAGTCTTGTCAGCTACTATCCGGCGCTCAATGGGCTCGCAATTACAGTCGGTGACACCGATATCATTCCGACAACCCTGGAAAAGGCTGTCGGAAGGAAATTGCCTCCGAACGAGCCCATCGCGTGTTTTGGCTGCCATTCAACAGGAGCGGTTTCCCAGGGTCAGCTCACACTTGATTCCCTGGACCCAGGCGTCACCTGTGAACACTGCCATGCGGGAGTCAGTGCACACCTGATCGGCGCCTCGCAGGGAGAAGCCATGGAAACAGCTCCCTCAGATCTGCGAAAACTCTCCGCGGAAGACATGTCCAACTTTTGCGGACAATGCCATCGCAGTTGGGAGACTGTCATTCGCGGTCCCTGGCGCGGCGAACTCAATGTGCGTTTTCAGCCCTATCGATTGGCCAACAGCAAGTGCTTCAAGGGAAATGATCCCCGTAGCAGCTGTATTGCCTGCCACGATCCCCACAAGGAGTTAGTGGCGGAAACGGCCTCGTACGATTCAAAGTGCCTGGCGTGTCACGCGATTAAGGGAGTAGCTCCAGCGGCGAACAGTCAACCAGTCGCTAAGGCGTGCCCGGTTCAGAAGAGCAATTGCGCGAGTTGCCATATGCCGGCGGTGAAGCTGGCCGCAGGCACCACCACGTTCCACGATCACTTGATTCGCATCGTCAAGCCAGGCGCGCCGTATCCGGACTAGCGGACTTTTGTGTTGATCCTACGATTTATTCATCGTGAAGGTGCCGGATCCGGTGCATCCGGAGGTCGAGCCGGTCAGGGTCCAGGTGCCCGTGACGGTGTTATTATGCAGCGTTCCGTTGAGCTGCAGTTGATTGCCTCCGCTGCTCGAATTTACTGTCATTTGGAATCCGCCGCTACTCACGCCGCTGAACGTACCAGAAACTACAAACGCCCCGGTCGCGGTCGATGTACCCGGAAAACAGGCTTCCTGTGTGTTGAAGCTAAGGTTGGTGATGTTCAGTCCATTGTTGCTGACTGCCGTCAACGAGGTTGTTAGATTGAAGTCCTGCGTGCCGTTGCTATCCGTCAGAACTGCTGTCCATGTTCCGTTAATGGAAGAGTGGTCGGTGGAACACGCTGCCAGCAGCGCGGCCAGTCCGAGCAGGGGTAGAAGTCGTCTCATGAGTTGGTCTCCGGGAATTAAGATGCGCACGCGAATCCCATGCCTGTTTTTCTGATTTCATCCAGAGATCTAAGGCGAACACCTGTGCGCAGACGAAGTCGTTACTCACTTAAACCCGCCAATCGGAAAAGAGTTGCGCTAAGAACTGGATGGAATGGATGCCTGAGAGGTTCGAATCGTGTGCTCTATCGAACAATAGGAACTCACGACGACGCTTAAGAGCGTGCGCGAGAACTCAGTCCCTGCCGACGAGGGCAGCTCTGATCAATAAATCCGGAAGGTTCCACTGCAGTGCATCATGCTCATCAGGTACAGCAGGCCGTCATAATAGCGCTGCTCGCCGGAGGGTACCGTCGTATTCCACAATTTGTCGACGAATGCTTTCGAAGTTGAACTAGGAGTGGCTGCGAAACTCCCCACAGCCGTCGTGGCCAGCATTCCAACAGAATGTCTGTCTGAAAGGGGCTTGCCCTCGAGGGTGTAGCGATCAACGAATTTGTCGATGCCTTGGGCGGAAAGAAATTTCTGAATGCGGTCGCTCAACGCGATCTCGCGATCATCTTTCTTCCACCACGAATAATCAACAGACCAGTTACTCACACTGCGCCAGGAATCGTAGCTGAAGGGGACGGTGGTGCCGTCGCGGCGCATGATTTGGGTTTCGTCGAAGTTGGCGCTGTCGGGAGTGAGACCAGTCTCAGGGCCGGTGATCTTACTGAAAAGGTCACGGCTTACGTCGGCCGCTTTCGCCCAGAAGTCGCGATCTTCCGCTGGCCCCCACCGCGCCCACAGTTCGTAAAATGCCGGCAGATGGTACGACGGATCGGTGAACGCTACGTCCACGTTCGGGATGAAACGTATCATGAAGTGATCTTCGTCGACCATGGGGCCGATGGTTTCTGGGCGGGAAGCCAATTCCCAAGGAGCGCGAAAGAATGGCCGCGGCTTGCCGCTTTTTGCGGCCTCCTCTTCACGACGCTTGTTATTCGGACTAGGCCAAGGATGGTCCGGCGGAATGAACGGCGGATCGTCAGGATGAATGCGGAAGGGCCCGGTGAAAGTCAGCACGGGATGGTGCCGCATGCCCCGCAGAATCTTGTCAGCCTCCGCCTGATAGTTATAAATTCCTGTTCCATTCCCCCAACGGTGGGCGGCGAAGTACAGCGCCATCACGAAATACTCCTCACCATCAGGCGCAGCGCCCGTGGAGCGCGGCGTGCCATCGGTGTTCATTGACCATGCGAAGTAGCCGACGGAAGGATTCTTCGGGTCGGTAATCAGCATGTAAGTGTTTGCCCAATTCCAGATGGCGTCGAACTCGCGCTTCTTATTAAGCTGGACGGCGATCATCATGCCGTAACTCATGCCTTCGCTGCGTGCGTCGTTGTTCGCCCAATCGGTTATGTAGGCCAGCGTGCCGTTCGCGTTGGCGCCAGTCTCAAAATAGATGCGCTCCTCTTGTCCGTCTCCGTGAAAGAGCTGTTGGAATGCTTTTTCGATTTTGGCTCGGCTCTCCGCAGGTGTGTGCCCTTGCTCGGCGAAGAGGTCACGGTAGTGCTGCGTCTTGAAAGCGCCGTTACCGTCGCCCGGCATGCGGGGAATGTTTCCGAGCGGCGCGTTTGTGTGCGGGACGGGAGGGCTGAAACCGGCAGGAGGTTGCGGAGGAGCGGCAGGGGTTTGCGAGGCGGCCAGGGACGAAGCTGCGAAAAGAAGAATGACGATTGCGCGATAACGAATAGTCAATGTGTGACCTCGAGGACAGATGACGGCGCGACTGCGCGAAACAGTATACGAAACACCAGCCTAGGAATTAACTCGGATGCTCGGAATCTTTGCGCGGACGGCGGCTGAAATAGACGTGATAGGTGATCGCGTCCCAAGCGTTGTGGATTCCGATAAAGAGGAGCAAAAGGCAAGCGGCGGCGATTCCAAACAAGGAGTGCGTAAAGTGGTGAAGTCCTGCGTGTGCCGAGATCGCGAGCGCGATGTAAGCGGCGAAGGGGAGCGCTCCGTGGAACATCCAATCTTCCAATTGGGGCTTGTACAAGGCTTGCGTCCGCATGCGGCGCACAACGACGATCTGGTAAGCGAGTCCGACGATGCCAATAAAGTCCCAGAGAACCGCAGGAAGGAGAATTCCGTGCCACGGCGCCCCAGCAATCGCGGATAGCAAGAGGACCACGCTGAAATGGACAACTGTCGGTGTTGCGAATGCGTTACTGGCTTGCGCTTGCACCTGACCGCGCGGCATGGGCATGTCAGCAATTAGCGTGATTACCACGAATTGGAGTCCGATGAGTGCGCCTGCGGACGAGCCGACGATCACGTAAAAGTTTTCCCATCCAGCGAGTGGATTCATAGGCAAGTCAGCGGTTCAAGTGGCGTTAAGAATACAAGAAAGTTGCGGTCAGGCGTAGGCCTGCGAATCCTGACGGAGGCGAGCCACGCCACGCGCGGGCGCCTCGCCGAAGAAGCGGCTGTACTCGCGGCTAAATTGCGAGGCGCTGAGATAGCCGACCCGCTGGCTGGCGAGGCTGGCGAGGGCACGTCGCGTGGGCATCATTATAGAACTCAGAGGACGTCGGCCATGACGGCCACGTCAAACTTCGAGTAGTACTTTTTCACATCCCCGGCGTACTTCGCGCGGAACTTGCTGACCACGGCTGAGACCTGTTTCGGGTCAGTAACCGCGATGGCCTCGAGGTCAGCCTCGGCGCCGCGGGCATCGATTTTGATCTTCGGATTTTCTCGCACGTTCTTGTACCACTGCGTGTCCGAGCCTTTGACGGGCAAGAGGTAGAGCTTACCGTCTTCGAACACAAACCAGACCGGGTTGGTGATGGCGTGGCCGGATTTCCTTCCCATGACGGTGATGTGGATTTCGTTGTAGCGGGAAAGGCGGTCATTGAGGGACTCGTTTGTGGTTGCCATTCGAACCTCATTGTGGAACTACTGCACCAAGAGCAGAATGTGTTTCAGAACTCCTTCTTTCGCTCCTTTGAGCTTAGAACTTCTGATTTCAAACCAGGGGCTACTCCACGGGATGCACTCTACCGTCGTAATTTTGGGCTGAGGACGATCTTCGAAACGGCGTCGCGAGGCCCGAAGAGAATAGTTCCACGCATTGCTCCTGGCTCAGCGATTGATCATTCGCTGCATCGCTTCGGGGTAGCGCTCGCCTTTCACCGGGATCTTCGAAGCCGCGGCGCTGAGTTCGCGCAGATCTTCGGGCGTGAGTTCGATATTAGCGGCGCCGAGGTTCTCCTCCAGCCGATGAATCTTGGTTGTGCCTGGGATTGGAACCATCCACGGTTTCTGCGCGAGCACCCATGCAAGTGCGATCTGCGCAGGGGTCGCATGCTTCTTCTGCGCGAAGCCACTGACGACATCCACTAACGCCTGGTTTGCTTTGCGGTTCTCCGCTGAGAATCGCGGCACCACGTTACGGAAATCTGTCTTGTCGAATTGCGTGTCCTGGCTGATCGCGCCGGTCAGGAAACCCTTGCCGAGCGGGCTGAAGGGAACGAAACCGATTCCGAGTTCCTCCAAGGTGGGCAGGATTTCTGTTTCCGGTTCTCTCCACCAGAGCGAGTACTCGCTTTGCAGGGCGGTGACCGGCTGAACTCTGTGCGCGCGGCGAATCACCTGCACCCCAGCTTCGGACAGTCCGAAGTGCTTCACTTTGCCCTGCTGGATGAGGTCCTTCACGGCTCCAGCCACGTCTTCGATCGGCACATTGGGATCGACGCGATGCTGGTAGAAGAGATCGATGACATCGGTCTTCAGCCGCTTTAGCGAGGCTTCGGCAACTTCCTTGATGTGCTCGGGGCGGCTGTCGAGACCGGCCTGCTTGCCGTCAACGAATTTGAATCCGAACTTGGTCGCAATCGCGACCGTGCTGCGGAACGGCGCGAGAGCCTCGCCCACGAGTTCTTCGTTCGCAAATGGCCCGTACACCTCAGCGGTGTCGAAGAAGGTAACACCGCGCTCGGCGGCCGCGCGGATCACGGATATGCCTTGCTCCTTGTCTACGGCTGGTCCGTAGCCGAAGCTCAGACCCATGCAGCCGAATCCGATGGCGGAGACTTCAAGTGTGGATTTCCCCAGTTTGCGCTTTTGCATGCGTGCTCCTTTCAGCGGAGGTGAGTGGTCGGGTGGCGCTAAGGGTTCTTAGTCTTGCTTGCTTCCGCCTTTTCGCTCTCGTCTAGCGCTTTGCGGAATTGTTCAACCGCGGTTAACTTGGGCGGCTTCAAGGAATCTTTGCCGGAGTACTGCCAGACTGGAACACTCTCCAGCGACTCACTGACCGTGCGCTTGACGCGGTAAATTTCCATCGTATCCTCAG
>Ga0157372_10002582_pt1 | contig 19599 bp, 16 predicted proteins | sample C55metaG_FD_115307 | JGI IMG/M metagenome (GOLD analysis project Ga0157372, IMG submission 115307) | Corn rhizosphere microbial communities from Kellogg Biological Station, Michigan, USA - C5-5 metaG | ecosystem: Host-associated > Plants > Roots > Rhizosphere > Soil | place: USA: Michigan... | reverse complement strand
GAGCGCTGCGCACCGCCTCCCCCGGATGATTCTGTATTGTCCGACACGGCCACCACCGAGAACAGCTTTCACAATTCCAAGTCAGACCCTCTTTCCACCTTTTCCATCGATGTGGATGCAGCCTCCTACAGCAACGTGCGCAAAAAGCTGATGGATGGCTTTCTTCCGCCGGCTGATGCCGTGCGCATAGAAGAGTTTATCAATTATTTCAGCTACAGCTATCCGAAGCCTGCAGGCAAAGAGCCTTTTGCCATTTACACCGAATATGCCGAATGCCCCTGGAACAGCAAGCATACACTGCTGCAGATCGGCCTGAAAGGAAAAGAGATCGATGCGGTGAATGCTGCGCCGAATAACCTCGTGTTCCTTTTGGACGTGAGCGGCTCCATGAACGAGCCCGATAAGCTGCCCCTGCTCAAGCGCGCCTTCAGGCTCATGATCCCGAAGCTTCGCGCGGAAGACCGCGTGTCCATTGTGGTGTATGCCGGTAATGCGGGCCTGATCCTCGACGGGGCGCGCGGCAACCAGCAGGAAAAGATCACAGCCGCGCTCGATAAGCTGGAAGCGGGCGGCTCCACGGCGGGCGGCGAAGGCATCAATCTCGCCTATGCAACGGCAAAAGACCATTACATAAAGAACGGCAACAACAGGATCATCCTCAGCACCGACGGCGATTTCAATGTAGGAGTCTCAACGGTGCCGGAACTGGAAAAGCTGATCACAGAGAAGCGTGAAGAAGGAATTTATCTTTCCGTGTTAGGCTTCGGCCAGGGCAACCTCAAGGACAACACCATGGAAACGCTTGCCGATAAAGGGAACGGCAACTATTATTTCATCGACAATATCCTCGAAGCGCGCAAGGTGCTGGTATCGCAGTTTGGCGGCACACTCAGCACCATTGCAAAGGATGTGAAGATCCAGGTGGAGTTCAATCCCTCGAAGGTAAAGGAATACCGGCTGATCGGATACGAGAACAGGATGCTGGCTGCCGAAGATTTCAACGACGATAAAAAGGATGCGGGAGAGCTTGGGGCAGGCCACTGCGTAACTGCACTGTACGAAATTGTCCCGGCCGGCAGCTCCGACAGCAAGACCAATGTCGACGATCTGAAATATTCGGGACAGGGTTCATCCGCATTGGCCGACCTTGCCACCGTAAAGTTCAGGTACAAAGGCGCGAAAAAGAACGATACCACTTCCCGTTACCTGCAGAAAGTGGTTTACCCGCTTGCTGCCGCGAAGGAAAAGTGCTCGGCGAACATGAAGCTGGCCTCGGCGGTATCGGAATTCGGGATGCTGCTGCGCGACAGCAAAGAAAAGGGCGATGCTTCCTATGAAGAGGCGATCGCGCTTGCTTCCGCAGCGAAGACTAACGATGAGGAAGGCTATGTGGCCGGCCTCATCGACCTGATGAAGATCGCGAAGGACCTGGAAGGCACTGCCCCGGTGGCAAGTGAATGACAGGATGAAAAAAATGCCGCTGGCTTCCACCATGCGGCATTTTTCATTCACAAACAAAAACTCAGCAGGGCCGGTGGCGGCGGTCAATTATATAGGAAACCATGGCGTTAGTTTTTTATGTTAATTTTACCTGCCCGGCACCCTGCTTTTCTTCCCCTCAAAAAATAATTTCTTATTTGCTTGCAAACATACTATAAAAAGTAGTATATTTGTACTACAAATCGTAGCAATCATGAAAGTAGCCAAAAACATTCGCATCCTGAGAGAAGAAAAAGGCTTTTCGCAGGAACAGCTTGCCGAAGCGCTGGGCATTACCCGTGCACGCCTTGGAGCTTATGAAGAAAGCAGGAACCAGCCTCCCATCGAGATCCTGATCCTCCTTGCCGACTATTTCAAAATTTCAGTGGATGCCCTCATCCGGGCCGACCTGCAGCGAACCAATCCCAACTCCCTGATGAAGATCGGGAAGAACAGGATGCTGCTGCCCATCCAGGTGGACCACGAGAACAACGACCTTGTGGAAGTGGTAGGCGTAAAGGCCATGGCCGGGTACCTGAACGGCTATGCCGACCCTGAGTTCATTGAAGAGCTTCCCGTGATGAACCTTCCCTTTAAGATCGTTGGCAAGCACCGCGCGTTCCCCATCAAGGGAGATTCCATGCCCCCGCTGAAGAACGGCACCATTGTAGTAGGCAGGTATGTGGAGTCGCTCGACGAGGTAAAGGACGGGCAAACCTATATTGTGCTTACCAAGAACGACGGCCTGGTGTACAAGCGCCTCTATCGTGAAAAGAAAAGGGCGCAGAATATTTTCGAGTTTCACTCCGATAATCCTTCCTATTCTCCCTATACCGTTAAAACGGATAACATCCTCGAGATCTGGAGCTTTGTATGCAGCCTCAACATCGGCGAGTTCAAGCAGCAGGAGCTCAACATCGATAACGTGATCCGCTTCCTGCAATCGTACCGCGTTGAAATGCGTTAAAACACTATGCTGTTTGCTGATGCCGCTCCCCAAAAAAGGAGCGGCATTTTCTTTGGCAGCAAGGCTGAACAGCTATCAAAAAACTTATTCGGATGTAAGGTTTTAGCCAAAATTGCATTTTGTTTTTTCGCCGATTCCTCTATATTTGAACAAAGCGAAAAACAACAACCGGATGCCGTATCAGAATATTCAATTACATTATAAATTAAGCTACTGGAGCAAGTGCCTGGCCATTTCCGTTATTGTGATCGGCTGCCTCGTATTGCTCGGCTGGCAATTCAATATCGATCTGCTCAAGCGCCCGGTTGCAAAGCTCATCGCCATGAACCCGCTCACCGCCCTGCTCTTTATCGCCTCGGGCAGCAGCCTCCTGCTCATGGCCAGGGAAAACGACCGGCGCTCCCCTGTGGCAATGCTGCTGGCAGGGCTGGTGCTCTTCTCCGGGCTTGCCGTTATATCCGGGATGCTTGCCGGCTTCAACCTGCAGCTCGATACGCTCTTGTTCCGCGCAAAACTGGAGCAGGACATCATCGCCAACACACCTAACAGGATGGCGCCCAACACCGCCCTGAACTTCCTGCTTACCGGCCTTTGCCTCCTGCTCATCATTAACAGGAAGGAAAAAGGCCAATTGGCTGCGCAGCTGCTTGCCCTCCTTACCCTTTTCCTGGGGCTCCTTTCGCTGCTGGGTTACATTTACAAGGTGGATACATTTTACAGCTTCAGCTGGCACATTCCCATGGCCATTCATTCGGCGCTTACCTTCATCATCGTTTCCCTTGCCATACTCTTCCTGGAGCCGAACAAAGGCATCATGCGGAATTTTACCAGCACCTACTCAGGCAGCACCTCCGCGCGCTTCCTGGTTCCCGCAGCCATCATCATTCCCGCAATACTCGGCTATTTCAGGCTGCTGGGCGATTGGGGCGGACTCTACTCCAAGGAATTCGGGGTAGCCATCCTGATGCTGAGCATTATCATCATGTTCCTGATCTTTATCTGGTACAATGCCGCATCGCTCAATAAAAAAGATGCGCTGCGCAAGGAAGCGGAAGATAACATCAGGTCTCTCAACGCAGAGCTGGAACGCAAAGTGGAAGAGCGCACAAAGCAGGTGCAGGATACGGAAAAGCGTTTTCGCGCCATGATCGAAAATGCCGCCGATATTATTTCGCTCCTCGATGAGAGCAACAATATTCTTTATATCAACCCGGCGATCTACAACATTTGCGGCTACAGCGCAGCGGAGCTGAAAAACCTCGAGCGCCATGCTATCGTTAAGCCGGAATACAGGGAAGCCGCAAAAATTAATTTCCAGCTGGCGCTCAGCAATCCCGGCAAGCCCATCCCCTCCTCGCTCCGCATCATTCACAAGAGCGGAAGGGAGATCTGGCTGGAAGGCACCGTGAGGAATATGCTGCACGATGAGAACATCCGTGCGGTAGTTTCGAACTACCGCGATGTAACGGAAAAGAAGGAAGCCGAAGACAAGGCCAGGGAAAGCGAATTAAAGATCTGGAATACACTGGATAAAATGATGGAAGGCATCCAGATCATCGGCTCCGACTGGAAATACATGTATGTGAACGAAGCGGTTGCCAGCCAGGGAAAATACACCAAAGAGGAGCTGATCGGGCATACCATGATGGAAAAATACCCGGGCATCGAAAACTCCCCGCTCTTTAAAGTGCTGCAGCGCTGCATGAACGATGGCGTAAGCGAGTTCATCGAGAACGAATTCGTGTATAACGACGGCAGCAAAGGATGGTTCGAGCTCAGCATTCAGCGTGTGCCGGAGGGCATCTTCATCCTCTCCATCGATATCACCCGCCGGAAAGCGGCGGAAGCGGGCATCCGGAAGCTGAATGAAGAGCTGGAAGAGCGCGTGACCGAACGCACGGCGCAGCTTACCGCTGTTAACAAGGAGCTGGAATCGTTCAGCTATTCCATTTCGCACGACCTTCGCGCACCGCTCCGCGCCATCAACGGCTATGCAAAAATAGTGGAGGAAGATTATGCGCCACTGCTCGACGATGAAGGCAAACGCCTGCTCAACGTAGTGCAGTACAATGCGCAGCGCATGGGAATTCTTATCGACGACCTGCTCGCCTTTTCAAGGCTGGGTAAAAAGGAGATCCAGAAATCCACCATCGACGCGAAGGAGCTCATCGAGGGCACCCTTTATGAGCTCGGCAAATCCACCGAGCACCACGCGGAAATTAAAACAGGCACGCTGCATGACCTGCAGGCCGATTATGCGCTCATCAGCCAGGTGTTCATCAACCTTATCTCCAACGCCGTTAAATATTCCGGCAAAAGGGAAAAGCCGGTGGTGGAGATCAGCTCCGAAATAAAAAACAACGAGGTGATCTACTGCATCCGGGATAACGGCGCCGGTTTCGACATGAAATACGGGCACAAACTTTTTGGAGTTTTCCAGCGCCTTCACACCAGTGACGAGTTTGAAGGCACCGGGGTCGGCCTTGCCATTGTTCAGCGGATCATCAACAAGCACGGTGGCCGCACATGGGCAGAAGGGAAAATAGATGAAGGCGCTGCTTTTTACTTTTCATTACCAATAACAAATTGAATACATGATGGATACGGAAGTTGAAATAGTACTTGTGGAAGATAATGCCGGCGATGCCGAAATGACGATCCGCGCATTGCAGAAGAACAGCATCGGCAACCGGATCGTTCACCTCAAAGATGGCGCGGATGCCATTGATTTTGTATTCAGGACGGGCGTTTATGAGAACCGGAATGCAGACCATCATCCGAAGATGATCCTGCTCGACCTGAAAATGCCCCGCATAAGCGGGATCGAGGTGCTGAAAACGCTGAAATCGGACGAGCGCAGCAGGAACATTCCCGTGGTGGTGCTCACCTCGTCGGCGGAGGATCCCGATATCCGCACCTGCTATGAGCTGGGTGCCAACAGCTACATTGTAAAACCCGTAGGATTTGAGAACTTCACCAAAGCGATAGCCGATCTTGGCATGTTCTGGCTTCTTCTGAACACTAACCGGTAATAAGGCAATGAACCAACGTGTAAAAATACTCATCCTCGAACACGATGCCGACGACATCGAGTTCATCCTCCATGAGCTGAATATGCGTGAGCTGAACTTTGTACACGATACCGCTGCAACCCGCGCTGAGTACGAAAAGCTCCTTCGCGAATTCTGCCCGGATATCGTTCTCTCGGATTACTCCTTTCCCACATTCAATGCAATGGATGCCTTTGAGTGGAAAAGCACGATATGCCCGGAGGTGCCTTTCATTATTGTTTCGGGAGCGGTAGGCGAAGAAAAAGCCGTGGAGCTCATCAAGCTGGGCGTCACCGATTATGTGCTGAAGGACAAGATCTTCACCCTTCCGGGGAAGATCGGCAGGGCGCTGAAGGAAGCCAAATCGGGCCGTGAAAAAAAGATCACCGAAAAGGAATTACGGGAAATTGAAAAGCGCCTTGCCGAAGCACAATCCATAGCCCACATCGGCAACTGGGAAGTGGAGCTCGGTACGGGAAATGAATACTGGTCGGATGAGATCTACTCGATCCTCGGGCTGAACGCGGCCGATACAAGCCCTTCGAAAGAGAACTTCCTTAACCTTGTGCATCCCGAGCAGCGCAACGAGGTAAGGGCCATTCTCGATGCAGCCGAAAAGGAGCAAAAGCCTTTCAGCTACTCCACGCGCATCCTCCGCGACAACGGCAGCATACGCTACGTATACTCGCACGGCAAGCATGTGTTCGACGCCAAAGGCAAAGCGCTGCGCCAGATCGGGATCCTGCAGGATGTAACCGAAACAAAAAGAATGGAAGAAGAGCTCCGGATCCTGAACAAAGAGCTGGAAACATTTATCTACCGTGCTTCCCATGACCTGCGCGGACCTCTCAGCTCGATCATCGGGCTTACCAATGTCAGCAAGTCCGAGATCAGGGACGAAGCTTCAAAAAAATATTTCCAGATGGTGGAAGCCTCCGCCCAAAAGCTGGATGCGACGCTGATCTCGCTGGTGCAAAGCATGACCATGCGCGACATGGCGGTACACCTTGAAGATGTCGACTTCGACGAGCTTATCAGGGAAACGCTTGCACAGCTGAAGTACCATGAGGGATTTGCCAATCTCGAGATCAGCGTGAAGAACCAGGTGAAGCACCCGTTTCAGTCGAACAAGCTCATCCTCGCCTCGGTATTCCAGAACCTGATCCAGAATGCCATTAAATACCAGGACTACCACAGCGGTCAGTCGTACCTGAAGATCCAGATCAGCCGTAAAAAAGACGGCGTTGAAATTGTTTTTGACGATAACGGCATCGGGATCGATGACCATCTGCAGGAAAAGATCTTTGATATGTATTTCAGGGGCACCTCGAGCATCAGCGGAACCGGGCTCGGGCTTTACATTGTGAAGACCGGCATCGAAAAATTAAAAGGGACCATTTGCTTTAAAAGCACAAAAGGCGTAGGCACCCGTTTTACCGTATTTCTTCCCGAAACCGGTAAAAGCTAATTAAGCTCCGCGAGGTGTTTCTTCGCTTCGGCCTTCAAATATTCATCTTCCAGCAGTAGCTCCTTTCGCGAAGGAAACTTCAGCACCAGCTGAAAATAGACCCTCGCTTCTGATTTCTCACCATTCTCCATCAGGGCTTCCGCATAATAAAAATTGTTGGAAAGGTCGGCCGGAAAATACTTCAGCGATTTGCGCAGCAGCCGTTTTGCTTCTTCCTTATCAGGCCAGCTCAGCACCAGCGGGATCGAAGGTGTTTTGTAATTAAGGATGCCAAGCACCTTCCATCCTGCGCAGTAATGGTACATGGAATCCGTTTTGATCAGCGCCTGCGAATGCGTCAGCATCTGCTGCAGCACGCCGTTCTCGGCGCTTTTCAGCACCCCGTTGATCTCTGCCAGCAAGCCGATGGAAGTGATGAGCGAAAAGCGGATCGCTGCGCTCGAAGGATATCGCCTGATAAGCTCATTCCCTTTTTTGATAGCGGTGTTGAAGATGGCCTTTTTATCGGCGACGTTGATCACCACAAAACGCCCTTTGTAATTCAGCGCTTCGAGGTAATAGAATCCTGCCTTTTCCACATTCCTGTTCAGCGCCAGTTCCGTTTCAAAGATCTTCAGCGCCTTTCCGATATTGCCGCCGTCCGACTGCAGGCCACTTACAGCGGCCGCCCGCGCATTGAAATACGCAATGCCGGTTTGCAGCTCATCAGGCTGAAAAGCGGTGCACAGAAGTAATAGGATAAATAATCTTGTTACCATAAAAAGAGATGCTTCGTGCCTTAGCATGAAGTTTATTTTTTGTCATTCTGAGCGAAATGAAATGAAGCGAAGAATCTCTTAAAAATGAGATGCTTCGTGCCTCAGCATGACATACTCATTATCACGCTTCACATCTCAATAAAACTGCTTCGCCCACTGCCTGTACTTCCCTATCGGGCCGTCGCCTTTTGCCAGCGCGGGATGATCCATGTATACCTTATTCTCCCAGATCTTAAAATCCTGGCTCACATCATGCGCGTAGCCGCTGAAAGCCTTATTCAGCAAAAAACGGGTAAGGAACTTCCTCGGCACAACGCTCAGCACCGGGTGGATCTTCGATGCCTTGTAATTCTTGTTCACGCTCATGCCGATCTTAAGGTTGATCCGGTTATCATCGATCGGTGTCGGAAATACATACTGTCGCGTTTTCAGCTGCATCTCCGGAAGATCCACCTCCACAAACGAGTAGCCGAGCCCGTGCACATGAATGTCGATCTCCGCCTTGATGCCTCTTGTTCCGGCGCCGATAAGCCCTTCCGGGGCGCGGTTAAAGCCGTAGGATGCATTCAGGTAAGCGCCGTTCGTGCTCAGCTCCTTGAGGTCGGTAATGTTGGTGTATTTGTGCACTACGGAGAAATGTCCCACATCCACGCTGTTTTCAGTGGTCTCCTGCGGATGGGAATTGAGCTCGTAATCTGCCGTCATGATCTCGGTCCAGCCTTCATGATCCGCCACAGGCACTTCCCAGGTTGGCGCTGCTCCATCCTTATGATGCCAGTACAGGATAAAGCCGTTCACTTCCTTCAACGGGTAGGTCTTTAATACCGCCTTGGGCGGCGGTTTGGTCCCGTACCCGGTTTTGGTGCAGGTGCCTTTTGTGTCGAAGCAAAAGTAATGGAAGGGACAAACAATGGTTTCGCCCTCCACATGTCCGCCGTGCGCAAAGTGTCCGCCTAAGTGCGGACAATACGCATCCGCAAGGCAGGCTTCGCCGCTTGCTGTGCGGAACAGCACGAGGTCTTTCCCGGCGACCCGCTTGTTCAGCAGCTGCAAGGGTTTGAGCGCCGCTGAATTTTCGATCACATACCAGCTGTTGGGATACGGGAATAATTTTGAAGGCGTCGGTAACTGTTCCATCGTAACATTTTCTTCGATTACTTTTTAAACTATAATCCGGTAAGGAATTTCATCGTGTCTACGCCATCGGCATAATCCGACAGCGCCGGGCATTGCGCAGTGCCGAAAGGGATCGCGCCTGTTATGGCGCCGCTGGCCGAAACAATGCACTGGATCTGTTCGCGGTCCCGCTGCAGCCGTTGGTTCAGCTCGTTTACACCGGTATAATATTCATAGAACAGCATTCCGACCGGCGATGCATACGAAGCATCCTCCTTCAGCAATAAAAAATTATTATCGAGCAGCGAAGGGTCGCCGCTCATGAGATATACGGTGCGGTTGTACTCATAGTTGTTCATGTACTTGTTATTCTGCACCACGCTTCCAAAGTCCACGATGGAACTGTAAAACACATCGAAGTCGTAGCCGGCGGGCACAAAGATCTTCGACACGTTCCGGCATCCGAGGCCGAAGTATTGGAACACATCGTTGCCAAGTCCTCTCAGCTCTGCAACACTTTCCTTCCCGGTAAGCACGGCAACGGAATTCCTGTTCCTGCGGATGATGTGCGGGTATTTCCCGAAATAATAATCAAAATACCGCGCGGAATTGTTGCTGCCGGTAGCGATCACGGCATCGATGCCTTTCAGCCTCTCTTCCGTAAATTCGATACACCCGGCAAAAGCTGGCTCTATGCTGATGAGCACCTTTGCGAGGAAAGGCAGGAGCAATTTATCGTCGGACGAGAGCTTTCCGCAGAACTTATTGCCCGACATCAGCACGCAGAGCATGTCGTGAAAGCCCACCATCGGGATGTTCCCGGCCATGATAACCGCCACGCGCAAAGGCTTCTTCACCTCCAGCTGCTTCCGGTACGGCGCTATCCACTCCTCCAGGCTGCTCTTCTTAAGATTTTCCGCCACAGCGGCAATCGCGGTCCTTACATTTTCCGGGCTGAACCAGGGATTGTAAATATTGACCGTTTCAATGAGCTGCTGCATATCCTCATAATACTGCACATTCCAGGGGTTCTCCCTCCGCTTCGCTCCCGCTTCCGAAAACTGACCGAGGAAGCTCCCCAGCTCTGCCAATGCACCTATACGCTCGTCCGTTGTCATTAATTTATAATTATTCTAAACCGCTATTTAACGGCTTTGTGTTATATTTGCATCGATTTTTTATCCCGTAGGGGATTCCTGCGGAACAAAACTAACAAAAACAAAATACTATTATGGCAATTAAAATTACGGAAGAGTGTATTAATTGCGGCGCCTGTGAACCGGAATGCCCTAACAATGCAATCTACGAGGGAGGAAACGAATGGCGTTTTGCGGATGGCACTACCCTGAAAGGCACTTTTACCTCTAAAAGCGGCATTACAGCCGATGCGGAAGCGCCTCATGCACCTGTAGCGATGGACCTTTACTATATTGTTTCCGATAAATGCACCGAATGCGTTGGCTTCCATGACGAGCCGCAGTGTGCCGCAGTTTGTCCTGTTGACTGCTGCGTGGACGACGAAAACTGGAGGGAAAGCAAAGAAGAGCTGCTCGCGAAGAAAGCAAGCCTGCACGTATAAGATCATTCAAACTTCTGAAAGAAAGGCTGTCGTTGACGGCCTTTTCTTTTTTATATCAGGGCGCATTGTAGACATTTTTTCCCAATCCGCTTACATATTAACAATCCCATCTCTGGTTTTCTTTTTTAATAATTTTGCTGCGAACCAAACCAGCTACCGATAGCAATAGCACGTAATTTCCATGTTGTATAAGAATTTAATGCTGATCGATGACGATGATGATGACCAGGAAATTTTTGTTACGGCCCTGAAATCTGTGTCACATGAAGCTGCCTGCTCGTGTTATTTTAACGCGGAGGAGGCTCTGAAACTGCTGATCTCGGGTGATGAGAAACCGGAGGTTATTTTCCTCGACCTTAATATGCCCGTAATGAACGGCCGGCAGTTCCTGACCGAGATCAAGAAGATCGATAAGCTGAAGGAGATCCCTGTGATCATTTTTTCAACATCCTCCCATGCGCCTACCATCCAGGCTACAAAGGATCTCGGCGCCAGCGACTTTATCACCAAGCCGGCCAGCTTCGAGGCCTTAAAGGAAATCCTTAAACAGATCATTGCCTGACCCCATAAACATTTCGATTGTGAGAACAAAACAACAGAGTACACATTATTTTTTGCAGGGCGGAGGAGAAATGGGCGGGCTCATACGCGATACCGACTGGACCAAAACGGGCCTCGGCGATCCGGCTGAATGGCCGCAAAGCCTGCAAACCGCAGTATCGATGATGCTCGAAAATAAAGTAGGGATGTACATCGCCTGGGGAAATGATTTTATACAGCTGTACAACGATGCTTACCGCCCCATCCTCGGCTCCACCAAGCATCCGCAGGCATTGGGCATCAGCTCCCGCGAAACATTCATCGAGATCTGGCACATCATCGGGCCCATGTTCGAGGATGTAATGAAAGGCAAAGCCGTGGGCTTCCCCGATTTCATGCTTCCGCTGAACCGCGAAGGCTTCGTGGAGAAATGTTATTTTGATTTTTCCTACAGCCCTATCCGCAAGGAAAACGGCGAAGTAGGCGGCGTGCTGGTCACCGTGATAGAAACCACCCAGAGAAGAAAAACGGAAGACGAGCTGAAAAAGAGCGAAGAGCGCTTCCGCACCATGGCCGACAACATCCCGAACCTCTCCTGGATGGCCGATGCCGAAGGATGGGTTTTCTGGTACAACAAAAGATGGTACGATTACACAGGAACCACACCCCGGCAAATGGAAGGCTGGGGCTGGCAAGCCGTACATGACCCCGCCGAGCTCCCTTTCGTGATGGAACGCTGGAACATGTCGCTCCGAACCGGCAACCCCTTTGAAATGGTGTTTCCGATAAAAGGGGCCGATGGTAAATTCAGGCAGTTCCTTACCCGCGTTTCCCCCGTAAAAGATGCCGATGGAAACATTTACCAGTGGTTTGGAACCAATACCGACATCAGCCTGCAGAATGAGACCGAAGCGCTGCTGAAGGAAAGCGAGGAAAAGATCAGGAGCATCGTTCAGAGCGCGCCTTTCCCGATAGGAGTTTACATTGGCGAAGACATGATCATTGAGCTTGCCAACCCGAGCATCATTGAAGTATGGGGCAAGGGGAATGATGTGATCGGGCGGTCCTACAAGGAAATTTTACCGGAGCTTGATAACCAGGAGATCTTCAATCAGCTGAACGGTGTTTATAAAACGGGAATAGCATTTCATGCAAGGAACCAGCGGGTAGACCTTGTTGTAAATAATAAGTTGCGGTCGTTTTATTTTAATTACAGCTTTACGCCCCTGTATGATACCTCCGGCAAAATATACGGCGTAATGAATACGGGAGCCGACGTTACCGACCTCAACCTTGCTAAGATCAAGCTGGAGGAGGCGCAGGATAAGGCGCAGCTCGCCATCGACTCGGCAAAGCTGGGCGTATATGAAATTATTTACGCCACCGATGAAATGTTCACCGACCGCCGCTTCAAGGAGATCTGGGGTGTGGACCCAACCGTGCACAGGCATGAGTATGCCGCGGTTATTCATCCCGACGACCTGGCTTTGCGCAAGAAAGCCCACGACGATTCGCTGAAAACGGGCAACCTCTATTACCAGGCGAGGGTGATCTGGAAAGATCATTCGATCCACTGGGTGAGGGTTACCGGCAAAATAATCTATAACGAGAATAAGCAGCCTGAAAAGCTGCTGGGTGTGATACAGGACGTGACCAACTATGTGCTGGCGCAGAAGCAGGCCGAAGAAAGCGAGCGGAACCTCCGCCAGACCATCCTGCAGGCTCCAGTAGCCATGTGCATTTTAAGAGGGCCCGACCATGTGGTGGAGCTGGCAAACGAGCGCATGTTCGAGCTCTGGGGCAAGCCCGCAACGGAATTAAGCAACAAGCCGATCTTCGTGGGACTGCCGGAAGCAAAAGGCCAGGGCTTCGAGAAGCTGCTCCACGATGTGTACACTACAGGCGTTCCTTTCTTCGCAAATGAAGTGCCTATTAACCTGCCGCGCGCCGGGGAAATGAAGCAGATCTACATTAACTTTTTATACGAGCCGTATCATGAGACCGATGGCAGCATTTCGGGCGTGATCGCAGTGGCCGTAGATGTGACCGAGCAAACGAACGCCACCAGGAAAATAGAACAGATGGTGGCTGAGCGCACCAGTCAGCTTGCCACGGCAAACCAGAACCTTCAGAAATCGAACGAAGAGCTGGCGCAGTTTGCCTACATCGCTTCACACGATCTGCAGGAGCCGCTCCGCAAAATAAGCACCTTCACACAAATGCTGGAGAACAGCATCGGCGATAAAATTGATGAGCACACAAAAAATTATGTTCATAAAATAATTACCGCTTCCAACCGGATGAACACGCTTATACGCGATGTGCTCACCTATTCGCAGCTTGTGAAGGAAAATGAGCTCTTCGAGCCGGTCGATCTTCATACGGTGATTGAAAGCATCCTGACAGACTACGACCTGCTGATCGACCAGAAAAAAGCCAGCGTTGAATTCAACGGGCTGCCCGTAGTGGAAGCCGTGCCGCTGCAAATGGCACAGCTTTTTGGCAACCTCCTCGGCAATGCGCTGAAGTTCACTCGGACCGACCGGGAACCCCTGATCAGGATAAGCGCTGAAAAAATAAACGAAGAAGAAATTAAAAACGAAGGCTTAACAGCCGGACTCGAATATTACAGGATCACGGTAAGCGATAATGGCATCGGCTTCAAGCCGGAGCATGCGGAACAGATCTTCAACATTTTTCAGCGGCTTCACCGCAAGTCGGAATTTGAAGGTACCGGCATTGGCCTTGCCATGTGTAAAAAAATAGCCCTCAACCATAAGGGCAATATCAACGCAAACGGCAGCGGTGCAGGCGGCGCGGTGTTCAATGTATACCTGCCATCAAAACAAGCAAAGTAAAAACAAACAAATAAAATAAAGCGCTCTAATTAATATCATGGACTCTAATTCGCCACGTGTTCACGGCTCTATCTTTTTTTTACTGAAAAAATTTGTCGATCAGAATTTACCGGAAGGCACCTGGGCCAGGCTCAACCAGGGAGCGGGCACTTCCGGCTCATTTGGACTGACAGAAAATTATCCGCTCGGCGATATAAATGCCATTGTGGAAGAAGCATCGAAGCTTACCGGGACTCCTGTGAATATCCTGAAGGAAAAATTCGGCGAGTACCTCGTTCCGGATCTTTTCCAGCTCTACTCCAGCTATCTGAAGCCACACTGGAAAACATTCGAGGTGCTGGAACATACCGAGCTGGTAATGCATGGCGCGGTTCGCAGGCTCAACAGCACCGCCAACCCGCCTATACTAAATGTTACGAAGGTGAACGACAAGCTCCTGATGATCGACTACTTCTCCCACCGCAGGATGGGCTGTCTCGCAGTGGGCATTATCAAAGGCATTGCGCGGTACTACAATGAAAGCGACGCCGTAACGGTTACTCCCGCCACCGATCCGGATGCGGAGCGCGTGCAGATCAAAGTAGAGTTCAAATAACGGGGTTCCCGGGAGCGGGCAATAATCCATTTTCCTTTCCGTTTAATAATCCTTACTTTTGAGTAATGAAAAAGCCCCTGGCCTTATTGATCCTGTTTTACTCACTGGGCGCTGTTGCGCAAACCTCCGTGGAGAAGCTTGCCATTACTGCCAACGAGCTCGAGCTGCAGGTGCTTTGCCACAAGCTGTTCCATGAGCGGAAAAAAGATGCAGAAAAGCAGGAATGCAACCGGCAGCTGCTAAGGAAGTTTGAAGAGGTGCTCCGCGAGCCCGGCTCCTTTGATAATTATCATTTTGATTCGCTGAAGAACGACATCGGCATTCTTACCTCCCCCGATGAAAAGTTCAGGATCATTCACTGGAACGTTCCCGCAGAAGATGGCAGCCAGGAATACTTCGGCTTCATCCAGGAGCATTTCTCCGAAACCATCAAGCACGGATTTTTCAAACGCTCGCGGATCGACAGCATGCAGCTTTACCCGCTTATCGATAAATCGGCCGAAATTAAAAACCCGGAGAATGCCATCACCGATAACAAAAAGTGGTTCGGCTTGCTTTACAACCGCATCATCATCAAAAAAGTAAAATCAAAAACCTATTACACGCTGCTTGGCTGGGACGGCAACGATAAGTTCTCGCAGAAAAAAGTGATCGATGTGCTCACCTTCGATAACAAAGGCGTTCCGCATTTCGGCGCCGACATTTTCAGCTACCAGAAAAGATATCCGAAGCGCATCATTTTTGAATATTCGGCCACCTGCAGCATGTCGCTCCGCTACAGCAGCAAAAAAGACTCGATCGTTTTCGGGCACCTCGCTCCCATCCAGCCCAAGCTGGAAGGCCAGTACCAGTATTATTGCAGCGACATGAGCTTCGACGGCTTTGGCTTTAAAAAAGGCAAATGGAATTACGGCATGGATGTGAATGCCCTGAACGAACGGGATGAGAACGATAAGTTTTACCGCGATCCGCACGACCGTACCACCACCAATAACCAGAGCAACAAGGTGGTCGACCGGAAGAAAAAGAAGAAAAAACCCGAGTAGCGGGCGCATCCCTCAAAAAATATTCTGCCTTTCCGTATTCTGCCGTTTAAATAATTGCTAATTTCGTATATGCAATTGCTGAATCATACACCAGTCCCGCATCGTCACCATCTTCCCGACACCAAAAAATTACATATATGTTAACCAAAGAAATGATCAAAGTGCACAATTTCAGTGCCGGCCCGGGCATATTGCCTGCCGAGGTTCTACAACAGGCAGCAGAAGCCTGCATTAATTTCGACGGATTGAACCTTTCCCTGCTGGAGATCTCTCACCGCAGCAAGAACTACGAAAAAGTGATGGACGAAGCGCGCAGCCTTGTAAAGGAGCTGCTCGGCCTTAACGACAATTACAAAGTATTGTTCCTCGGCGGCGGCGCCAGCCTGCAATTTGCCATGGTGCCGTACAACCTGCTGCGCACCGAAGGAACCGCAGGATACGTGAATACCGGCGTATGGGCGACCAAAGCCATCAAGGAAGCAAAGCTCATCGGTAACACCGAGGTGCTGGCCTCTTCCGAGGATAAAAAGTTCACCTACATTCCGAAAGGCTACGAGATCTCTTCCAGCCTCGATTATCTCCACATCACCTCCAACAATACCATTTACGGTACGCAGATGAAGCAGTTCCCGAAAACATCGGTTCCGCTTGTATGCGATATGAGCAGCGATATTTTCAGCAGGCAGGTGAACGGCAACGATTTCACGCTGATCTATGCCGGCGCACAAAAGAACATGGGCCCTGCGGGAGCAACGATGGTTGCCGTGGATGAGACCAAATTAGGAAAAACAGGCCGCAAGATGCTTTCGATGCTGGATTACCAGGTACACATCAAAGGCGACAGCATGTACAACACACCTCCTGTGTTCCCGATCTATGTAAGCATGCTCACCATGAAATGGCTGAAGAACAACGGCGGTATTCCATGGATCGAAAAGCTGAACCAGATGAAAGCAGATGCCATTTACGCGGAGATCGACCGGAACAGCCTGTTCAAAGGCACAACGGCAGTGGAAGACCGCTCCAACATGAATGTAACGTTCGTAATGGAAAAGCCGGAGCTCGAGCCCGAATTCGATAAGCTCTGGAAAGACGCCAGCTTAAGCGGACTGCGAGGGCACCGCGATGTAGGCGGCTACCGCGCTTCCCTCTACAATGCACTGCCGCTCGAAAGCGTGCATGCGCTTGTGGAAGTGATGCAGGCATTCGAAAAGAAATTCGCATAACTTTATATCCTGGGCGAAACGCAGTATAGCCGAAGGATCTTTTAAACCGTACTCAAAACACTAATCGCCTGTCCGGCTCCCCGAACAGGCGATTTTTTATACATGAAAAAACTCTTCCTTCTTTTTCTTCTCCTCCAGCAATTTGCTTCTGCCCAGGATTGCTTCAAAAGCTGCCGGGAACGTTCCGTCACTTGCTGGGAAAAGCTGAAAGCCCGCGGCATCACTTCCACCGATTCGGCGCTCGCATGCGACAATGAGATCATCCGCGATCTCAAAGGCTGTGCATTCCCGGAGATCACACTCAATAACTACGAAGGCGGAAAATTTACGATCAGCGGATTAAAAGGGAATGTGGTGTTCGTGCATTTCTGGTTTACCACCTGCGCCACCTGCATTGCGGAAATGCCCTCGATCACAAAGCTTTCGGAGCAATACAAGGACCGGGCGGTGAAATTCCTGGCGATCTCGTTTAACGACACCAAAACATTGCAGGCATTTTTCAACAAGAGAGGCAGTTTCGGATCGATCCAAACGTCACTGGAACAGAAAGCACTGGAAGCGGAATTTTGTCTGCTGAGCGGCTACCCGATGAACCTCGTGCTTGATAAGGATGGAAAAGTGATTGAGGCATGGGTGGAGGAAAATCCGGAAGCCGACAAGCAGGATGGCTTTTACAACAAAGTGAAGACGCTCATCGAAACAGCCAAATAAGCATTAATTACTCACAATCAATAGCTTACAGCATCCATTACATGCTTTTCTATAGCTTTGATGGTCCCCTCGTCCTTTAATTTTCCTTCAGCATCCAGCAAGGCTAATACGCTGGAAACCGGGAGCTTGTTCGGGTGAACATGCATACCGAGGTAATTGAGAATGCCGGTGAGGTGCTCCATTCCTCTCAGGTTCCCCGCCCTGCCGCTGGATACTCCAAGCAACATGGCCTTTTTCCCGCGGTTCACCTCCGGCTGCACCGCATCCAGGAATACTTTCAGGATCCCGGGGAAGCTGCCGTTATATTCCGGTACCACCAGCACAAACTTTTGGGCAGGAATGATGAATTCGTTGAGCAATTGTTGAAAAGTTTCTGATCTTCTGTTGAAAACTTCGGCGAAGGCAATGTCGTGCGGCAATTCCTCAAAAGAAAAAAGACGCGCATTAACTCCCTGTTTTTCTAACACTTGCAGGTAGTGTTCTGCTATCTTCAGGGTGTTGCTGTTTGCGCGGTTGGTGCAGGAAATAACTGTGATCATGCAAATTATTATTAACAAAAACGTGTTTAAAAATCCGTAATAAGTTTTAAGGCTTAAACTGGCCGAAAATCGTAATTTTATACCCATAAGCTCTGAACAAAAAGGAGCTTTTATTTTTTTATACAGGCCTCATCAGAGAGGCACAAAGTAACACATTTTCGATCAATCTATGAATATAACATATTACGGGCATTCTTGTTTTGGAGTGGAGGTGAACGGGAAGCATATTTTATTCGACCCCTTCATTACCTACAACCCGCTGGCAAAGGATGTTGATATCAATTCCGTTAAAGCCGATTATATCCTCATCACCCACGGACACGAGGATCATATCGCGGATGCGGCAAGCATTGCAGGGCGCACAGGCGCCAAGGTCATCAGCAGCTTCGAGATCTGCGAATGGCTTAAAAAACAAGGAGTTACAAATACGCAGGGCATGAACATCGGCGGTAAGACCAAATTCGACTTCGGCAATGTGAAATGCGTAGTGGCCATCCACTCCAGCGCTATGCCCGACGGCACTTACGGCGGCAACCCGATGGGATTTGTGGTGGAGACCAGCGGCGGCAATTTCTACTACGCCGGCGATACGGCGCTCACTTACGACATGAAGCTCATCGGCGATTACAGGAACGTGGATTTCGCGTTTTTACCGATCGGCGACAATTTTACGATGGGTGTCGACAATGCCATCATTGCAAGCGAGTTTATCCGCTGCCGCAATATCATCGGCATGCACTACGATACCTTCGAGGCGATCAAAATTGACAAGGCGCTGGCAAAACGCAAGTTCGACAATGCAGGCAACACGCTTACGCTGTTCGAGATCGGCGAAACAAAAGAGTTCGGAAGTTAGTCATTGCAACGAGGCACGACGAAGCAATCTCCTGAAAAAGACCGGATGCAGCTTGGAGCATTCATAAAATTTGAGTAATTTAAACTGAAATAAATAACCGGTGCTCTGCCGAGCAGAACACCACAAACAACAATCAAAAACAGGGATGGGAAAAATAATCGCAATTGCAAATCAGAAAGGTGGAGTTGGAAAAACAACAACAGCGATCAACCTGGCCGCTTGCCTGGCAGTACTGGAATTTAAAACCTTACTGATCGATGCGGATCCGCAGGCAAACTCTACATCCGGCGTGGGATTCGATCCGCGCAACATCAAAACCGGGATTTACGAATGCATCATCGACGGCGTGGAGCCGAAGGACATCATCCTCCAGACCGAAACGCCGAACCTGTTCCTGTTACCAGCACACATCGACCTGGTTGGCGCCGAGATCGAAATGATCAACCTCCCGAACCGTGAAAAGATGATGAAGCTTGCGCTCGACAAGATCAAAAGCGAATACGATTTCATCATCATCGACTGCTCGCCTTCACTCGGACTTGTGACCGTGAACGCATTGACGGCTGCCGACTCGGTCCTGATCCCCGTACAGTGCGAATATTTTGCCCTCGAAGGACTCGGAAAGCTGCTTAACACGATCAAGATCGTGCAAACCCGCATGAACCCGGAACTCGCCATTGAAGGCATCCTGCTCACCATGTACGACATGCGCCTCCGCCTCAGCAACCAGGTGGTGGAAGAAGTAAAAACACACTTCCAGCAAATGGTATTCGACACCATCATCCAGCGGAACACAAAATTAGGGGAAGCG
>Ga0157372_10002580_pt1 | contig 19628 bp, 19 predicted proteins | sample C55metaG_FD_115307 | JGI IMG/M metagenome (GOLD analysis project Ga0157372, IMG submission 115307) | Corn rhizosphere microbial communities from Kellogg Biological Station, Michigan, USA - C5-5 metaG | ecosystem: Host-associated > Plants > Roots > Rhizosphere > Soil | place: USA: Michigan... | reverse complement strand
ATAATGTACTCCTCCGGAGTATGTCTCTTAATGTTTACTGAACAGGCCGCTCCTACGGAGCTTGGAAATTCGGTGAGGGCTGTGTTGTTACAAACAGGTCGCTCCTACGGAGCTTTCCAGAGCATGAAATGCCTTAAGGGTGTATCAATGGTTATAAACAGGTTGCCCCGCTGGGGCTTATCGGCGGGTTGTGTTAATATCGGTCAGCTCCATAGGAGCGCCCTGTTTATAGCCCGGACGGAACCACAATTTTTTCAAGCTCCGTAGGAGCGGCCTGTTAAAAACGAAATGAGGTACCTGGTTCGAATACTCCGGAGGAGTATAGTATGAATAGCTTTTAAAAAGCAACCAACATCAAAAGAGCTCCGGAGGAGCTCATTATTAAACCTTCGGTTGCTTGTAGAGCGGCACCGTGGAGCAGGGCTCGCCGTACATGATGCTTTTCGCTACAGGGCGCAAAAGGCTCGTGATCTGCACGTATGCTGCTTTCGGAACAGGCAGGTTCCCGCAGCCTTTGATCACGATGCGTGCATCCTTATAATCTTCGATATTTATTTTTGAAAGGATCTCATTGTATAAAATCGTTTCCAGCGTTTCAAGGTTCCCGAAAACAACTTTTTTGGCAAGGGGCTCAAGCTGTGTTGCCAGCAGCATGTATGCCCATGTGGGTACAATGGCATCGGCGGAGCACGTAAGCGCAACATAGCAATCCCTGTATTTGCTCCAGTCCTCATTTTTGATGAACTCGCGGAAATCTTTTTCACGCAGGATCAATCCCTGGAAAAGATGTTCTTTTATATCAAACAATATGCGTTGTCCGGCCGGATAATATTCCTCCAGGTCGATAGTGATCAAACCGCTTTGTGATACTTTATTTACGATCCCGTTTTCCATTGTTATAATTTTTATATGCTATTCGATGCTTATTTTTTTGCTGTCGGTGAAATAGGCTGCTGTTATTTTGCACCAATATGTTCCCGGCTTCAGGCCTTTTGTATCGATCTCCGCCTGGTGTTTTCCGGCAGGCGTTTCCAGGGCTTTCATTACCTGCGAAACCTCTTTGCCCTTTGAATCGCAGAGCTTAATACTAACAGCCGAGTTGTCGCTAATGTTGTAGTCGATGCGCACTTTTTTAGCGGCATTGTCGTTCGTAACATTCATAAAGCTGATGCTGCCGCCAATTTCGAGATCCTCATCTCCCTTTTGGTAGGGCACATACGCGAAATAGAACAGGAACATTTCATCCTTTGTGCTTTCTCCCCAGGTTACGTTTTTGAGCGGCCTGTTCGGGTTGCGGTAATTTTTTTCCGTATTGTCGTATGTTGCCTTTACGTAAAGGATCGTTCCTTTTTCAAGCTTGATGAATTTCTGAAAGCTGAAAAAATTCTGCCAGTTAAAATCCCAGTCGTTGATGCGGATCAGCTTAGTGGTATCACCGTTCGGGTGTACAGCGAAAGCTTCCCATCTTTTCCCCAGCCAGTGGGAGTGAGGCGTAACGCTGATGAGGCTGCAATCGGACACCACCTTGTACTTTGCGTGGAACGTTTTGGTGGTATTGGCGGGAATGTAAAACGGTCCGTCGATGATGTCGTTCGGACTGATCACCCATCCCTGTATGTAGCGTGTTGGTGTTGTTTTGTTATAAAAAATGTTGACCACCGTCGAATCACTGGCGTCTACCGGCGTTGGGCCGTAATGCATCTGCAGCAACACTTTTGAACCGGGCAGTATGTAGTTGCTGATGCCGTTGGGGAAGAAGCGGGCCTTGTTGCCCGGCACCCAGCCGCTCCAATTGGAATAGGTAGGATAAAATCCGAAGCCGGAATATTGTTCGTAGCCATAACCGGGATCTTTCGCATCCAGCTGTTCTGCCATTCGTGTTGTGTCGAGACCGAGAATAACGTGGTGCGCGATCTTTGGGTTTCCGGGCTGGATCTCGATGGCGGAAACATTGTGGCCTTCCTTTAAATGGGTAGGCAATACGAAGATCCTGTATTCATCCTTATTGTTCCCTGTGTGCAGGTAAGCTTCTTTCATGGAGATCGTAAGGTCGGGTTTACCCAATTGTGAGCCTTTCGGAAACAGGGGCAGCTCAGGTTCTGCTGCTGCATCTCCCTGTGGCATTCCTTCGTCGATCCATTTTTTCAGGAGGGCAGTCTCGTTCTCTGTAAGAAGCCGCTCGTCTGTAAAATGGCTGTAGCTCGGATCCGGCATCCAGGGCGGCATGAATCTCGATTTAGGATCTACCGCGGAAAGCATGATCATGCCTGCATATTTTTTTGTTTCGGTATAGCTGCCGAAGGCCATCGGGGCGATCCCGCCTGCGTGGTGACAGGAGCTGCACTTATTATAGATGATCGGCGCAATGTGCTCGCTGAAGGTGGTTTGGGCCTTCGCGGCAATCACGCTGATTAATAATAAAAGGGCAAGGCACTTTTTCATTTGGCGGAACATTTTAATACCTGCAGGTAAAGGATCTCGAACTGTTCCTTTGTGATCGCCTTGTGGCGTTCCTTGTATTTCACCAGCATTTTTCCATCGGGTCCGTAAAATGCTTTGTTCACGACAAGTCCCACCAGTGAAAAGTAATTGTAGGCTTCCATGCGTCCGCCTGCCGGATCGTTAAAGTAAATGCTGTAATCCCAGCTTGTCCACTTCCATTTTTTGCCATGCAGCTTTCCCACACCGCTGTATTTTCCGTCCGCATCCCTGATCACAAATTTCGGATCGTTGATGTTCATGATGTAGTTGTATTCCGTTGTTTCGCCTTTCTGGTCGATGCTGATGGATTTCATCGTAATAAGGTTCTCCTTTTTATTCATCACTTCCTTTGTGAGGGAAACGTAGGTGCCGTAAGGAATGCTGTCGGGAGAAAATGCTTTGATCTCGCCCATCGAGTAAAGCTCTTCGGGGTCGGTCTCCTCCTTCTTTTTATCATCGTCCTGTTTGATGAAGGAGGATGTGACCACAACAAATGCGGTTACGAGGGCTATGCTGTATGCGGTCCGGAAGATCTTCATAGTGGATATTATTCAATTAAAAATACGCAAATTATTCCGAAGTGGTGATAATGCAGCCTACAGCCTGTGTTTTGGGCTGCGCTACCTTTTTTCCGGTTGTGATCGCGGCAAGCGCATCATCCAGGTCGTTGGATGTGATCACCGTCCGGCGCTTCCCTACGGCATAAAATGAATCATCGATCCGGCCGCTGTAAAGAATGTTCCTTTTATCATCCTCCACGAATACTTCCGGGGTGATGCCTGCTTTCAGGCGCTTGCTCAGTGTTCCGCTCTTATCGGTTACAAGCGCAAACGGAATCTCATATTTCTTTTTGAATTCTGCGAGGCTCTTCTCGCCGGAGTAATAATTCGGGAACACGCCTATGAATTTAACAGGCGGGGCGCTGTATTTTGTGTAGAGAGTTTTCAGCGTAAGCGTATAGCTCTGGCAGATGGGGCAGGTTTCGGAAAGGAAGATATAAACGGTGACAGGTGCGGAGGAAGCCGGCGCCTTGTGCGAAAAAGAGGAAACACTCAGCAGGCAGATGATCAGCAATAACAGGTGTCTGGTTCTCATGTAGCAAATAGATGCCCCGGCGGCGTTGCGTGAAAATAATTACATAAACCCTAACTCCAGCTGCGCCACTTCGCTCATCATCTCCTTTTCCCATGGCGGCTCGAAGGTAAGCTCAATCTTTGCCGAGCGTACGCCTTCCACATCGCGGAGCTTTGCTTCGATCTCCGGGGGAAGCGTTTCCGCTACAGGGCAGGAAGGTGAGGTCAGCGTCATTTTCACCATCAGGTTATTCTCCTCATCGAGGTTGATCTCGTAGATGAGTCCAAGCTCCCAAACATCAACGGGGATCTCCGGATCGTAGCAGGTTTTGATCGTGTCGATAACACGCTGCGTGATCTCTGTATTGTGTGTATTTATAATTGCAGGCATTTTCTTTAATTCAAAATATAATTTAAAAATTTCAAAAGGCTGTTTTTTATCCTCTTGTTTTGTAAGCCAGCGCGTCCAGCTTCATCTGTTTGATCATGCTCAGAAGTCCGTTACTGCGGGTAGGCGAGAGGTGCTGCGTTAAGCCGATCTTCTCCACAAATCCGAGCTTCGCATTCATGATCTCCTCAGGCGTGTGCCCTGATAAAACCCTTACCATCAGCGCCACCATTCCTTTTGTGATGATCGCATCGCTGTCTGCAGTATAAACAATTTTCCCGTCCTTTAGTTCAGAATGCAGCCATACCCTGCTCTGGCATCCTTTGATGATCTTGTCATCCGTTTTATATTCTTCGCTGATCACCGGGAGCGATTTTCCAAGGTCGATAAGGTATTCGTATTTCTGCATCCAGTCATCGAACATCTCAAACTCTTCCGTGATCTCTTTTTCTGTTTCTTCTATGGTCATTTTTTTCTCACTGGTAAAGATCATTTCAGCATATTGATCGCCCGCTCCAAACCTTTGATGAATTGATCGATCTCTTCCTTTGTATTGTAAAATGCAAATGCGGCACGCACTGTTCCCTGTACGCAATAATGCGCCATCAGCGGTTGTGTGCAGTGATGGCCTGTTCTAACCGCTATTCCAAGCTGGTCGAGGATGGTGCCGAGGTCGAACGCATGAATGCCTTCCACCACAAAGGAGATCACGCTCGCTTTGTTTTTGGCGGTGCCGATGATCTTCACGCCCGGGATCTTTTGCAGTTGCTCCGTTGCATGTATTAAAAGCTCCTGCTCGTAAGCGGCAATGTGATCCAGCCCTATCGCATTCACATAATCGATGGCGGCTGCAAGACCTACCCCTCCTGCAATGTGCGGTGTTCCTGCTTCGAAGCGAAGAGGCACATCTGCATATTCCGTTTTCTCGAAGCTGACCGTTTTTATTGTTCCGCCGCCAACTTTATATGGCGGTAATTCATTCAGCCACTTTTCCTTTCCGTAAAGAATTCCTACGCCGGTAGGGCCGAAAAGCTTATGTCCGCTGAAGCAGTAAAAATCGGCATCGAGCTCCTGCACGTCAACAGCCATGTGGGGTACCGACTGCGCACCATCCACGAGCACGGGAATGTGCTGCGCATGTGCCAGCGCGATGATCTCCTTCACAGGATTAACGGTTCCGAGGGTATTGGAGATATGTGTAACGGCAACAATTTTTGTTTTCGGATTCAGCAGCTTCTTGTACTCTTCCATGATGAGCTCGCCGGCATCGTTGATGGGAACCACCTTCAGGATGGCGCCTTTCTCTTCGCAAAGCTGCTGCCAGGGCAGAATGTTGGAATGGTGCTCCATGGCCGTTACGATCACTTCATCGCCGGCAGAAACGAATTTTTTCCCGAAGGAATGCGCTACAAGATTGATGGATTCTGTGGTTCCGGAGGTGAAAACGATCTCAGACGGCAGCTTCGCATTCAAATGTTTCTGAACGGTAGCCCTTGCATTTTCATAGGCAACCGTGATCTCCTGGCTCATCGTGTGAACGCCGCGGTGGATGTTCGCATTCTGTTCCCGGTAATAATGGTCGAGCGCGTTGATCACCGGGAGGGGCTTTTGGGCAGTGGCGCCATTATCGAAATAAATGAGCGGTTTCCCGTTCACCTTGCGGGAAAGAATGGGAAAATCGGCCCGGATCTTTTGAATGTCGATGCCCGTTTTATCGATGGTTTTTGCCTCGGTCATAATCAGGATACAAAGTTAAGAATAAATCTAAATAAGGGGCTTTTTCCCCGCAAATAAAGTGGTTTCGGGCTGCGTTATCCGCCATCTATTCGCTATTTTTGTTCCTGTGAAAACACCCATCTATCTCGATTACAATGCCACTACTCCCGTCGACAAAAGGGTGCTGGATGCCATGCTTCCTTATTTCAGCCAAACGTTCGGAAATGCGGCCAGCCGTACGCACGGATTCGGCTGGCTGGCCGATGATGCCGTAAAAACGGCGCGTAAGCAGGTGGCGGAGCTGATCAATTGCCTCGACCAGGAAATTGTGTTCACATCCGGCGCCACGGAAGCGATCAACCTCGCGCTGAAGGGCGTTTGGGAAAATTATAAGACAAAGGGAAATCACATCATTACTGTAAAAACGGAGCACAAGGCCGTGCTCGATACCTGTGCGGCGCTTGAAAAAAAAGGCGCTGAGGTAACTTATTTACCTGTCGGCCGCGAGGGCCTGATCGACCCCGAAGAATTAAAAAATGCGCTTCGCCCCGAAACGATCCTTGTTGCGGTGATGTATGCGAACAATGAAACCGGTGTGATGCAGCCTGTGAAAAAGATCGCAGAGCTCGCACATGCCAACGGGAGCATATTTTTCTGCGATGCAACGCAGGCCGCAGGCAAGCTCAACCTGGATGTGCAGGAAGAGCACATCGACCTGCTTTGCCTGAGCGCACATAAGTTTTACGGTCCGAAAGGAATCGGAGCATTGTATGTAAGAAGGAAAGATCCGCGTGTAAGCCTGTTCCCGCAAATGGACGGCGGCGGACATGAACGCGGCATCCGCTCGGGAACATTGAATGTGCCCGGCATCGTGGGACTCGGAAAAGCCTGCGAGATCGGCAAAGCGGAAATGTGGGATGATGCGGTGAGGATCTCAAAATTAAGAACGCGCCTCGAGCAGTTCCTTTGCGACCTGCCGGAGGTGTTTATCAACGGAAGCACCAGGCATCGCCTGTATACAACCACCAACATCTGCTTTCACGGGATTCGTTCAGAATCGCTGATCGGGAAGATCCCGCACATTGCGGTGGCAATGGGATCGGCCTGTACATCGGCGGTAGCGGAGCCTTCGCATGTATTGAAGGCAATGCGGTTAAGCGATGAGGATTCGTACGGCTCCGTGCGCTTCAGTCTTGGAAAGTATACAACCGAAGAAGAAATAATTGAAACGATCGAAAGTGTGACAAACGCTGTGAAGCAGCTTAAACGATCCTGACAACCTTTTCTTCCTTCATCACCATCCTGCCGATCGGCTGCGCGAATTCCTGTAATCCTTCCGCGGCAAGCAATTGTTCAAATTCGTTTTTCGCAGCGGCATTTATTGTCACAAGCAGCCCGCCGTTCGTTTGCGGGTCGCAGAGGGTGAGTAGTGAATCTCCTGTTATTCCCGACACTTTCGGATCATATCCGCTCCAGTTGCGGAAGCTGTTATCGGGAACGCACATCTGGGAGATGTAATGGCTGAGGTCGCTGATCAAGGGCACTTTTGAATAATCCAGCTCGGCAGATAATCCCGCGCCTTCTGCCATTTCGATCAGGTGTCCCAGCAATCCGAAGCCGGTTACATCCGTCATCGCATTCACATAGCTGAGTTGCCCGAGCTTTTCGCCCAGCTTGTTCAGCTGCATCATTTGTTGCGCGGCTACGCCTTTATGATCTTCCCTGAGCTTCTCTTTTTTCTCCGCGGTTGTCAAAATTCCAACACCGATCTTCTTCGTAAGATAAAGCAGGTCGCCTTCTTTCGCGGTATCATTCTGCTTTAAATTTTTCAGGTCGATGATCCCCGTTACGGCAAGCCCGAAAATGGGTTCGGGACTGTCGATGCTGTGCCCGCCGGCAAGCGGGATGCCCGCTTCGGCGCAGGTGCTTCTTGCGCCGTCGATCACTTTCCGCGCAAGCTCCGTCGATAATTTATTGATCGGCCAGCCGAGGATCGCAACAGCCATTAACGGCTTTCCGCCCATAGCGTATACATCGCTGATGGCGTTCGCGGAAGCGATCTTCCCGAAGTCGGTCGCATCATCCACGATGGGCATAAAAAAATCGGTGGTGCTGATCAGTCCCTGCCCGTTGCCAATGTCGTACACAGCGGCATCGTCCTTTGTGCTGTTCCCCACGATCAGCTTGTTGTTATGCGGTGCTGCGAAATCCGACTTTAATATTTCTTCCAGCACATGCGGCGCGATCTTGCATCCGCAGCCTGCGCCGTGTGAGTAGTGTGTGAGTTTTATATCTTCCATTTTTTTGTCATGCTGAGGGAACCGAAGCATCTTCACCCGGCGACCATAATTTTCAATTGTAAATAAAAAGATTCTTCGACTTAAGCGTGGAGCCTGTCCTGAGCATTGCCGAAGGGCTCAGAATGACATAGAAATTACCTCTGCAATTCCTTTTACATCCAATCTTTCAAAAGGGAATCGTACAATATTTTCCTGCGGGCGCTGGCTCAGTCCGTAATCGTACGACCTGTCGTAATACACTAATGTGATCGCGCAGGCGGTTTTGAGGTCGCCCTCCTCAATGGCTTCCACGGCGCGCTTTACATGCTGTCCGCCTAATTTTTTCCCGATGCGTTGTGTCGCGGTGATCAGCTCTTCCTTTGTGAATTTGCCGTAGTCGGCAACGAGATGCTCCAGCCGTGCTTCCTGCGAAAGCTCGATGTGCGCCACCTTTGCTGCCCTCATCTGGTGCCAGAGTCCGTCCGGTAAAATGTTGATGCCGATCTTCCTGCTTTCATCCTCTACCCAGCAGATCCTGTTCCTGTCGATCTTCGAGAAAGCGAAGGAAACTTCGTTCTCGAAATGCTCCTGCGACAATTGTTTTTCTTCGCCGAAAGCGCCGAAGGACGAGCCTTTGTGATGTGCGATCTTTTCAAGGTCTACCACCTGTTCACCGATGCGGGCGAGTTCCTGCAGGATGAGTGTTTTTCCCGAGCCGGTCCTTCCGCCAATCACCACAATGTTTACAGGAGCATTGAAGCTCTCCAGCACATGCTGCCTGTATTTTTTATATCCGCCTTTGAGCGTGATACATTTGAAGCCGTATGTTTCGAACAGCCAGGCCATGCTGCCGCTGCGCATGCCGCCGCGCCAGCAATGGGTGAGAAGCGTTCCCGAATTGGGAATGCTGCTGGCCTCTGAAATGAAGCGGTGCAGCTTCGGGCCAACGAGCTCGAGGCCTTTGAGGATCGCGGGCTGCTTGCCTTCCTGCTTGTAAAGTGTGCCGATGATCCTGCGTTCCTCATTCGTGAACAGCGGAATGTTGATGGCGCCGGGAATATGTCCCTGCTCAAATTCGGCGGGTGTGCGCACATCGATGACCGGATGTGTTTCCGATAGTTCCAGGAATTCGCTTATGTTTACGGATGAAGGCAAATTATTCTACTTCTCCCATTAGTTTCTTAACGACCGGTGATATGGCGATCATCACAACTCCCGCAATAAGCGCGTAAATGCCGAGCTGCTTGTAGCCCTCCGCATAAATGTTGAGGCTTTCGAGATTAGTTGAATTGCTGGATGCTTCCGCGATGTTCGCGCCCAGCAGTCCCGCAAAGTATTGTCCGTATGCGCTTGCAAGAAACCACATGCCCATCATCATCGCCTGGAGCTTTGGCGGTGAAAGCTTGGTCATTACCGACATACCGATAGGTGAGAGGCACAGCTCCCCGAATGTGATCACCAGCCATCCGAAGGTGAAGAGATCGAGCGAGGTCATCCCGTTTGCATCGGCAAAGAATTTCGTAGAGTAAAAAACATAGAAGCCGCCTGCCAGGAAAAGAAACCCAAGGCCGAATTTAACGATGGTGTTCGGCTCGATCTTCCTTTTGTTCATCCAGATCCAGGCCATCCCCACAAGGGCTGCAAAAATGATCACGAACAAAGAATTGGCTGCGTTGTTCACGCCGTTCGGATTCAACGGAATGCCGAGCACGGTGTTGTGAAGGTTATTGGCAGCGAAGAGGCTTAGTGATCCGCCGCTTTGCTCAAAGAACGCCCAGAAAAGGATCGAGAATAAAATGAAGATCAGCGCGGCGAGAAGCTTTTTCCGTTCGGCTGCCGGGTATTTCATCATTTCATAAATGAGGTAGATCAGTACGCAGGGGCCGATGGTATACATGAACCAGTCGGTATACTGGGTTTCGGATACCATTTTCATGATCACCGGGATCACAAGCAAAGAACCGCCGTAAACTGCATACTCGTACCAGTTCTTTGTGGAATTGCCTTCCGAGCGGATCGGTTGTAAGCCGATAGGGCCGAGCGAGCGCTGGGTGAAAATAAAGGTGACAAGGCTGATCGTCATCACAATGGCTGCAAGGCCGAAAGCCAGCTTCCAGGAATAGCTTTGCGCGATGGCGATACAGGCATAACCTCCGAGCAGCGCACCCAGGTTGATGCCGGCATAGAACAATGAAAATCCTGCATCCGTCCTGCTGTCGCCCTGCCTGTAAAGCGCGCCCACCATCGTGGAAATGTTAGGCTTGAAAAAACCGGAGCCGATGATCGTAAAGCTGATCCCGGGGAAGAAGTAGTCTTCGGGGTTAAGTGAAAGTATAACGCTTCCGACGATCATCAGCATGCCGCCCCAGAAGAGCGATTTGCGATAGCCAAGGATCTTGTCGGCAAAGAGCCCGCCCACAAATGTAAACGCATAAACAAAAGCCTGCGTGGCCCCGTATTGAAGATTCGCTTGCTTGTTATTCATCTGGAGCTTATCGACCATGAAAATTACGAGCATCCCGCGCATCCCGTAAAAAGAGAAGCGCTCCCACATTTCGGAAAAGAAAAGGTACCACAACTGCTTCGGATATTTTCCTTTAAAATCCTGGATTTCTGCTAAGGTTTGTTGGTTGTGCTGCATATCGTGCTTATTTTATAGAAAGGTAATATTTTTATTTCGATTCCACATTTACCATGGCTGCAATTTCAATGGCGCGCTTTGTCACTGCATTCACATCGCTTCCCGGCTTCTCGTACGCCAACGCCACAGCCATTCTCCGGTAGGGCCGCGTTACGGGCTTGCCGAAAATGCGGATGTCGCTTTTCACCTGGTCCATTGCTTTTTCCAATCCTGTGAACGTGGGCGAGCTGCCTTCTTTCTGTGCAAGGATCACCGCACTGGCGCCAACACGCTCGAGCGTGATTTCAGGAATAGGGAGTCCGAGCACCGCACGTGCATGCAATTCAAACTCGGAAAAGTTTTGCGTGCCTGCAAGCGTTACCATGCCTGTATCATGCGGTCGCGGCGAGAGCTCCGAAAAGTAAACTCCGTCATCGGCAAGGAAGAACTCCACGCCCCAGATGCCGGCGCCGCTTAATGCTTTGGTTACCTTGCCGGCCATCAGCTGCGCCTCTTTCAGATGCTCGGGCTTTATTTCCGCAGGCTGCCAGCTTTCCTGGTAGTCGCCGCGTTCCTGGCGGTGGCCTATCGGCGGACAAAACAGCGTGTTGCCATTTTTTTGTGTTACCGTAAGCAATGTAATTTCGGAATTGAACTTTACAAACGCTTCCGCGATCACTTCCGTGTAATCGCCGCGCTTTCCAGCCTGTGCATACTCCCATGCCTTCTGAATATCGCTTTCCGTTTTGATCACGCTTTGTCCTTTTCCGGAGGAGCTCATCAATGGCTTTACAACGCAGGGAATGCCGATGTTTTTTACTGCCGCATTTAGCTCTTCAAAGCTGTTGGCGTATTCATATTTCGCGGTTTTTAGTCCAAGCTCCTTCGCTGCAAGGTCGCGGATGGCCTTGCGGTTCATCGTGAAGTTTGCAGCTTTCGCGCTTGGCACTACCTGGATGCCCTGCTTTTCGTAGTCGTAAAAACGCTCGGTCCGGATAGCTTCGATCTCCGGCACGATCAGATCCGGCTGGTGCTTCGCCACGATCCTGTCGAGCTCGGCGCCGTCGAGCATGTTGATCACTTCGCGCTCATCCGCCACCTGCTGTGCAGGCGCATCATTATAGGAATCAACCGCGATCACGTATTGACCGAGACGCTTCACCGCGATCACAAATTCTTTTCCGAGCTCGCCCGAACCGAGCAGCATAATTTTTTTCATACTATTCACTAAAAGGTAGATGAGCTTCAAAGATAATAAAAAACACAAGCGGCGAAAGTTCAGCGGAACCATAATAAATGGTTTATCTGTTTTGATTTGGCGCAGAATGTATCTAATATTGCATGCAGATAAATTGTTTAACCTAAAAAGAAAATCAAGATGATGGCATTGTATATTTTGGCAGGGATCGTAACGGCGATCGTAATCCTCGCGCTTGTAGCCCCTACTGATTTCCGCATGGAAAGAGAGATCGTAATTGACAGGCCGAAGGCTGAAGTGTTCGCCTACCTCAGGTCCCTGAAAAATCAGAACAACTGGAGCGTATGGGCGATGAAGGACCCTGCGATCCGGAATGAGTTCCGCGGAACGGATGAAACCGTGGGGTTTGTAAATGCCTGGGAGGGAAATAAGGATGTGGGAAAAGGTGAGCAGGAGATCAAGAAGATCGTGGAAGGCGAGCGCGTAGAGTTTGAGCTGCGCTTCGAGAAGCCGTTCAAAGCCACCAATGATGCATACATCAGCACCGAAGCGGTAAATGCGAACCAGACAAAAGTGCGCTGGGGCTTCAGCGGCAAATCGCCGCGCCCGATGAACATTATGACCATGCTTATGAAAGGTGTGCTTGCAAAAGATTTTGATACGGGATTATCGAACCTGAAAAAAATACTGGAGAAATAGTTGGAAACAGTTTGAATTTAGCCCTTCCGGCCGATATGCCGGAAGGGCTTTTTTTGTACTTTTACGGGCAGTTAAAAAAGCTAAAGCTATGTACGGAAAAATTAAATCGCATCTCGAAGCAGAATTAAAAAATATAGACGAATCGGGCCTTTTTAAGAAGGAGCGGATCATCACCACGGAGCAGGGTGCAGTGGTGAAAGTGAACGGTAAGGATGTGATCGTGTTTTGCGCGAACAATTACCTCGGGCTGTCTTCCCATCCGAAAGTGGTGGAAGCGGCTCATAAAACGCTCGACCGCCATGGTTACGGAATGAGCAGCGTGCGCTTCATTTGCGGCACACAGGATATTCACAAGGAGCTGGAGGAAAAAATTTCGAAGTTTGTAGGGCAGGAAGATACGATCCTGTATGCAGCCTGCTTCGATGCCAACGGCGGCGTGTTCGAGCCCTTGCTCGGCGAAGAGGACGCGATCATCTCCGATGAGCTGAACCATGCCTCGATCATTGACGGCGTTCGTTTGTGCAAGGCGCAGCGTTACCGCTATAAGAACTGTAATATGGAAGACCTCGAGGAGCAACTGAAAGCGGCGCAAAAGCAGCGCTTCAGGCTGATCGTTACGGATGGCGTATTTTCCATGGATGGATTTGTGGCGCCGCTGGATAAGATCTGCGACCTTGCCGATAAATACGATGCAATGGTGATGGTGGATGAAAGCCATGCCTCCGGCTTCATCGGAAAAACAGGCAGAGGAACCATCGAGTTAAAAAATGTAATGCACCGTGTCGATATCGTTACCGGCACCTTGGGAAAAGCACTTGGCGGCGCAATGGGTGGATTTACTTCCGCAAAGAAAGAGATCATCGAGATCTTACGCCAGCGCTCAAGGCCTTATTTATTCAGCAATTCGCTGGCACCTCACATTGTAGGCGCATCCATCGCCGTGCTCGATATGCTGAGCGAAGCAACAACGCTGCGCGATAAGCTGGAATGGAATGTGAATTATTTCAAGCAGGGAATTAAAAAAGCCGGGCTCGAAATTAAAGATGGCGATTCCGCCATTGTCCCGGTGATGCTGTACGATGCAAAGCTGGCGCAGCAGTTTGCCGCGAAATTGCTCGACGAAGGAATTTATGTGACCGGCTTCTTTTACCCGGTAGTTCCGAAAGGCCAGGCGCGGATCCGCGTGCAGCTTTCGGCGGCTCATGAAAAAGAGCATCTCGATAAAGCGCTTGCAGCCTTTGAAAAGGTAGGCAAAGAGCTGGGAGTAGTAAAGTAAAAGGAAGGGAGACATGTTCTCCCTTTTTTTATGCCTGTATCTTTTTACCCCTTTTCCGTTATACACGAAAAACTGTATAATGAAAAATGCTACATCCTTTTTTATGCTGCTTGCCTTCCTGTTCGCCAAATCCGCTGTTCAGGCGCAGGAACCTTATTACGGCTCGGGTTTCTGGTACAATTACCTGCTGTATACGGATGTGAAGGAAAAGGAGGAGAACAAGGCAGCCCACCTGAAGCAGAAGCAGGTGCTGAATGCGGATTATTCACCGCGCGAATTGACGTATACCTACGATACTGCGGGAAGAATGACCGGCTATAAAGATGGCAGGTCGGAAATCTATACCACTTATGGAACTAATGACCAGAGACTTTCCTGTGCTTTTTACAAAAGAGGGAAACTCATCGAGCGCGACTCTTTTGTGTGGATCGGGACAACCCTGCGGGAAAGCTACAGCATCGACGGGAAGAATAAAATATTCAACCGGCAGCGCTACACGTACGACAGCACCTATATCACCGAGTTCGTGTTTGAAAAATTAAAGCACGGGAAGTTCGTGGAATACAGGAAAAATGTAACCGAATATTATCCCGATCACAGCTACAAAAGGATCACCTATTATAAGAATGGCAAGGCGAAACGGTTTACTGTGTTTGATTGCAACCCCGCCGGGCAGGACCATAAAGTGAAAAAGGATTCGGCATACAATTGCGTGAAATACGATGTGGACAGCCTCGGCAATAAAGTGAAGATCTCTCTCAATAACACAAGGGAACATTCCTGGAAACTGGTGGAATACTTTAATGCGCAAGACCAATGCATAGCACGGAAAACGTATGACGAGCGGAGGAACGGGGAACCTCTCTGGTTTTATTACTACAGGCCCGGAACACAGCAGCTTGCGCAATTCGTTTCCTATAAGGGTTCAAAGGAATATTACAGGGAAGAGAACACGTTTGATGCGAACGACCATGTGGTTGCGGTTGACACCTACAGCCACGGTAAATTAAAAAGCAGGAAACATAACGAATACAATGAACGCGGCCTGATCGCGAAAACGGAGAAGTTCAACAAGCGGAATAAGAAAACAAAAGAGATCGCTTACCTGTACCAGTATTACTGACCTTCATCGGTTCCGATGTGCATCAGCGCGTCGCCCTGGTTGATCACCGGCTGGTTGTTAATGCCGAGCATGTAGCCGTCGAAAGGCGCAACCAGCTTTTCCTCGTACTCGCCATACGGATCGCAGATCAGCCCGATGATCTCGCCCTTGCGCACATGCGCGCCGTTGGTTTTTGAAGTGTGGAACAGTCCCGATGATTTAGCCCGCACCCAGGAAGTTTTGTTCAATGGAACGGTAGGGTTGTTCGGCAGCTCGAGGTCAAGCATGTTGTAATGCTTCATTAGGCGCAGGCAGCCGTTGATCCCTTCATTGATCGATAAATAATCGAAGCGCGATGATTCACCCCCTTCAAACACGAGGATGGGCTTGCCTTTCCGCGATGCTTCCTTCCGGAGCGTATTGTCGCGGAACGGTGAATTAACGATGAGCGGCGGGGAGAATTTCTTCCCGAGCTCTAAATTTATTTTGCTGCTGAACACACAGCGCAGCTGCGGGTAGTTGCTGATCTTGGCGCCGCCGGTATGAAAGTCGATCCCGAAATCGATCTGCGGAATGATCTCGTTCATAAGGTCGTAAGCGATCCTGCTTCCCAGCGATCCCGATTTGGAGCCGGGAAAGCAGCGGTTAAGGTCGCGCCCGTCGGGCAGGTCGCGCGAGCCGGATAAAAAGGAAATGATGTTGATCACGGGAATGGCGATGATGCTTCCGCAGAGCGGCTTCTTCACATCTTCCCGCTTGATGAGCTTTCTTACGATCTCGATCCCGTTGATCTCATCGCCGTGCATCCCGGCAAGGATCAGCAATGTAGGGCCCGGGTTCTCCGAACGGAACACATACACCGGGATCTCGATAATCGTTTTTGTGGGAAGCTGGTACCAGTTGAGGCTTACCTGTGCGGAAGCTCCCGGCTTGATGTCCATCCCGTTAATGTGGATGATTTTGTTCGTATAATTCATAGGAGATTTATTACACACCCCTAACCCCTCTTCCTTCGACTTCGCTCAGGATAAACCGGGGAATTGATGCTGCTCTCATTGTATTTGATTTTAATACATGTACACTGTATTTCAAATAAAGCGTCGTCACACACAGATTCGTAAATTCGTTTTTTATTCGCTTTTCGTACCTCACTATGCGTGATTGAATTCATTCCGCTCGATGTACTCGATGATCTTCCCGGCAATATCAACGCCTGTTGCGCCTTCAATGCCTTCCAGTCCGGGCGAGGAGTTCACCTCCATCACCAGCGGTCCGCGCGATGATTGCAGCATGTCGACACCCGCAATGGCGAGGCCTAATTTTTTTGCCGCTTTGATCGCGGTTTCACGCTCTTCCTTGGTAAGCTCGATCACGTTGGCGCTTCCGCCGCGGTGCAGGTTGCTCCTGAATTCGCCCGGCAATCCCTGGCGTTTCATGGCGCCCACAATTTTTCCATCCACGATGAATGCGCGGATATCGGCGCCTCCCGCTTCTTTAATAAATTCCTGTACAAGGATGTTCGCCTTTAAAGCGAGGAACGATTCGATCACCGATTTTGCCGACTTATGTGTTTCTGCGAGGATCACCCCGATGCCCTGTGTGCCTTCCAGTAATTTGATCACCACAGGAGCGCCGCCAACCTGCTCGAGTACATTGTCGATGTTCCTTGGCGCCGAAGCGAAAGCCGTTTTCGGCATCCCGATCCCTGCCTTGGCGAGGAGCTGCAGGCTTCTCAGCTTATCGCGCGAGCGCACCAGCGCCTGCGATTCAACCGAGGAAAATACTTTCATCTGCTCGAACTGCCGCACAACGGCAGCGCCGTAAAATGTAACGGAGGTGCCGATGCGCGGAATGATCGCATCGATGCCAACCACTTCCTTGCCGCCGTAAAAAATATGCGGGTTACCTTTTTCGATCACGAGAACACATTTCAAATGGTCAAGCACTGTAACTTCATGTCCGCGCTGCTCCGCGGCCTCAACTAATCTGCGGGTGGAGTACAGCCTGGGCCCACGGGAAAGGATAGCTATTTTCATAAAAGGAGAATGTATTTCGAAGGGTTAAGATTTATTTTTTTTTCTTCCGGAAGGAGGGATATGGTTCAATAAGGAAACATCAACAATAAAACGGTTCTTCAGCAATTTCCTCCCTATTAAAACCGGGTAGCGCATATTCCCCCTGTCTGTTAACGAAATTACTGATTTAATCCGTTTACGGCCAATTTTAATAATGGTTTTTATGATGTAGCGCTTTTCAACTTCGCCGAAAGAGTTTTTGATCTCCTTCTCGGTGTATTCGCTGAAAGTTTGCTCCTGCTCATTGTAATCGGGATGTGAGGGGTCGAGCAGCTTGAAATGAAGCATCCCGTCTTTCTCATAAATGTCGTGGCAATGCAGCGCGGTGGTGTATGCGCCCGTATCAACTTTCGCCGTGATCTCAAACAGTCCAAGCTCGGGAAATGCGATCACTTCCCTGCGTCCGATCAGTTGTTTTTGTTTTTGCATATAGATTGCCTAATACTACGGCAAGATAAAAATTATTAATCAAAGATTTAGTACTAATTTTGAAACAACGCATGACGAAAGAAGCTGATTACATAATTGTGGGGCAGGGCATTGCCGGCACTGTGCTCGCATTTACGCTGATAAAGGCCGGCCGGAAGGTGCTCTTAATAGATGATCCGGCGCTTTCTTCGGCCTCGAAAGTGGCGGCGGGATTATACAACCCGGTGGTTTTTAAACGGCTCACCAAAAGCTGGATGGCCGATGAGCTGATTCCTTTCCTCGATACATTTTATACAGGGCTTGAGAATACGCTCGGATGTAAATTCCATTTTAAAAAGCGGATCGTGAAGCTGTTTGCCGAAGAGCAGGAACGTGAGTTCTGGATGAAGAAAACAGCTGCCGAAGTGGGGCGGTACCTCGATAAAAACATCGATGATAATTTCCTTCCGGGATTGGTGAACAGTCCGCTCGGCGCCGCTGAGGTGCTGGAGGCCGGCAACATCGATACGCGCATCCTTCTCAGCGCCGCGGCAGATCATTTTAAAAAGGCAGGCTGCCTGATCGAAGAAAAGTTTGAGATCGACCGGCTGCTTATTTCAGAAGATCATGTAAACTATAAAGACTGCCGTGCAAAAAAGATCGTTTTCTGTGAAGGCTTTCGGGCCGCTGAAAATCCGTATTTCAGCTGGCTTCCGTTCCGCCTTACAAAAGGTGAGATCCTCACCATCCGGTTGCAGGATGACCATGAGATCCCTTTTGAGAAAGTCATCAATAAAGGTGTGTTCATCCTTCCGCTTGGTAATAATTCATACCGTGTTGGCGCAACACATACTTGGGATAAGCTGAACGATGATGCCACCGACGAAGGAAGATCCGAGCTGATCGAAAAGCTTGAAAAAGTAATCACGGTGCCGTTCGTGATCACCTCGCACCTCGCGGGAGTGCGTCCGGCGGTGAACGACCGAAGGCCGATGCTGGGCCTTCACCCCGACCATCCCGCGCTTGCGGTCTTCAATGGCATGGGAACAAAAGGCATTATGCTGGCCCCGTATTTCGCCGATCATTTGGTGAAATTCCTGGAACATGACCAGCCCCTGGATAAGGAAGCTGACGTTTTGCGTTTTTGGAAAAATTCTATATTTTAGTATAATCATTAAACGTAATTATTACAATTATTAAATCGTTACCCGTACTCAAATGGAGAAAAAATTATCCGGGATCAGGAACGCCTTCTTTACTTTTCTTTTCCTCCTTCTTATTTCAGCTAAAAGCTTCGCATCTCATATTGTAGGTGCAGAATTAACTTACGCTCACATCAGCGGCAACCAGTACCAGGTGAACCTTAACCTGTTTGCGGACTGCCTTGGCGCTTATCCCGACCCGTTTCAGTCCATCATTCTGAACAGCAGCTGCGGTGCATCTTCATTCGTTAATATCGGCATTACCAATCCGGGCGGAACGGAAGTATCGCAGGTCTGTAATTCACAGCTTGGCAATACAACCTGTAGCGGAGGAACGCTACAGGGTACCAGGATCTTTAAGTATTCGGGCACTGTTACTCTTGCTCCCTGTAATGCCTGGACCATGCACTGGAATATCTGCTGCAGGGATGGAGCAATTATAAACATTGATGACCCGGCTTCGCACGGAACCTGGGTGGAAGCAACATTGTACACTGCTACTGATAACACGAACAGCTCGCCTTATTTCTCGTCGGAGAAAATTCCGGCTGTGTGTGCCGGCCAGCCGGTAAATTACAATTGCGGCCTGAATGATCCCGAAGCTGATTCCATGTATTGCTCGCTGGTCAGCGCAATGGACTATTTTGGCGCGCTTCCTTATTCACCGGGCTACTCCGGCTCTTCCCCGATCCCGGGTATAACTGTCGACGCGGCTACAGGCGAGCTCTCGTTTACGCCGGCAACGCCGGGAACATTTGTTGTGACGATGCTTGTAAAGCAATACAATGCAGGCGGTAACCTGCTCGGCACCGTTATGAGGGATATCCAGTTCATTGTCATGAGCTGTGCTAATTCAGAGCCTGTTCCCGCATCTGCTGCGATCACAAATTTTAGCGGTGCCGCTGTCCAGTCCGGAAGTAATTCCATACAGATGTGCCAGGGAGGAAATTTTTCTTTTGATGCAGTGTTCTCAGATCCGGATGTTGCGGATACGCTCAGCTATCATTCAGACATAGCATCACTGCTGCCGGGTGCCGTTATTACCGCGACAGGGGTAAACCCGATCACGCTTCATGTCAGCTGGACCTCTGTTGGTCCCGTTCCCCCTGTT
>Ga0157372_10002579_pt1 | contig 19629 bp, 20 predicted proteins | sample C55metaG_FD_115307 | JGI IMG/M metagenome (GOLD analysis project Ga0157372, IMG submission 115307) | Corn rhizosphere microbial communities from Kellogg Biological Station, Michigan, USA - C5-5 metaG | ecosystem: Host-associated > Plants > Roots > Rhizosphere > Soil | place: USA: Michigan... | reverse complement strand
CCTCGGCCGCGCCCTCCGTCGCCTCGGTCTATCGCGCGCAGCAGGACCTGCGCGACTGCCTGTTCATCGCGATCTCGCAGTCGGGGGCCGGTCCCGACATCCTCGCGGCGGTCGAGGCCGCGCGGGAGAGCGGGGCGCGCATCGTGGCGCTGGTGAACGACGAGGATTCGCCGCTCGCGGCCGCGGCGCACCACTGCCTGCCGCTTTGCGCGGGACGCGAGGAGAGCGTCGCGGCGACGAAGAGCTACATCGCCTCGCTCGCCGCCCTCGCGCACCTGGTCGCCGAGTGGGCCGGCGACGAGGCGCTGCTCGGCGCGGTGCGCTCGCTGCCCACGCAGCTCGAGCAGGCGTGGCGGCTTTCGTGGGAGCCGGGCGTCGAGCCGCTGCGCGATGCGAGCCATCTCTACGTGATCGCGCGCGGGGTCGGCCTCGGCGTCGCGCAGGAAGCGGCGCTCAAGTGCAAGGAGGCGTGCGGCCTGCACGCCGAGAGCTTCAGCGCGGCCGAGGTGCGCCACGGTCCCGAGGCGCTGCTGCGGGCAGGCTTTCCCGTGCTGGTGCTCGCGCAGGACGACGAGACGCGAGCGGGCGTGGAAGCGATGGCGCGCGAGCTCGCGGCGCGCGGCGCGCGCGTGCTCTGCGCCGGTGTGAAGGTGACCGGGGCGCTGGAGCTGCCCGCGCTCGCCGCGCATCCCGCCGTGCAGCCCATCCTGCTCGGACAATCGTTCTATCGCCTCGCCAACTCGCTCGCGGTCGCGCGCGGCTACGATCCGGACCACCCGCCGCACCTGCACAAGGTGACGCGCACGCTATGAGCCTCGAGGCGCTCGTCAACGCTCGCGTGCTGCTCGAAGACGGCTTCGTCGAGGGGCGCGCCGTGCTGCTCGACGGCGATCGCATCGCGGGCGTGGTCGGCATGAACGACGGGCGCGTCGGCCGCGCGCGTCGCAACGACCTTGGCGGCGCGATGTTGCTGCCCGGATTCATCGACTGCCAGGTGAACGGCGGCGGCGGCGTGCTCTTCAACGACGACCCGAGTGTCGCGACGATCGAGGCGATCGGGCGCGCGCACCGGCGCTTCGGCACGACGGCCTTCCTGCCCACGCTCATCAGCGACGACCTCTCGGTGATCCGCCGCGCGATCGACGCCGTGCGCGAGGCGATCGGGCGGCGCGTGCCGGGCGTGGTCGGCGTGCACATCGAGGGTCCCTACATCAATGCGGCGCGCAAGGGCGCGCACGACGCCGCGAAGTTCCGCGACCTGGACGAGCGCGGCGTGGCGCTGCTCGCGTCGCTCGGCGTGGGCCGCACCCTCGTCACGCTCGCGCCCGAGATGGCGACGCCCGGCACCATCCGCCAGCTCGCCGCATCCGGGGTGGTGATCTGCGCCGGGCACACCGATGCGAGCTTCGACCAGGCGCTCAACGCGTTCCACATGGGCGTGTCCGGTGTCACGCACCTCTTCAACGCGATGTCGCCGATGACGAACCGCGAGCCCGGCACCGTCGGCGCCGCCCTCTACGATCCCGATTGCTTCTGCGGGCTCATCGTCGACGGGCGCCACGTCCACCCGGCCGTGCTGCGCATCGCGCTCGCGGCGAAGGCGATCGACCGCTTCATGCTGGTGACCGACGCCATGCCGAGCGTGGGCTCCGCGCAAGGACATTTCATGCTGCAGGGCCGGCGCATCGAGGTGCGCGACGGCGTGTGCATCGACGAGAGCGGCACGCTCGCCGGCTCCGCCATCGACATGGCGACCGCGGTGCGAAACGCCACGGCGCTGCTCGACGTGCCCGTCGAGACCGCCGTGCGCATGGCGAGCGCGCACCCCGCGCGCTTCCTGAGGCTCGAGCGCGAGCTGGGCCGCATCGCGCCCGGCTACCGCGCGAACCTCGTGGCCGCGGACGACGGCATGAACGTGCGCGCGACGTGGATCGACGGGAAACACGAAGCTGTCATCCCCGGGTAGGCGAGGATTGCAATGGGGAATCGGGCCCCCGTCTTCGCGGGGTGACCCTCAGCCCCGTTTTGGAATTTCCAGCCCCCGCTTCACCGCGGGCCGCTCCACGAACGCCGCCAGCGCACGTTTCACGTTCGCGAAGCGATCGAACTCGACGAGGTCGCCCGCGCCATAGAAGCCCACGAGGTTGCGCACCCACGGGAAGGTGGCGATGTCCGCGATGCTGTACTCGCCGTCCACGATCCACGTGCGCCCATCGAGCTGGCGGTCGAGCACCTGCAGCAGGCGCTTCGCTTCGGCGACGTAGCGGTCGCGCGGGCGCTTGTCCTCGAAGTCCTTGCCCGCGAACTTGTGGAAGAAGCCGACCTGCCCGAACATCGGGCCCACGCCGCCCATCTGGAACATGAGCCACTGCAGCGCGTGGTAGCGGCCGGCCGCGTCGCCGGGCATGAGGCGCCCGGCCTTGTCCGCGAGATAGACGAGGATCGCGCCCGACTCGAAGAGCGGCAGCGGCTTTCCGCCCGGGCCCTGCGGATCGATGATCGCGGGGATCTTGTTGTTGGGATTGAGCGAGAGGAACTCCGGCGAGAGCTGGTCGTTCTTGTCGAAGCTCACCAGGTGCGGCTCGTACGCCAGTCCCAGTTCCTCGAGCGCGATCGAGACCTTCACGCCGTTGGGCGTCGGCAGCGAGTAGAGCTGGATGCGCTCGGGATGCTGCGCGGGCCATTTCTTCGTGACCGGAAAATCCGAAGTCCACATCGGGTCGTATTCCTCGGGACAAAGATCCGTAAGGTAACCTATCCCGCATGCACGATCGCGCCCAGCCCGGCATCCTCGAGCCCATCGCTCCGAGTGCGGCGTGGCGGCGATCGGTGCGCCGGTGGCGCTCGCGCTCGGCGCGGACGTGGAGGAGCTCGCGGCCTTTCCCGCGCTCGCCGGGCCGGGCTGCGTCGTGCCGTCGACGCAGGAGGCGCTCTGGATGCGGATTTCCGGGCCGGATCGGGGCATCGTATTCGATGCCGCCCGGAACATGCGCATGGCGCTCGCCGAGGCCTTCGCGGTCTCGGACGTGCTCGACACCTTCACGTACCACGGCGGGCGCGACCTCGCGCGCTTCGAGTCCTTCCCCGAGTCCCATCGGGACCACGTCATCGGGCGCGCGGCCGCCGACAACGAGGAGCTCGACGATGCCCCGGCATCGGCGCACGTGAAGCGCACCGCGCAGGAGAGCTTCGATCCGTCCGCGTTCATGATCCGGCGCTCGATGCCCTGGGCCGGCGCGGACACGGAAGGCCTCGAGTTCGTGGCCTTCGTGGCGTCGCTCGATCGCTTCGAGCGCATGATGCGGCGCATGCTGGGGCTCGAGGACGGGATGGTCGATGGCCTCTTCGAATTCTCGCGCCCCGTGACCGGCGGCTACTACTGGTGCCCGCCCGCGGAGCGCGAACGGCTCGACCTCTCCGTGCTCCTCGACGCCCGGCGCTAGCGGGCGCACCATCGGCGCATGCGACTTCGTGCCGATTTCAGCGAGCGTGCCGTCGTGCGGCCCGGCGATGCGGCGTGGGTGCCATCACCCATCCCGGGTGTGGAGCGCATGATGCTCGACCGGGTCGGCGACGAGGTCGCGCGCGCGACGAGCCTGGTGCGCTACGCGCCGCGTTCGCATTTCCCGCCGCACGTGCACGGGGGCGGCGAGGAATTCCTCGTGCTCGAGGGCGAGTTCGCCGACGAGTCGGGGCGATATCCCACGGGCTTCTACGTGCGCAATCCGATCGCGTCGAAGCATGCGCCCTTCACCGGCACCGGCTGCACGATCTTCGTGAAGCTCTGGCAGTTCGATCCCGGCGACCGCACGCACGTCGTCATCGACACGCGGACGGTGCCATGGGACGCGGGCGAGGTGGGCGTGGCGATCCTTCCCCTTCACGCCCATGGAAGCGAACGCATCGTCCTCGAGCGATGGGCGGAGGGCACCCATCGCCCTTCGCACCCGCATCCGGGCGGCGAAGAGATCCTCGTCCTCGAAGGTTCGTTCGAGGACGAGGAGGGCGCTTACCCCGCCGGCACGTGGATCCGTAATCCGCCCGGATCAGCCCACGCGCCGCTCACCCACGCGGGGTGCGTGCTTTACGTGAAGACCGGGCACCTTTAGCGCTTCGAGCGATGGCTGTGCTTGCCGCCCTTGCGGCTGCCGGCCTTGCCCGAGTTCGCGATCTTCGCCGCGCGCGTCTTCGACATGCCCTTCTTCTTGAGCGCCTTGTACTTGCTCTTGTCCTTCACCGATTTGCCTGCCATGGCAATCCTCCTCGTGGACTCCGTGACAGTTTGTTATCGCGTGCGCGTTCATCGTTCCGGCGCATGGTCCGAACGGAACCGCGAGCCGCGACGCTCATCCAACGGGCATGGCGACGAACTATGACGTGGGACCGCCCAGCGGCGGAGGATCGCGCAAGCTCGACACGCGCGGGGTGATCGACCTGGGCGGTGCGCACGACATGGCCTACTGGGTCAAGGCGCTCGACACGACGCCCGAGAAGCTGCGCGCGGCGGTGCAGGCGGTAGGGACCGATGCGGTCAAGGTGACCGAGTACCTGAAGCCCGACCGCAACGAGCAGCCTCCCTCCTCGCCGCAGATCCCCGACGGGGGCTGAGGCCGCCGGCATGGCTCCGGTCCTCGTCGGCACGGCGGGATGGAGCCTGCCGCGCGAGATGCAGGAACGGTTCCCCCCGGGCGAGTCGCACCTCGCGCGCTATGCGCAGGTGTTTCCCGCGGTGGAGATCAACTCGACCTTCCACCGCCCGCATCGCGGCTCGACCTTCGAGCGCTGGAGCGAGATCGTGCCGCGCGGCTTTCGCTTTTCGCTCAAGCTGCCGAAGGCCATCACGCATGAGCATCGCCTCGCCGGCACGCGCGGTCTCGTCGAGGAGTTCCTGGGCCAGATCGCACCGCTCGGTGAGGCGGCCGCGTGCCTGCTCGTGCAATTGCCGCCTTCCCTCGAGCTCGACGTGCGCGTCGCGCGCCCTTTTCTCGCGGACCTGCGCGAGCGCTTCGCGGGCGACATCGCGCTCGAGCCGCGGCATGCGAGCTGGTTCGAGCCGCAGGCGGGGCAATGGCTCGCGGAGGCGAACGTTGCGCGCGTAGCCGCCGATCCGCCGCGCGCCGCGAACGGCTTCGAGCCCACGGGCGATCCGGGCGTCGCGTACTTCCGGCTGCACGGCTCGCCTCGCATGTATTACTCGTCGTACGACGACGCCTTCCTCGAGGCGCTCGCGACGCGGCTGCAGGCGCTGGCGCAGCGCGGCGTGCGCTGCTGGTGCATCTTCGACAACACGACGCTCGGCGCCGGGACCGGCAACGCGCTCGCGGTGATGGAGCGCCTGCGCCGCTAGATCGCGAACTCGATCACGAACGGGCCGCGCCGCGCGCACGCCGCGCGGAAGACGTCGGCGAATCGCTCGAGCGAGTCGACCCGCGCGGCCTCGACGCCCATGCCGCCGGCGAGCTTCACCCAGTCGAGGTCGGGGCGCGAGAGGTCGAAGAGCTCGTTCGAGGCCGGACCTGGCGTGGCGCCCACGGCCGCGAGCTCGCCCTGGAGGATCGCGTAGCGGCGATTGGCGAATATGACGTTCACCACATCGAGCTTCTCGCGCGCCTGCGTCCATAGCGACTGGAGCGAGTACATGGCGCCGCCATCGGCCTGCAGGCAGATCACCTTGCGCGAGGGCGCGGCGACCGCGGCGCCCGTGGCCGAAGGAAGCGCGTAGCCGATCGAGCCGCCGGTGACCTGCATCCAGTGGTGCGGCGCGGCGCCCCACGTCGGCGGGAAGAGTCCCCGGCCCGACGTCACGGCGTCTTCCGCGACGATCGCGTTCTCGGGAATCAGCGTGGCGAAGGTCTGCGCGAAGGCGTCGGGCCGGAAGGCACCCGTCGCCGGCTGCGATAGCGGTTGCGAGCCGAGGGGCGGATCGCGCGGCGCGCCCACGGCATCGGCCAGCGCCTCGAGTGCGGCCACGACGTCTTCTTCCACGCGCGCGAGCTCGAGGACCTCGCAGTCCTTCGGCCACATCTCGCTCGGCTTGCCCGGGTAGCCGAAGAACGCGACGGGCGCCTTGGCCCCGGCGAGGACCAGGTGGCGCGTGCCGGCGAGCGCCTCGAGCGCCGCATCGACGACATAAGGCACCCGATCCACCGGCGGGCGGCCGCGGCCCCGCGCGATGTAGGGCAGCTGCGTGGGGCCGAAAAGGCGGGCGCCCGTTGCGTGCGCGATGCGGTGCGCGTGGTGCAGGCCGGCTTCGCCGAGCGCGGCTCCGGAGAGCATGAGCACCGTGGGCTCGCGCAGCGCGAGCGTGCGCGCCGCCGACTCGATGGCCTGGGGCGCGACGCGGCCGCGGGCGGGCGGCGCAAGCGGCTTCGCCGGCTGCGCGCCTTCGTCCCACGCGCAATCGGCCGGAAGCACGAGGGTCGCGATGCCGCCCGGCGGCGCGAGCGAGGCCTGCACGGCCTCGACGGCCCGCGTGCCCACGGATGCCGCGTCCATCGCGGTGCGCACCCAGCGCGAGACCGTCCGGGCGAGGGCCTCGGTGTCCGCCGCGAGCGGCGGATCGTGCGGACGGTGCCACGTCGCATGGTCGCCCACGACGTTCACGATGGGCGTAAAGGCGCGCCGTGCGTTGTGCAGGTTCGAGATGCCGTTCGCGAGCCCCGGGCCGCAGTGCAGCAGGGTCGCGGCGGGCTTGCCGGCGACGCGCCCGTATCCGTCGGCGCATCCGGTGACGACGGTCTCGGCGAGCCCGAGCACGCAGCGCAGTCCCGGCACGCGGTCGAGCGCCGCCACGAAGTGCATCTCCGAGGTGCCGGGATTGGCAAAGACCGTATCGATGCCCGCGGCCACCAGCGTGCGGGCGAGGCTCTCGGCGCCGTTCATGGGTGCCGAGTCTACAATGGTCCCATGAGCATGAAGAAAACGGACCTCGAGAAGCTCTCCGGCAAGAAGATCGCCGGCGGCGTGGGCAATGCACGCGGCGGGGCGGGCTCGGCGGCGAACAAGCGCGAGCAGGCGCTGGCGAAGAAGCGCGAGCTGCTGCTGAAGCGGAAGAAATAGTTTGTCATGCCGGCGCAGGCCGGCATCCGATTTCAACTCGGACCCCGGCCCCCGGCTTGAGGATTGCCGGGCAGGCGCTGCCGGGGGTGACAATCAGAAGTTCACCTTCGCGCCGCCCTTGAGCTTCAGGATCTCGCGCGCCTCGTCCGGTGTCGCGACTTCCATGCCGAGCCCCTCGATCACCTGGCGGGCGGCGCGCACCTGCTGCGCGTTCGATTCCGCGAGCTTGCCCGGCCCGATCCAGAGCGAGTCCTCGAGGCCCACGCGCACGTTGCCGCCGAGCGCGACCGACTGCGCGGCGATCGGAAGCTGGTTGCGTCCGGCGCCGAGCACGCTCCAGACGTAGTCGTCGCCGAAGAGGCGGTCCGCGGTGCGCTTCATGTGCGCCACGTCCTCGGGATGCGGCCCGATGCCCCCGAGGATGCCGAACACCGACTGGATGAAGAAGGGCGGCTTCACCAGCCCGCGATCGGCGAAGTGGCGCAGCGTGTAGAGGTGCCCGATGTCGTAGCACTCGACCTCGAAGCGCGTGCCGTTCGCCGCGCACGTCTCGAGGATCATCTGGACGTCGCGGAAGGTGTTCCTGAAGATGCGATCGTCGGATCCCGCGAGATAGGGCTTCTCCCAGTCGTACTTGAACTCCTTGAAGCGCGCGAGCATCGGGTAGAGCCCGAAGTTCATGGAGCCCATGTTGAGCGACGCGACCTCGGGCTTGAAGTGCGCGCACGGCTTCACGCGCTCGTCGACCGTCATCGTGGGCGCGCCGCCGGTCGTGATGTTCACGACCACGTCGCAGCTCTTCCGGATCTTCGCGAGGAAGGGCGCGAACGCCTCGGGGCGCTGGTCGGGCCGGCCATCCTTCGGGTCGCGCGCGTGCAGGTGGACGATGGCTGCCCCGGCCGCGTGCGCGCCGATGGCCGCTTGCGCGATCTCGTCGGCCGTGATCGGCAGGTACGGCGACATCGTCGGCGTGTGGATCGCGCCCGTGACGGCGCAGGTGATGACGATCTTGCGGGGAGCCTTGGCCATGGTGCGGATACGTTAGCATGGCGCTCCAGGGAGGACGGCATGGACCTGCAGATCCAGGGCTTGCGCGTGATGGTGAGCGCGGGCGCGTCGGGAATCGGGCTCGAGATCGCGCGGTCGTTCGTGCGCGAGGGCGCGAAGGTGCACGTGTGCGATGTCGATGGGGCGGCGCTCGGGCGTTTGCGCGAGACTGATTCCATGATCGGCTCCACGCGATGCGATGTCGCCTCGCGCACCGACGTCGCGCGCTTCTTCGACGAGGGCCTCGCGCGCCTCGGCGGGCTCGACTGCTTCGTGAACAACGCGGGCATTGCCGGGCCCACCGGGAAGATCGACGAGATCGATCCGGCGCAATGGGACCGCTGCATCGCGATCGACCTCACGGGCCAGTTCAACTGCGCGCGCGTGGCGGTGCCGCACCTGAGGAAGTCCTCCAACGCGAGCCTCATGAACGTCTCTTCGCTCGCGGGGCGCCTGGGTTTCGCCATGCGCACGCCTTACGCGTCCGCCAAGTGGGGCGTGATCGGCCTCACGCGCTCGCTCGCCGTGGAGCTCGGGGCCGACAACATTCGCGTGAATGCACTGCTGCCGGGCGTCGTCGCCGGCGAGCGGCAGGAAAGGGTCCTCGCGGCGAAGGCGAAGGCGCGCGGCATCTCGTTCGAGGAGATGGAGAAGCTCGTCTTTTCGTATTCGTCGCTCAAGGAGTACGTGACCCCGCAGCAGCTCGCGGACCTGGCCGTCTTCGTGGCGAGCCCGCGCGGGCGCATGATCTCGGGACAAGCGCTTTCGGTGGACGGCGACACGAACATGCTGGGCTGAGACATGGGGCGCCGCCGCATCACGCTGCATAGCGAATCGTGACGGCGGGAGGATGGCCCCGCCCCGCTGCCGGATAATGGAGGGGTCCTTCCCTCCGGCCATCAGGAAACACAATGCAGCCTCTCCACGCCGGGATCCGTCTCGATGGATTCTTCGAACGGCTCGCGCAGGCGCCGCGGCGCGTGCTGCTGCTCGACTACGACGGCACGCTGGCCCCGTTCCATCGCCGCCCCGAGCGCGCGCTGCCCTACCCGGAGGTCGGCCCGCTCCTCAAGCGCGCGATCCATCGCTGTTCGACGCGCGTCGTCATCGTGAGCGGCCGCCGCCTCGCCGACTTGCGCGGGCCTCTCGCGTGGCTGCCGCACGACGAGGCGTGGGCGTCCCACGGCTGGGAGCACTTCAGCGCGGCCGGCGAGCGCAGCGGCTTCGTGCCGTCGGCGGCCGCGCAGCGCCAGCTCCAGGTCGCGGAGGCCGCGGTGCGCGAGCTTGCCATGCACGGCGCCCGCGTCGAGCGCAAGGTCGCGAGCGTCGCGGTGCATTGGCGCGGCCTCGCGGAGCCGGTCGCCGATCGCGTGCGCCACGGCGTCGAGCGCGCGTGGTGCGAGCTCGACGGCACGCTGCTCGAGGTGCTCGATTTCGAGGCCGGGAGCGAGCTGCGCGCGCGCGGCCGCAACAAGGGCGATGCGGTGCGCGAGATCCTGGCGCAGTGCGGGCCCCGCGATGCCTGCGCCTACCTCGGCGACGACCACACCGACGAGGACGCATTCGACGCGATGCGCGGGCGCGGCCTCGCGGTGCTGGTGCGCGAGGAGCTGCGCGACACCGCGGCCGACGTGTGGGTGCGACCGCCGCACGAGCTCGTTTCCTTCCTCGAGCGCTGGTGCGAATGCGGAGTGACGGCGTGACGGCCCGCTCGCGCCTCGTCGTCGTCTCCAACCGGCTGCCGTTTTCCTTCCGCCGCATCGAGAGCGGACGCTGGATCGCCGAGCCCGGCAGCGGCGGCCTGGTGACCGCGCTCATGCCGGTCCTGCGCGATCGCGGCGGCACGTGGGTCGGCTGGTCGGGCGCGCCCGGCAGCGCGCGCGAGCTCTCCCGCGCGCTCGGACGCGCGGGCCGCGATGCCGGCTACGACCTCGTCGCGGTTCCCCTCGACGAGGACGAGGTGCGCGATTTCTACCTCGGCTTCTCGAACGAGGTCGTCTGGCCGCTCTTCCACGACCTCGTGTCCCTCTGCCGCTTCGATCCCGCGTACTGGCGCAGCTACGAGCGCGTGAATCGCAAGTACGCGCGGGCGGTGGCGCCCCAGGCGGGCCGCGGCGATTTCGTCTGGGTGCACGACTACCACCTGATGGGCGTGGGCGCGGAGCTGCGCGGCATGGGCAACGAGGCGCGCCTGGGCTTCTTCCTGCACATCCCGTTTCCCTCGCCGGACATGTTCATGAAGCTGCCGTGGCGAGCCGCGGTGATCGAGTCGCTGCTGCGCTATGACCTGGTGGGCTTCCAGACCCTGCGGGATCGGTTCAACTTCGTCGCATGCGTCGCCGCCTTCGTGTCCGGCGCGCGCGTCGAAGGCCGCGGCAACGTCGTGACCGTGCACCATCCGCTCGGCAAGACGCGCGTGGGCACCTTTCCCATCAGCATCGACTACAACGCCTTCATGCGCGCTGCCCACGACGAGGCCGTGGCCGAGAAGGCGCGCGAGCTGCACACGCTGCTGCCGCGCCGCAAGCTCGTGCTGGGCATCGACCGGCTCGACTACACCAAGGGCATCGCGCTCCGGCTGCGCGCGTTCCAGGCCCTGCTCGAGAAGCACCCGCACCTGCGCGGACAGCTCTCGCTGCTGCAGGTGGTCGTGCCGAGCCGCGAGACCATCCCCGAATACGAGCGGATGCGATCGGAGATCGAGCAGCTCGTCGGGCGCATCAACGGCCAGTTCGCGCGTCCCGGCGGATGGGTGCCCGTGTGGTTCGAGTACCGCAGCCTCACGCGCCTCGAGCTTCTCGCCTACTACCGCGCCGCCGACATCGCGCTCATCACGCCGCTCAAGGATGGCATGAACCTCGTGGCGAAGGAGTATTGCGCCTGCAGCATCGAGGAAGACTGCGTGCTGATCCTTTCCGAATTCGCGGGCGCCGCGGACCAGCTCGGCGCCGGCGCGCTGCTCGTGAATCCGTTCGACATCGAGGGGGTCGCGGAGGCGCTGCGCGAGGCGCACGAGATGGCCGAGCCCGACCGCGTCGCGCGCATGCGAGCGATGCGCCGCTCGATCCGCCGCCAGGACGTGTTCTGGTGGGTCGATTCGTTCCTGCAGGCCGCGATCGCGCGCGACCTGCGGGCGTTTCCGTCGCCGCACGAGGGCGCCGAGAGCGCGCCGCCGGAGCAGCTGCCGATCTAGGCCCGCGCGGCGCGTTTCGGCCGCGCGGCTTGCGCCGCCTGCGCCTCGGATGCGGCCATCGCGATTTCCGCGCGCGAGCGCGGCAGGTGCTGCGGAAACTCGCGCTGGATGAACGCGACCAGGTCCTCGCGCAGCCTGCAGCGCAGGTCCCAGCCGCGGCCCGCGTCCACCGAGGAAGCGATCCCGCGCAGTTGCATCGCGCGCTCGCCGAGCTCGGTCACCTGCAGGCCCGCCACGCGGCCGTCCCACTCCGGCGCTCCGCGGCAGATGCGCAGGAACTCCTCGCGCACACGCTCGACCGGCACGCCGTAGTCGACCCACAGGAAGACGGTCCCGATGATCTGCGAGGAGCTGCGCGTCCAGTTCTGGAACGGATGCTCGATGAACCACTGCAAGGGGACCACGAGCCGGCGCTCGTCCCAGACCTTCACGACGACGTACGCGCCGGTGATCTCCTCGACGCGGCCCCATTCCCCTTCGACGATGAGCACGTCGTCGATGCGGATCGGTTGTGTCAGCGCGATCTGCAGGCCGGCCACGATGTTGCCCAGGACGGGCCGCGCGGCGAGGCCCGCCACCAGACCCGCCATCCCCGCCGAGGCGAGCAGCGTCGTCCCGAACTGGCGCACGCCCGGGAAGGTCACGAGGGCGGCGCCGACGCCGCAGACGGTCGCCACGACCTTGAGGGTCCGGCCCAGGACGCGGGCTTGCGTGCGCACGCGGCGCGCATGGAGGTTGTCCTCGACCTCGAACGGGTTGAACCGCGCGATGATCGCGACCAGGGCATCGATGAAGCCGAGGGCCAGCCACGTGACCGCGGCGATGAGCGCAATCGCGGTGGCATGCTCGAGCGCGGCGAGCGCGGGCAAGGTCGCCGCGGCGCCGACCCATACGAGGTTCAGGGCTGCGAAGACCAGCACCCAGCGCGTGGGCGCGCGCGTATGGCGCACGACCAGCACGCCGACATCGTGGAAGCGCAGGATCCTGGCGAGGATCGCGGCGCCGATCGTGTGCGCCGCCAATGCGAGCCCCACGGCGAACAGCGCCGAGAGCAGGACATCGAGCCAGGGGCTTCCGGTGAAGGAGAGGAGCTCGTTCATCGGAAATGGGAGGAGAGTTACCCCCTCACCTTACCAAGGGCGTGCCGCGCGGGGCAACGGTGCCGCCCCGATCATTGCGATACGAAGCGCGATCAGTCGATGCGCGCGCCCGAGCTCTTCACGACCTTCGCCCATTTCTGCACGTCGTCGACGAGCATGCGATGGAACTCGGCGGGCGTCGTGACGAGGGCATCCGATCCCTGGGTGCGCAGGAACGCCTGCGTGTCCGGCGCGCGCAGCACTTCGGCCACGTCGGCGTTGAGCTTGTCCACGATTGCGCGCGGCGTGCCGGCCGGTGCGAGGATGCCCCACCAGGGATCGATGTCGAAGCCCGGGTAACCGGATTCGGCGACGGTCGGCACGTCGGGCGCCGCGGGATTGCGCTGCGCGCTCGACACCGCCAGCGCGCGCAGCTTGCCGCCGCGGATGAGGCCGATCGACGCGGGCACCGCGGCGAACGCGCAATTCACCTGGCCGCCGATCACGTCCGCCATCGCCGCGGCGATCGCCTTGTACGGCACGTGCAGCAGGTCGATGTGCGCCTCGGTCTTGAGCGACTCGCCCATGAGGTGGTTGATCGAGCCGTTGCCGGATGACGCGTACGTGATCGATCCGGGCTTCGCCTTCGCCTGGGCGATGAAATCGCGGAAGTCGCGAAACGGCGCATTCGCCGCCGTGACGAGGAAGAAGGGCGTGCGCGCGAGGGTCGCGACGGTCTCGAAGTCCTTCACCGAATCGAACGGAAGCTTCGCGTACAGGCTCTGGTTCACCGCCTGCGAGCCCGCATAGGTCACGAGCAGCGTGTATCCGTCCGCGGGAGACTTCGCGACGGCGTCCGTGCCGACCACGCCCGCGGCGCCCGGCTTGTTCTCCACCACGACGGGCTGGCCCCATTTCGCCGAGAGCTTCTGTTCGACGTAGCGCGCGAAGACATCGGTGGTACCGCCCGGCGCCTGCGGCACGAGGAACTTCACGGGCTTCGAGGGATACGGATCGGCATGGCTATAGGCAGCGCACGTCGCGAGTGCGGCGGCCGCGAGGACTTGGCGGATCATTTTCAAGGTCTCCACGAAGCGTCGATCTCCTCGACGTCCATCCTTTCGTACGCGGCGGCCGCCCCGTGCAGGCGCCAGGGATGCTCGCCGCCATCGATGCGCGCGCGCTCCTGCGTCTCGCGCGACGTCCGCTCGCGTGCCTTTGCCACGATGGCGGGCGCCTCCGACCGCGGTACGACGATGACGCCATCGCCGTCCGCCACGACCAGGTCGCCCGGCTCCACGCGCACGCCCGCACAGGTGACGGGTGCGTTCACCGAGCCGTGGCCGGCCTTTTGCGGGCTGCTCGGCCCGATCCTCGTCATCCAGACCGGCGAGCGCATCCGGCGCAGCGCGTCCACGTCGCGCACGAAGCCGTCGATCACGATGCCGGCCAGGCCCTTGCGGATCGCGTAGTACGCCGCGATGTCGCCCCACTGCGCGCCGGCCTCCGGCCCTTGCACGACGAGCACGTCGCCGCGCTCCGCCAGAAAGAGCGCGCGATGCATCATGAGGTTGTCGCCCGGCGCGCAGGAAGCGGTCACCGCGGGACCCGCGATCCGCAGCCCCTCGATCAACGGGCGCATCGCGGGATCCATCGTCTGCCGGAAGCAGCGCGGCCGGCCCATCGCCTCGTGCAGGTCCGAGACGGACGTGCCGGCCGCGGCGCGGCACGTCGCCGCGTCCGTGCGCTCGACTCGCAGGTAGACCTTCGAGCCGCTCACCGGCCCTTCCACTGCGGCGGGCGCTTGTTGAGGAACGCGTCCATGCCCTCGCGGAAGTCCTCGCTCATGTAGCACATGAGGAGCAGGTCCTGCGCCTCTTCGCGCGAGAGCGTTCTCTGGATGCGCCGCAGGCCTTCCTTGGTCGAGCGCAAGGTGAGCGGGGCGTTGCCCGCGACGGTCCTCGCCAGTTCCTCGGCGCGCTTCTCCAGGGCCGGCAGGTCCTCCACGACCTCGCTCACCAGGCCGATCTTCGCGGCTTCCTCGGCGTCGACGAGGCGCGCGGTGAACACGATGTCCTTCACGCGCGCCGGCCCGATCAACGCCGTCACGCGCGAAAGGCTGGCGGACGACAGCGTGTTGCCGAGCGTGCGCGCGATGGGGAATCCGAACTTCGCGTTCCGGGCGGCGATGCGAAGGTCGCAGCACGCGGCGATGCCGGCGCCGCCGCCCGTGCAGGCACCCGCGATGGCCGCGATCGTGGGGACGCGGCACTGCTCGAGCGCCGTGAGGATCCGGTCGATGCGCGCCTCGTAGTCGAGCGCGTCCTGCGGCGTCTTGAAGGCGCGGAACTGGTTGATGTCGGTGCCGGAGGCGAAGGCCTTCTCGCCGGCGCCGCGCAGCACGATGACGCGGAGCGTGTCGTCCTTGTTGGCCTCCTCGCAGATGCGCGCCAGCTCCTCGTACATCGCGAAGGTGAGGGCGTTGCGCGCCTCGGGACGGTTGAACGTGATCCAGGCGATGTCGCCCCGGCGCTCGTGCAGCAGGTCAGCCATTCGGTTCTCCTCATATGGATCCCGAATGATATCGCGGCATGGTCTGCCTCTCCCCTGGGAGAAGGATCAGCGGACCGCGGCTTCCGTGTGCCCGTAGCCCGAGTCGGCCTTCACCTTGCCGCGGAAGACATAGTACGAGTAGAGCGTGTACCAGAGGATGATCGGCAGCAGGAAGAGCGTGCCGATGAGGAGGAACGCCTGCGAGCGCGGGCCGGCCGCGCTCTCCCAGAGATCGTACGCATAGGGCACGACCATCGGGAAGATGCTGATGCCGAGACCCAGGTAGGCCATGAAGAAGATGCCCAGGGCCCCGAGGAAAGGCGCGAAATGCCGCCGCGCGATCGAGCGCCAGAGCGCCACGAAGAGCGCGGCCGTGATCAGCGGGACCGGCCAGAGCCAGAAGGGATGCTCGCCGCCGAACCAGCGCTCGCGGATCTGCGGCTGCAGGAGCGGGGTCCAGATGCTCACCATCGCGACGAAGGCGCCGACCCCGAGCGTGAAGCGCCGGGCCATGTGCCGCGACCATTCCTGGAGCCGCCCCTCGGTCTTCATCACGAGCCAGCACGCGCCGAGCAAACCGTATCCCGCGATGAGCCCGAGGCCGGTGAGGAGCGCGAAGGGTGTGACCCAGTCGAAGGTGCCGCCCGAGTAGGCACGGCCGTTCACCGGAATGCCCTGCACGTAGGTACCGAGCACGACGCCCTGGGCGAAGGTCGCGACGAGCGATCCCACGAAGAACGAGCCGTGCCAGAAGCCGCGGCCGCGATGGGAGAGGTGCGAGAACTCGAACGCCACGCCGCGGAAGATGAGGCCGATCAGCATGAAGAGGATCGGGAAGTACACCGCGGGGATCACGATCGCGAAGGCGAGCGGAAATGCCGCGAGCAAGCCGACCCCGCCCAGCACGAGCCAGGTCTCGTTGAAGTCCCAGATCGGCGCGATGGAATTCATCATCATCGCGCGCTCGTCGTGGCCGTGGGCGAGCGGGAAGAGGATCCCCACGCCGAGGTCGAAGCCGTCGAGCAGGACGTACATGAAGACGCCGAAGGCGAGGATGGCGGTCCAGACCGGGACGAGGTCGAGGCTCATGGCGTCAGGTCGCGCGCGTGGCGCCGGAGAGCGGGCGCGCCGGCGTGGCGAAAGGCTGCGCGCCCGGCTCGCCGGCGGCGAACCCCGTGCGCGCGAGCCGGGCGAGGAAGTAGAGGCCGGAGCCGAAGATCACGATGTAGGCCACCACGTAGACGGCGAGCGAGAGCGCGACGTCGCCCGCGGTGAGCGACGGTGTCATCGCGTCGCGCGTGCGCACGAGGCCATAGACGACCCAGGGCTGGCGTCCGACTTCCGTCGTCACCCAGCCGGCGATGACCGCGATGAAGCCGATCGGCGATGCCGCCATGCACACGCGGTGGAAGAGGCGCGCGCTCGCGAGCCGCCCGCGACGCCACAGGACCAGGCCCCACGCGACGAGCGCCACCATCACGAGGCCGATGCCGACCATGAGGCGGAAGGAGAAGAAGGGGATCGCCACCGGCGGCCGGTCCTCGCGCCTGAAGTCCTTGAGCCCGGGCACCTTGCCGTTCACGTCGTGCGCGAGGATGAGCGAGCCCAGGTCGGGGATCGCGACCTCGAGGTGATTGCGCTCCGCCTTCTCGTCGGGCCACGCGAAGAGCAGCAGCGGCATGTGCGCCTGCGTCTCCCAGTTCGCCTCGATGGCGGCGAGCTTCGCGGGCTGGTGGTGCAGCGTGTTGAGCCCGTGCTGGTCGCCCACGAGCACCTGCAAGGGCACGAGGAGCGCCAGCAGCCCGAACCCCATCTTCTGCATCATGAGGCTCTCGTCGACGTGCTGGCCGCGCTTCAGGTGCCAGGCCGCCACGCCGATCACGACGAACGCGGTCGTGATGTAGAACGCGAGCGTCGTGTGCACGAGGCGGTAGGGGAACGATGGATTGAAGATGGCGGCGAGCCAGTCGGTCGGCACGAAACGCCCGTCGACGACCGCGTAGCCCGCGGGCGTCTGCATCCAGCTATTGGCCGAGAGGATCCAGAAGGTCGACAGGAGGGTGCCCGCGGCGACCATGATCGCCGCGGCGAAGTGCACCAGCGGCGGCACCTTCTCGCGGCCGAAGAGCAGGATGCCGAGGAACCCCGCCTCGAGGAAGAATGCGGTCAGCACCTCGTAGGCCATGAGGGGGCCGGTGACGCCCGCGGTGATCTCCGAGTAGCGGCTCCAGTTCGTGCCGAACTGGAAGGGCATCACGATGCCCGAGACGACGCCCATGCCGAACGACACCGCGAAGATGCGCAGCCAGTAGCGGGAAAGTGCGAGGAAGAGCGGCCGGCGCGTGAAGAAATACGTTCCCTCGAGCACCGCGATGTACGAGGCGAGCCCTACGGTGAACGCCGGCAGCAGGATATGCAGCGCGACGACCCACGCGAATTGCAATCGGGAAAGCAGGAGTGCCTGGTCCATGGAGCCCTGGAGGGACGCGGTGCGGATTCGGCAAGGCAACCGATCAACAGTTTAATCTCGATCTGACCGGACTGCCGAATGATCATGGTCCGCACGACCGGTGCGCCACTCGTCGTGCGATGACGCGCTCAAGATCCGGTCCTCAAGCCTCCTATGCGCCCGGCCCATTGGCATGAGCCGGCGTGCATCTGGGCGCGCCCGGACAGCGCCTGGTAATTGGCTTCAATCTCATATGCGGAAAATGTCCCGGCAAGGCCATTCGAGCAGCTGACATTCCCGTTTATAGCGCCCATGCGCCCGTCCTGGAAATAGGTGCCGGAGTAGGTGCACGTCGCGTTGCTGTAGCTCGCGACGATGGAAATTGAGTTCGAAGCGTGCGTAACCGAAAAGTATGCGGGTTCTTCCATATATCCCGAGGCACCCGGGCAGTTGGAATAGGTCCCGATCGTCGCTCCCAGATAAGTCCCATTCAGATCATTCAGCTTCCACGTTTGGCGCGTGATCGCTTTGGACACCGTAGTGCCGTCGATGGTGTACGTCACCGTGCCGCTACGGATAGTGTCGAAGCTGAAAGTGACGGTGCCTGCAGAACGTACTCCGACTGCGCTCGGGTTGAACGAGCCGCCGAACCATGGGCCGCTCGTTTGGTACAGCGCTCCGGAGTAGGTGACGACACCGGCGTTGTTCCCCGTGAAGGCAACGCTGGAGGCGACGTACCACGAAGGCTTGCCATCCGGTCCGTACACGAAGAAGGTGGCGAACAAGGTGTCGGCCTGCTGGATGATGTTGACGCCCCATCCCTGTTCGTTCTCATTCGACCAGAGGTCCGAATTATCCGTACCGAATGTCGTTCCCCAGCAGTTTGTGGCGATAACTGCAAGAATCGGTGCGAGAGCGCGGCGCCAGTTCATTGTTTAGCCCCCAAGGCGTGGCTGAGGAGCGATATTGTGCACAGCTCCGCCGGGACGCGAGCTATGTCCCCCGCGCCGAATTGGAAAAGGCGATGCGACCGCGGCTAAACCGCGCGGGCGATGCGCTCCGGCGTGATCGGCAGGTCGCGCACGCGCGCGCCCACCGCGTCGCGCACCGCGTTGGCGATCGCCGCCGCGGTCGGGCCCATCGTGGCCTCCCCCGCGCCCACCGAGGGCTCGAGCGAGGGGACGAGAACCACGTCGACCTCCGGCACCTCGGTGAAACGCAGGATCGGGTACGCCTCCCACGAGGCGCTCGTGATGCGCGTGCGATCGAATCGAACGGCTTCCTTGAGCGCCCAGCTCGTCGCCTGCACCGCGCCGCCCTCGAGCTGGTTCGCGGCACCGTCGGGATCGACGACGTAGCCCACGTCCGCGGCAACGGCGAGCCGCGTCACGCGCACCACGTGCGTGAGCTGCACTTCCGCCGCGACCGCGCAGTAGGCGCCGTTGCCCTTGTAGCGCGCATAGGCGATGCCGCGCCCGAAGCCCTCGCGCGGCTTCCATCCCGCCCAGGGTGCGCGCGACGCGACCGATTCGATGACCGCGCGGCCGCGTGGATCGGAAAGATGCCTCAGGCGCCAGGCGACCGGGTCCTCGCCGCGCCCCCGTGCGATGTCGTCGACCATCGCTTCGACCGCGAAGACGTTCACGAAGGCGCCGAGCGAGCGCAGCGCCGAGGTGCGGATCGGCATGGACAGCACGCGGTGGTTCTCGATGTGCAGGGCCGGGATATCGTAGCCGGGGATGGCATTGCGGTCCGAGCCGCCGCCGGTCGAGATCGGCATGTTGATCGCCGGAATGGTCTCGAAGGGTTTTGCGAGGTGGCGTGCGGCGAGCAGCGTCGGCGTCTTCGCGCGTCCCGGGCGCGAGCTGTGGCCGTTGCTCCAGACGTCGCTTCTCCACGCGGCGATCTCGCCATCGGCATCGAGCTCGACGGCGATGTCGACCGCCATCGCCGAGCCGAACGGCGCCCAGGCGAGCTCGTCCTCGCGCGACCACGAGACGCGCACTCCACGACCCGGCACGGCGCGCGCGAGCAACGCGGCGTCGAGCGCCACGTCGTCGGCGGCGTTGTGGCCGTAGCACCCCGCGCCTTCGCGATGCTCGACGATGATGGAGGCGGGCTCCAGACCGAACATGAGCGCGAGGTCCGCGCGCAGGTTGAAGATGCCCTGCGTATGGCTCCAGACGTGCAGGCCGCCGTCGCGCCAGCGGGCCAATGCGCACGAGGGCGCGAGGGAGGCATGGGCGAGG
>Ga0157372_10002574_pt1 | contig 19643 bp, 20 predicted proteins | sample C55metaG_FD_115307 | JGI IMG/M metagenome (GOLD analysis project Ga0157372, IMG submission 115307) | Corn rhizosphere microbial communities from Kellogg Biological Station, Michigan, USA - C5-5 metaG | ecosystem: Host-associated > Plants > Roots > Rhizosphere > Soil | place: USA: Michigan... | reverse complement strand
CTGCTCGGGTTCGTGATCCTCGTCTGGATCTTCGGGAAGTACCTGATCCCGCCGATCAACAGGGCGATGACCGCGCGCCAGGAGGCGATCCGCCAGGAGTTCGCCGACCTCGAGGAGGCACAGTCGGACGCCCGCAAGGCGGAGGCCGACTACAAGGAGCAGCTCAGCAACGCCAAGCACGAGGCGGCCCGGATCCGCGAGGAGGCCCGCGAGCAGGGGGCTCAGATCGTGCAGGACGCGCGCGAGAAGGCACAGGCCGAGGCCGACCGCATGATCGAGCACGCGCACGCCCAGATCGAGGCCGACCGCAAGGCCGCTCTGGCCTCGCTCCGGCGTGACGTGGGCAGCCTGGCCACGACTTTGGCCGGCCAGATCGTGGGCGAGAGCCTCGACGACGACGAGCGCAGCAATCGCGTGGTCGACCGGTTCCTGGCCGACCTGGAGAACCTCGAGTCGGTCAAGGCCCAGAACGGGGACGACTGATGCTTCGAGGAGCCTCCGCCGAGGCGCGCAGGGAGCTGGTCGTCAGGACCGGCGGCTCCGCCACGCTCGACGAGAGTGCCGTGCTCGGCGAGCAGCTCTTCGCGGTCGCAGGGGTGCTGAGGGATCAGCCCGCGCTGCGACGCGTCTGCACCGACGCCTCTGTCGACGCCGAGGCCAAGGCGGCCCTCGCCGGCACCGTGTTCTCCGGCAAGGTCGAAGGCGAGGCGCTCGACGTCACGGCCGCCGCCGTTCGGCAGCGCTGGACCAGCCCGCGCGATCTCGCCGACGTGCTGGAGGAGCTCGGCGTCGAGGCACTCGTCCGCTCGGCCGGAGCCCAAGGCTCGCGGGTGGAGGACGAGCTCTTCGCCGTCGCCCAGCTGATCGACGCCAACCGCGACCTGCGCGGGACGCTGTCCGACCCGGCCCGCACCGACGAGGACAAGTGCGCACTGATCGCCTCGATGCTCGACGGCAAGGTGCTGCCGGCGACTCTGCAGCTGGTGCGTCAGGCCGAGCGCAGTGAGCTGCCCATCGTGCGCGCGCTGGCGGAGATGGAGCGCATCGCCGCCGGAGTTCAAAAAGAGCTGCTCGCCGTCGTGCACACCGCCCGGCCACTCGGGACCACCGAGGTCTCCCGGCTCACCCAGGCGCTCGGCAGGGCCTACGACGCGACGGTCCACCTCAACATCGTCGAGGACCCCGGCCTGATCGGCGGCCTGCGCATCCAGATCGGCGACGACGTCATCGACGGCAGTGTCGTCAACAAGCTCGACGCGGCCCGGCGCCGGCTCGCCGGCTCACCCTCCTAGACCATGAGAATCCCACAGGAAGAGGCACCATCATGACGGAGCTGTCCATCCGCCCGGAGGAGATCCGGGACGCGCTCCAGAAGTACGTCGACGACTACAAGCCGTCCGCTGCGGCGAAGGAAGAGGTCGGCACCGTCGCCAGCACCGCCGACGGCATCGCTCGCGTCGCCGGCCTCCCGTCGGCGATGGCCAACGAGCTGCTCGAGTTCGAGGACGGCACCCTGGGCATCGCCCTGAACCTCGACACCCGCGAGATCGGCGTCGTGGTCCTCGGCGACTTCGCCCAGATCGAGGAGGGCCAGACGGTCCGCCGGACCGGCGAGATCCTCTCGGTCCCCGTCGGCGACGCCTTCATGGGCCGGGTCATCGACCCGCTCGGCACCCCGATCGACGGCCTGGGCGAGATCGAGTCCGAGGAGCGCCGCGCGCTGGAGATCCAGGCCCCGGGCGTGATGCTGCGCCAGTCGGTCAGCGAGCCGCTGGCCACCGGGATCAAGGCGATCGACTCGATGACGCCCATCGGCCGTGGCCAGCGCCAGTTGATCATCGGTGACCGCTCCACGGGCAAGACGACCATCGCGATCGACACGATCATCAACCAGAAGCAGAACTGGGAGACCGGCGACGAGAACCAGCAGGTGCGCTGCATCTACGTCGCGATCGGCCAGAAGGGCTCCACCATCGCCGCGGTGCGCGGCGCACTCGAGGAGGCCGGAGCGCTGGAGTACACCACGATCGTGGCGTCCCCGGCCTCCGACAGCGCGGGCTTCAAGTACCTCGCGCCGTACACCGGCTCTGCCATCGGCCAGCACTGGATGTACGCCGGCAAGCACGTGCTGATCGTGTTCGACGACCTGACCAAGCAGGCCGAGGCCTACCGCGCGGTGTCGCTGCTGCTGCGCCGCCCCCCTGGCCGCGAGGCCTACCCGGGCGACGTGTTCTACCTGCACAGCCGGCTGCTCGAGCGCTGTGCCAAGCTGTCCGACGACATGGGCGCGGGCTCGATGACCGGGCTCCCGATCATCGAGACCAAGGCGAACGACGTGTCGGCGTACATCCCGACCAACGTCATCTCGATCACCGACGGTCAGATCTTCCTGCAGTCCGACCTCTTCGCGTCCAACCAGCGCCCGGCGATCGACGTCGGGGTGTCGGTGTCGCGCGTGGGTGGTGCGGCGATGACCAAGGCGATGAAGGCCGTCACCGGCTCGCTGAAGGTCGACCTGGCGCAGTTCCGCGCGATGGAGGCGTTCGCGATGTTCGCCTCCGACCTCGACGCAGCGTCCCGTCAGCAGCTCGACCGTGGCACCCGGCTGATGGCGCTGCTCAAGCAGCCGCAGTACTCGCCGTACCCGTTGGAGCAGATGACCGTCTCGCTCTGGCTCGGCACCTCCGGCCGGCTCGACCGCGTCCCGGTCGACGACGTGCTGCGCTTCGAGCAGGAGTTCCTCGACTTCCTGGGCCGCCAGCACAAGGACGTGCTCGAGGGGATCAAGGAGTCGCGGAACTTCGACGACGGCACCGAGGAGAAGGTCGCCTCGGCGTACGACGAGTTCCTCGACCAGTTCGAGACCAGCGAGGGCCAGTCGATCAAGCCCGGCACGGAGGCGAAGGCCGACCCGGTGACCGACGAGGAGCTCGAGCAGGAGCAGATCGTCAAGCAGAAGCGGGGCTGACCGGTGCCGCTCCTGCCCCTGTCCACCGAGGCGACCCCGGGAGGTGATCGCTGATGGCAGTGTCCCTGCGTGAGTACCGCGCGCGGATCCGCTCGGTCGAGTCGACCAAGAAGATCACCCGCGCCATGGAGCTCATCGCCGCGTCCCGGATCATCAAGGCGCAGCAGCGCGCCCAGCGGGCCGCGCCGTACGCCCGGGAGCTGACGCGGGCCGTGTCGGCGCTGGTGACCTACTCCAACACCGACCACCCGCTCACCACCGAGCCGGAGGACCCGAAGCGAGCCGCGATCCTGATCGTGACCAGCGACCGCGGTCTGGCCGGTGCCTACTCCTCGAGCGTGCTCAAGGAGGGGGAGCGCCTCGCCGAGCGCCTGCGCGGGGAGGGCAAGGAGGTCGTCACCTACCTCACCGGCCGCAAGGGTGAGGCGTACTTCCGGTTCCGCGGCCGCGCCGTGGCGCAGAGCTGGTCGGGGTTCTCCGACCAACCGCGCTACGAGAACGCCAAGGCGATCGGTGAGGCGCTGATCGGTGCGTTCACGGCGGAGGAGGGCGAGCCGGAGCAGGTGGACGAGGTGCACCTGGTCTACACGCAGTTCCGCTCGATGCTGGTGCAGGAGCCGCACGACGTACGCATGCTGCCGCTGGAGGTCGTCGAGAGCGAGGAGCGTCCCCAGAAGGACGAGGTCCTCCCGCTCTACGAGTTCGAGCCGTCCGCGGAGGAGGTGCTCGACGCGCTGCTGCCGAAGTACGTCCAGAGCCGGATCTTCTTCGCGTTGCTCCAGGCCTCGGCCTCGGAGCTGGCCGCGCGCCAGAAGGCGATGAAGTCCGCGACGGACAACGCCGAGGAGCTCATCAAGAAGTACACCCGCATCGCCAACCAGGCCCGTCAGGCGGGCATCACCCAGGAGATCAGCGAGATCGTCGGCGGCGTGAACGCGCTGGCCGACGCCAATGCTGCCGGCGAGTGACCACGCCGGCTGCGACCCCGAACGACCCAGACCCGCAACAGAGTGAGTTGAGACATATGACTGCCACGGTTGAAGAGAAGAAGGCCGGCGCCAGCGACGGCGCGGGCGGCCGCATCGCCCGGGTCATCGGCCCCGTCGTCGACATCGAGTTCCCGATCGACTCGATGCCCGAGATGTACAACAAGCTCGAGTGCCAGTTCGAGCTCGCCGGCGACAAGCACACGCTGTCGCTCGAGGTCGCCCAGCACATCGGCGACGGCATGGTCCGCGCGATCTCGCTGCAGCCCACCGACGGCCTGGTCCGCGGCGCGACGGTGACCGACACCGGCGGCCCGATCAGCGTGCCGGTCGGCGACGTGACCCTCGGTCACGTGTTCAACATGCTCGGCGAGCCGCTGAACCTCGAGGAGGGCGAGACCCTCGACATCAAGGAGCGCTGGGGTATCCACCGCAAGGCTCCGGCGTTCGACCAGCTCGAGTCGAAGACCCAGATGTTCGAGACCGGCATCAAGGTCATCGACCTGCTGACGCCGTACGTCCAGGGCGGGAAGATCGGCCTGTTCGGCGGTGCCGGTGTGGGCAAGACGGTGCTGATCCAGGAGATGATCGCGCGGGTCGCGCGCGACCACGGTGGTGTCTCGGTGTTCGCCGGCGTCGGTGAGCGCACCCGCGAGGGCAACGACCTGATCAAGGAGATGACCGAAGCCGGCGTCATCGGGCAGACCGCCCTGGTGTTCGGCCAGATGGATGAGCCGCCGGGCACGCGCCTCCGGGTCGCCCTGTCCGCACTGACGATGGCGGAGTACTTCCGCGACGTCCAGAACCAGGACGTGCTGCTGTTCATCGACAACATCTTCCGGTTCACGCAGGCCGGCTCCGAGGTGTCGACGCTGCTGGGTCGGATGCCCTCCGCGGTGGGCTACCAGCCCAACCTTGCGGACGAGATGGGCACCCTCCAGGAGCGGATCACGTCGACGCGCGGTCACTCGATCACCTCTTTGCAGGCGATCTACGTGCCGGCCGACGACTACACCGACCCGGCTCCGGCGACGACCTTCGCCCACCTGGACGCCACCACGGAGCTGTCGCGCGAGATCGCCTCGCTCGGCATCTACCCGGCGGTGGACCCACTGACCTCGACGTCGCGGATCCTCGACGCCCAGTACATCGGCCAGGAGCACTACGACTGCGCGATCCGGATCAAGCAGATCCTGCAGCGCAACAAGGAGCTCCAGGACATCATCGCCATCCTCGGTGTCGACGAGCTGTCCGAGGAGGACAAGATCATCGTCAGCCGGGCACGGCGCATCCAGCGCTTCCTCTCGCAGAACACCTACGTCGCCAAGCAGTTCACCGGCCTCGAGGGCTCGACGGTCCCGGTCGCGGAGACGGTCGAGGCGTTCAACAAGATCGCCGACGGCGAGTACGACCACGTGGCCGAGCAGGCGTTCTTCATGTGTGGCGGTCTGGACGACGTCGAGCGCAAGTGGGACGAGATCCAGAAGAGCCTCTGACATGGCGAAGACGATGCAGGTGTCCCTCGTCGCGGCCGACCGTGAGGTCTGGTCCGGCGAGGCCACCGTGGTCAACTGCCGCACGCTGGCCGGCGAGATCGGCATCATGGCCGACCACACCCCGGTGATGTCGGTACTGGCCGCCGGGCAGGTGGACGTGCGCACGGTCGATGACGGGCACTGGCTGGCCGCGGTCGACGGCGGCTTCATCTCGGTCGCCGACAACCACGTCCGGCTGCTGTGCGAGTATGCCGAACTGGCTCACGAGAGCGACTTCGACGAGGCCAAGCGCCTCTTGGACGAACGCAAGGCCGCGCTGGAGGGCGAGGACTGATCGCCCGCTGGGGCTGACGGGAGAGGAAGCCTTGCCGATCTGGGAGGGGCTGCTGGAGTCGGCCGCGGTCGTGCTCCTGCTCGTGCTGCTCCTGGGAGTCGCCCTGATCGTCCGACGGCGCTGGCTCTCCCGGCACGGCGGGACCTTCGAGCTCAGCTACCGCGCCCGGGCCTCCAAGCCCGGGCGTGGCTGGTTGCTGGGCCTCGGTCGGTACGCCGGTGACTCGCTGGAGTGGTTCCGGATCTTCTCGCTCTCGCCGCGGCCCAAGCGCGTCTGGGCACGCACGACGCTCGCGTACGTCGGACGCCGCGAGCCCGAAGGCGTCGAGCAGCTCTCGCTCTACCCGGGCCACGTCGTGATCCGATGCGAGACCCCCACCGGCGTCATCGAGCTGGCGCTCGGCTCCTCGTCGTTGATGGGCTTCCAGTCCTGGCTCGAGGCGGCCCCGCCCGGCGCCCATCACCTGTGATCACGCGCCCGTGACCTCATCGCCGACCCTGGCCGGCGCGACCACCGCTCGCAACGCGGTGGCCCTGGTGTTCGCGCTGAACGGCTTCTGCTTCGCCACGCTCGCCTCCCGCGTGCCCGACCTGCGTGAGTCGCTCGACCTGACCAACGGTGCCCTGGGCGCGCTGCTGCTGTCGGTGGCCGTCGGCTCCATGATCGGGATGCCCGCCAGCGGGCACCTGATCGAGCGCTTCGGTGCGGGAGCGGTCGTCCGGCTCGGTGCGGTGGCCGACCTGGGTGGTCTGGTCGTTGCCGGTGTGATGGCCACCGCCGGGTCTGCGGCCGGAGCGTCCCTCGGGCTTCTCGCCTACGGCTTCGGCACCGGTGTCTGGGACGTCGCCATGAACGTCGACGGTGCCGCGGTGGAGCGGGCACTGGGCCGGAGCATCATGCCCCGGTTCCATGCCGGTTGGTCGCTGGGGACGTTCACCGGCGCTGGAGTCGGAGCAGTGGCGGCGGGTCTCGGCGTACCCCTGGCCGCGCACTATGCCGTCGTCCCCACGATGGCGGTCCTCGTCGCGGTGGTCGCGAGTCGTCGGCTCCTGCCCGCCGGTACGGAGCACGAGAGCGCCGCCAAGGGCGCAGGCCGGTCGGCCTGGCTCGAGCCGCGCACGCTGGCGATCGGCCTCATGGTGCTGGCGTTCACCCTCGCCGAGGGAGCGGCCAACGACTGGCTCGCGCTCTCGCTCATCGACGGGTACGACGCGCGCCACTGGGTCGGCGTACTCGGCTTCGCGCTCTTCGTGGCGTCGATGACGCTCGGCCGGCTCGGCGGGCCGATCGTTCTCGACCGCTTCGGGCGGGTCCCGACGATGCTCGCCTCGGCCCTGGCCGTGACGGTCGGCGTACTGATCGTCGTCTGGACCGGCGTCGCGGGCCTGGCCGTCCTCGGCATCGTGCTCTGGGGACTGGGGGCAGCGCTGGGCTTCCCGGTCGGGATGAGCGCCGCCGGCGACGACCCCGCCCGCGCCGCCCGCCGGGTCAGCGTGGTCTCGACGATCGGGTACGGCGCGTTCCTGGCCGGGCCGCCCCTGCTCGGCTTCGTCGGCGACCACGTCGGCACCCTCCGGTCGCTGCTGGTGATCGCCATCGCGATGCTGCCGGCCGCCGTGCTGGTCAGCTCGGTCCGCCGGCCGCCAGGTCGCGAGACCCCGTTGACCGGGTCGTCCGCCTGAGCGGTCGTTCTAGCACCTGGTGGAGCGGACGACCCGGTCGGTGCCCCTCGGTCGTCCGCCCGAGTGGTCGTTCTAGCACCCGGTGGAGCGGACGACCCGGTCAGGGCCGACGTACCATCGCCGGGTGCCCGAGACCGACCGGTTGGCAGACGCGCGCCGGATCCTGGTGTACGGCGTGACCGGCTCAGGCAAGTCGACGTTGGCCCGCAGCCTCGGCGAGCTCACCGGCATCCCGGTGACCAGCGTCGACGACATCACCTGGAGCCCGGGCTGGGTGCCGATGCCGCGTGCGGAACAGATCGAGCACTTCGACGAGCTGATCCGGGCCGACCGGTGGATCCTCGATGCGGCGTACGGCGCCTGGCGCGAGCGCGTGCTCGAGCGCGCCGATCTGGTCGTGGCGCTGGACTACCCTCGCGCGGTCAGCCTGAGCCGGCTGCTCCGGCGGACCGCGGCCCGGCTGATCGATCGCCGCGAGGTCTGCAACGGCAACCGCGAGACGCTGCGGAACACGTTCGCCCGGGACTCGATCGTCGTCTGGCACGTCCACTCGTTCGCACCGTACCGCGCCCGGATGCGGGCGTGGGCGGCCGCCGCGACCGGACCACCCGTGATCCTGCTGCACGGACCCGCCGACGCCCGTGCCCTCGTGGAGTCCGGAGGCGTCGCCGTGAGAGCGCCGTCTCTGCGTCACTCACCGCGGTAGCACGCCGCCCGGGCGGTCGCCGGGACGGAGCGTCCCTCATGGGGCCGGTCCGGACGTCTCGTCCCGAGCTCCGTCGGGTCGAGGCGTCCTTCGCTCTGGCACGATGCGGGCATGCCGGAGGCCCTCCATCCCGCTCTCGCGGACTCGGCCACCACGCCGTACTGGCTCGACCACTCCGACCGGCCGACGCCTCGGCCCGGCCTCGATGCGCATGCCAGCGCGGACCTCTGCGTCGTGGGCGGCGGCTACTCCGGTCTCTGGACGGCGATCCTGGCCAAGGAGCGTGACCCCGGTCGCGACGTGATGCTGCTCGAGGGCAGCCGGATCGGCTGGGCGGCCTCCGGCCGGAACGGCGGTTTCTGCGCCGCCTCGATCACCCACGGGCATGCGAACGGCGCCACGCGTTGGCCGCGGGAGATCGAGACGCTCGACCGGCTCGGTCGCGACAACCTCGACGCCATCGAGGCGACCCTGGAGCGGTACGGGATCGACGGCGAGTTCGAGCGAACCGGTGCCATCACGGTGGCCACCGCGCCGCACCACCTCGAGTGGCTGCGCGAGATGACCGCGGCGAACCCCGACGCGACGTACCTCGACCAGGAGGCGATGCGGGCCGAGGTGAGCTCGCCGAGCTTCCTCGGAGGTGTCTTCGAGCCGCACGACATGGCCCTCGTCGATCCCGCGAAGCTGGCCTGGGGTCTCGCCGCGGCCGCCGAGGCGCTCGGCGTCCGCATCCACGAAGGCACGCACGTCTCGAGCATCGGGCGTGGCGGACCGGGACTCGACGTCCGCACCGACGCCGGGTACGTCGTGCGCGCTGGCCGCGTGGCTTTGGGCACGAATGCGTTCCCCTCCTTGGTCCGCCGGGTGCGACTGCACACGGTCCCGGTCTACGACTACGCCCTGATGACCGAGCCGCTCTCGCCCGAGCAGCTCGACGCGATCGGCTGGCGCCACCGGCAGGGGCTGGACGACATGACCAACCAGTTCCACTACTTCCGGATGACGCGCGACGACCGGATCCTGTGGGGCGGCTACGACGCCATCTACCACTTCGGCCGGCACGTCCGTCCCGACTACGACCAGAGGCCCGAGACGTTCGACCTGTTGGCCCGGCAGTTCTTCACGACGTTCCCGCAGCTCGCGGGTCTGCGGTTCTCCCACCGCTGGGGCGGGGCGATCGACACCTGCACCCGCTTCTGCGCCTTCTTCGGCACGGCGTACGCCGGGCGCGCGGCCTACGCACTCGGCTACACCGGCCTCGGCGTCGGTGCCACCCGCTTCGGGGCCGACGTGATGCTCGACCTGCTCGACGGGGTCGACTCCGAGCGCACCCGTCTGGAGATGGTGCGCAGGAAGCCCCTGCCGTTCCCGCCGGAGCCGTTCGCCTGGACCGGCATCGAGCTCACCCGGAGGTCGCTGGCCGCCGCCGATCGCCGCCGGGGCCGGCGCAACCTCTGGCTGCGGACCCTGGACCGCTTCGGCCTCGGCTTCGACTCCTGAGCGCGCGGTCGGCGTTCGGCAACGCCTAGGGTGAGCTGCGTGGCACGCGACCCCAACATCCCGGACGCCTTCGACGTGTACACACTCGTGGTCCTGCGCCGGCCGGCCGGCGTGCCCGAGATGTCGGACGAGGCGCTCGAGGAGCTCCAGGCGAGCCATCTCGCGTATCGGGCCGAGCTGAGGCGGCAGGGCCTGCTCGTGGTGAACGGACCCTTCGGCGAGCAGAGCGACCCGTCGTACCGCGGGATGTCGATCTTCGCCTGCGACCCCGCCGAGGCGGCTCGGCTGTCGGACCACGATCCGTCCGTCGTGGCGGGACGCCTCATGTACGACGTGATGGAGTGGTGGGTGGCCGCCGGCACGCTCGGCTTCCCGACCGCCGATCGACCGGTCGGTGCCCGTCGCTCGATGCCCGAGGACTGACCTCAGGGGCCTGCCTTCGGCGGTGTCTGGCGCATCAGCGCCCACGCATCCGCGACCGGCCCGATGTGCCGGAGCTTGTCGGGGTTGATCACCGAACGGATGACCTGGATCCGGCCGTCCAGGACGTCCAGCGTGAGCACGTTGATCACTCGTCCGGAGGGGTCGCGGAAGACCGCGCCGGGCTGGCCGTTGACCTCGTGCCGCTCGACCTGGAGTCCGCTGCCGGCGAACCGCTGGCCCAGCCCGGCGAACATCCGTGCGACGTTGTCCAGCCCCACTACGACGCGCATCCACTGCGGAGCCTTGCCGCCGCCGTCGCCGTACACCTCGACGTCGGCCGCGAGCAGCTGCCGCAGCGCGTCGACGTCGCCGGCGGTGAGCGCGTCGAAGAACCGCGCGGCGAGCTCCTCGCGGTCGCGACGGTCGACGTCGAACCGCGGCCTGCCGTCCTCCATCAGCCGCCGGGCGCGCGAGGCGAGCTGCCGGCACGCGACCTCCGACCTGCCGATGGCCTCGGCGATCTCGCTGAACGGGAACGCGAACACGTCGTGCAGCACGAACACCGCGCGCTGCTCGGGGCTCAGCCGCTCCAGCAGCAACAGGGCCGCCATCGAGAGCGAGTCGGCCAGCTCCGCGGCGTGCTCGGGATCCGGGTACGTCGTGGACTCGCGGTCGGTGAGCAGCGGCTCGGGCAGCCACTGTCCGACGTACGACTCCCGTCGCACCCGCGCCGACCGCAGCACGTCGATCGACACCCGGGTCACCACCGCCGACAGGAAGGACTTCAGCGAGATCGGCACCGTGCCGCTCGCGTGGTAGCGCAGCCAGGTCTCCTGGACCGCGTCCTCGGCCTCGCTGACGCTGCCGAGGATCCGGTAGGCGATCGAGAACAGCAACGGGCGCAGCTCCTCGAACTCCTCGGCACTCACCGGTACACCTCCGTCGCCAAGCCGTGCCGGAAGCCCTCCCGCCACGACGGCCAGCGCAGCTCCCACCCCAGCTCGCGCTTGGCACGCGCGTTGGACGAGCCGCGGGTGCGGGTCAGCATCGAGACCGCGACGTCTCCGGCGGCCAGCCGGGCGACCCAGAGCGGCAGGTGTCGGGGCGGCTTCGCGCCGAGGCAGTCGGCGAGGTACGGCAGCCACTCCGAGGCCGGCGCGGGCTCGTCGTCCACGATGTTGAAGACCCCGCGGGCATCCTGCTCGAGCGCGAGCACGGTCGCGCGCGCCGCGTCGTCCAGGTGCACCCAGGACATGTAGCCCGTGCCGCCTCCGACGAGCGGGAACTGCCGCTTCCGCACGATCGGGATCATCGGGTCGGAGGCGTCGCCGTAGAACCCGCCGTACCGCAGGACCGTGCCGTCCGCCTTCTGCACGGTCTCCTCGAGATACCGGATCGCCGCGAGCGACTCCCGTTGCGCCTTCGGCGGCTCCGGGTCGAGGGGGTCCTCCTCGTCCTTGACCCATCCGCCGGAGCGGATGTTCGGCCAGCCCGTGTAGCTCTGGGCGACGACCTGCCGCACCCCGCTGGCCTGTGCGGCGGCCACGAGGTGGTCCAGTCCCTCGGTGCGCAGCCGGTTGGTCATCGCGAACGACCGGTCGAAGTGCTTCGGATCCAGCTTCTCCGAGAGCGACGACATCTGGTGCACGACGGCATCGGGCTCGGCCTTCGCCACCGCCTCGCCGACGGCGGCGCTGTCCAACCCGTCGACGACCACCGCCTGCGCGCCCAGCTTCTGGAGCCCGGCGGTCTTCGCCGGGTCTCGTGTCGTCGCCGTCACCCGGTGCCCGCGCTCGACCAGCTGGGGGATCAGCCGCCGTCCGACGACGCCCGTACCCCCTGCGACGTAGACATGCATCGCACTCACCTCTCGTCTCGACTGTCTCTCACCCCGAGTCGAGACAGCCGGACGAAACGTGACGGTCGGAACAGCTGCAGGGTCAGAGGCCCGGGTTGCGGTGGCCCATCACGCGTGCCCACGTCATCTGCGGGACGGCGGTGATCCCGGCGGCCGCCATCGCGGCGCCGAGCCGTGAGCCCATGAAGTCGGCCTGCGCCTGCTGCGACTCCCAGACCTCGACCACGTACCCGTGGCCGCTGTCGTCGACGCCGGCGATGTGGCTGACGAGACCTGCCGGCCAGTCGCCGGCCCCGGTGTCCACGTCGATCCCGAGCTCGGCGTTGACCTTGGCGTAGTCGGCCTCGCCGACACCATCGAGATCGAGAATGAGCATGTCAGCCATCTGTGCCCCCCTCCGGGCCGGGCAGCGGCAGCGCGCCCCCACCCGACCCGAGTGTGGTCGTCACCCGCGACCGTGGCAAGGGCCGCCGAACCGGTGCCGGCCCGACGACCCGATCGGGTTCGGTGTCAGGAGAGACCGAGGATCGTCCCGTCGTCGGCCAGGTCGATCCGCGAGGCGGCCGGGTCGCGGGGCAGGCCGGGCATGGTCATCATGTCGCCGCAGACCAGGACGACGAACCCCGCGCCCGCGGAGAGGCGGACCTCGCGGACGTGGAGCTCGTGCCCGCTCGGCGCGCCGAGCGAGGAGGGATCGGTCGAGAAGGAGTACTGCGTCTTGGCCACGCAGACCGGCAGCGTGCTGTACCCGTCGGCCTCGATCCGTTGCAGCCGCCGCCGGGCCTTGGGCTCCCAGGTGACCAGGCCTGCGCCGTACAACCGGGTCGCGATGGCCTCGACCTTCTCGGTGAGGGAGAGCTCGTCGGGGTAGGTGAAGGAGAACGTGTACGGCGACGGCTCGTCGAGCACCTGCAGCACGCCCTTCGCGAGGTCCTGGGCCCCGCTGCCGCCGTCCGCGAAATGCGTGGCGGGGAACGCCCGGACACCCTCGGCGTCGACGAGGTCGACCACCTTGGCGACCTCCAGGTCGGTGTCGGTCGGGAAGCGGTTGATCGCCACGACGCACGGCACGCCGTACACCTCGCGGATGTTGTGGAGGTGGCGCCGCAGGTTCACCATGCCGGCCTCGACAGCGCCCAGGTTCTCGGTGCCGAGGTCGGCGAGGGGTACGCCGCCGTGGTACTTCAGCGCGCGCACCGTCGCCACCACCACGGCCACGTCGGGACGAAGCCCGGACTTGCGGCACTTGATGTCGACGAACTTCTCGGCGCCCAGGTCCGCACCGAACCCGGCTTCGGTGACCACGATGTCGGCCATACGCAGGCCGGAGCGGGTGGCCATCACCGAGCTGCATCCGTGCGCGATGTTCGCGAAGGGGCCGCCGTGCACGAACGCCGGGGCACCCTCGAGGGTCTGCACCAGGTTCGGCGCGAGGGCGTCCCGCAGCAGCGCCGCCATCGCGCCGTCCGCACCGAGGTCCCGCGCGGTGACCGGCTTCATCACGCGCGACTGGCCGATCACGATGTCACCGATGCGTCGCTTCAGGTCCGCCCACGACTCGGTCAGGCAGAAGATCGCCATCAGCTCCGACGCGACGACGATGTCGAAGCCGTCCTCGCGCGGGAACCCGTTCGCGTGACCGCCGAGCGCGACGACGACGTGGCGCAAGGCCCGGTCGTTCACGTCGAGCACCCGCTTCCAGGTGATGCTCCGGACGTCGATGTCGAGCTCGTTGCCGTGGTGCACGTGGTTGTCGATCAGGGCAGCCAGCAGGTTGTTCGCGGCGGCGATCGCCGCGAAGTCGCCGGTGAAGTGGAGGTTGATGTCGGTCATCGGCACGACCTGGCTGTAGCCGCCGCCGGCCGCGCCGCCCTTCATCCCGAACACCGGGCCCATCGACGGCTCGCGGAGGCAGGCGACGGTCCGGTTGCCCAGCCCGTGCAACGCGTCGGTGAGGCCGACCGTGGTCGTGGTCTTGCCCTCGCCCGGTGGAGTGGGGGACATCGCGGTCACCAGCACCAGACGGCCGAGCGGTCGGTCGGCGAGGGAGGCCAGATAGGTCAGGTCGACCTTGGCCTTGTAGTGGCCGAACGGCACCAGGTGCCGCTCGTCGATCCCGAGGGTCTCGCTGGCGACCGCGCCGATCGGGCGCAGTGTCGCAGCATTGGCAATCTCGATGTCCGACAGCACAGTGGCCGGCCTCCTCGTCCAGGTTCTCCGCGCACGCTAGCAACTGCCCTACGCTGCGGCGATGGAGCGAACTCCCTTCACCGCCACCACCGAGTCCGGTGAGCTCTCGGGCTGGGTCTCCGGCGAAGGACCGCGGGTGCTCGCCGTCCACGGCGGTCCCGGCATGAACGCCGGCTATCTCGACGACGCCGTGAGCGAGCTCGCCACCCGTTACCAGGTCGCGACGTTCCAGCAGCGCGGTCTCGCGCCGTCCACCGAGCAGGGCGAGTTCACGGTGGCCGAGGCGGTGGCCGACCTCGCCGCCGTACTCGACGGACTGGGGTGGGACTCCGCCTATCTGATGGGTCACTCGTGGGGCGGCCACCTCGTGTTCCACGCCGCCGTCGCCATCCCCGACCGGCTCTCCGGGGTGCTGTCGGTCGACCCGCTGGGAGCCGTCGGTGACGGTGGCGGGGTGGCGTTCGGAGCCGAGATGGTGGCGCGGGTGCGCGAGTCCGATCGTGACCGTGCCCGCGAGCTGGACGAGAAGGACATGGCCGGTGAGGCGACGCCGGAGGAGTCGCTCGAGGCGTTCTCGCTCTTCTGGCCGTCCTACTTCGCCGACCCGTCATCGGCTCCACCCATGCCGCACATGGAGTTCTCCAAACCGGCGAGCCTGGGACTCTGGGCCGATCTGATGGCCCGACTCCCGGAGCTGGAGTCGTCGCTGCCGTCGATCCGGGTGCCGTTCGGCGTCCTGGTCGGCGAGCTGAGCCCGATGCCGCCCACGGCCGGCACGGACAGCGCATCCCGTATCCCGGGAGCCTGGTCCCACGTCGAGCCAGGAGCGGGCCACTTCGTGTGGCACGAGGCTCCGGGCTGCCTGGTCGCCGCCATGGACCGCCTCGTCGCCATGTCCTGAACGTCGTGCCCGGCAGCCCTGCGCCCGCGGTCGTCGGTCCGCCGGTGATGGCACTCCCCGCGCCCGAGCCGCAACAATGAGGGATGGACGTCGTCGTGGTCGGGGCGGGCCAGGCCGGCCTCGCGGTGAGTCACGCGCTCCGGGCCCGCGACGTCGACCATGTGGTGCTCGAGGCGGACCGGGTCGCCAGCGCATGGCGGCACCGGTGGGACAGCCTCACGCTGGTCACGCCGAACTGGACGCTGGCGCTGCCCGATGCGCCGTACTCGGGCGATGACCCGGAGGGACACGTCTCCCGCGACCAGATCGTCGGCTACCTGGAGTCGTACGCCGCGGCGCACGCCGGCGAGATCCGGGTCGGCGTCCGCGTCGCTCGGGTCGACCCGGGCCCTGACGGCCGGTTCGTGCTCGACACCAGCGAGGGAACGATGTCCTGCGCCCAGGTCGTGGTCTGCACGGGCGCCTACAGCCGCCCGCACCACCCCACGCTCGCCACTGCCTTCCCGGCGCACGTGACCGTGCTCGATGCCACCTCCTACCGGAGCCCCGGGGAGCTCACCCGGGCCGGAGTGCTGATCGTCGGCAGCGGGCAGACCGGCGTGCAGCTGGCCGAGGAGCTCCACGCCAGCGGCCGGCCGGTGACCCTCGCCTGCGGCCGAGCCCCGTGGGTGCCGCGTCGCGCGGAGGGCAAGGACATCGTGACCTGGATGGAGCGGACGTCGTACTTCGGCAAGCGGTTCGCCGACCTGCCCCCACCGCGGTCGCGCCTGGCCGCGAACGTGCAGACGACCGGTGCCGGCGGAGGGCACGATCTGCACTTCCGGGTGCTCCAGCAGCAGGGGGTGACGCTCGCCGGGCGGCTCACCGGTGTGCGCGACGGACGCGTGACGTTCGCCGACGACCTGGCAGACTCGGTGGCCTTCGGCGACGCCTGGTACGCCGGTCTCCGGGCGTTGTTCGCCGCGGAGCTCGGTCCCGACGGACCCTCCCTGCCGGAGCCGGAGCCGTTCGTGGCCACGGCGCCGACCGAGATCGACCTGGCCGACGTGGGCACCGTGCTCTTCACCTCGGGGTTCAGGCCGGACCACGCCCGATGGGTCGGCTTCCCGGTCTTCGACGAGCTCGGGTTCCCGGTCGTGGACGATCACCTCGCCACGGAGGTGCCCGGCCTGTTCTTCTGCGGGGTGCACTTCCTGCGCAACCGCCGCTCCTCGCTGATGTGGGGGGTCGGTGACGACGCCGCGGTGGTCGCGGACACGCTGGTGCGGCAGCGGAGCTAGGAGCCAGCCCAGCCGCGCTGACTCGCCCGCACCGCGAGCTGGTCGACGAAGTCGTTCATCGCGTGGCCGGAGTGCCCCTTGACCCAGTGGAACGCGATGTCGTCCCGGTCGGCCGCTGCGGCCACCAGCGGCTCCCAGAGGTCGCGGTTGGCGACGGGCTTCTTCGCCGAGGTCAGCCAGCCGCGGGAGAGCCAGCCCTCCCACCAGCGGTCGCGGAAGCAGTTCACGACGTACGTCGAGTCACTGACCACGAGGAGCGGTCGCTCGAGGGCGGTGACCGCCTCGAGCGCGGCGCGGATCTCCATGCGCTGGTTCGTGCTGACCGGCTCCGAGCCGAAGGCGTACGTCGTGCGGTCCACGGCCCACGCCCAGCCGCCCGGACCGGGGTTGCCCGAGCACGCTCCGTCGGTGAACACCGACACGGCCTCCGGCGGCGCGATCATCGGGTCCGGGCGAGGCCGAACGGGCACGCTCAGCTCCGCCCGACGAAGGCGGCGATCGAGGCCGCCTCGCGCCTCCGCGACGGCTCGTGGAGGTAGGGCATGTGGCCGGTCTCGAAGTACTCGTGCTCGATCCGGTCGAAGGCCGCGTCGGGGAGACGCAGGTGGGCGACCATGTTCTCGGCCGCGTGGTACGGCGTGGCCAGGTCGTAGTAGCCGTACTCGATCCGCACGCGCAGGTGCGGGTTGGCCCGCATCACCCGCTCCAGCTTGTCGGCGACGAAGATCGGCTTGCCCTCGAACTCCTTGAACGACCAGTGCTTGATCGACGTGGCGTGCACCTCGTACGGCAGATCCTGGCGACTGCCGAGCTCGCTGCGCAGGTAGTGGTGCAGGGCCGCGGAGTACGGCGCCTCGATCGCGTCCATCGACGTGTCGTGGTCCATGTTCTCCGCGATGGCCGAGTGCAGCGGGCCGCTGAAGCGCCCGTCGATCCGGCCGACGGTGAGTCCCCGGTCGCGCAGCAGCTCGGTGCAGAACCGCCAGTGCTCGATGCGGAGGTCGCTGCGGTCGACGTACTCCTCGGAGAGCCCGGTCAGCCGCGCCAGCGTGCGGATGACCGAGGCGCGCTCCTTGGCCGGGAGCCGGCGTCCGGCGGCGAGCGCGAGCCGGTACGGACCGGCCGAGAACGCCTCTGCCTCGGCGCGGAGCTTGGCCGGCCGACCCTTGACCTTGCCGTGGTAGTGCGCGATCGAGGTGTACGTGGGGAGGAAGTTCAGGCACGACTCGTCGGCCCGGTGGTGCTCGAAGTCCTGGCTGCCGAAGTCGAGCACGCTCGAGACCAGCACCAGACCGTTGAGTCCCATCGCGTGCCGCGACGCCAGGCGCTCGGCGACCGCCACCGCGCGCACGGTGCCGTACGACTCGCCGATGATGAACTTCGGCGACATCCAGCGGTCCTCGCGGGTGCACCACAGCCGGATCAGCTCGGTGACCTGCTCCACGTCCTGGGCGAAGCCGTGGTAGCGCCGGGGCTTGCCGCCCTCGACGGCTCGCGTGTGGCCGGTCGACATCGGGTCGATGAAGACCAGGTCCGAGGCCGCGAGCAGCGTCTCGGCGTTGTCGACGAGGCGGTACGGCGGCGGGTGCGGTGCGGTCACGTCGCCGACGTCGACCCGGCGCGGCCCGAGCAGGCCCATGTGCAGCCAGACGGACGACGAGCCGGGGCCGCCGTTGAAGACGAACGTGATCGGGCGGGTGGTGACGTCGGCGTCCTCGAGCGTGTACGCCGTCACCGACATCTCGGCGCGGGCCTTCCAGCCCTGGAACACACCCTTCTTGAGCTCCTCCTCGCGCAGCACGACCCGTCCGGTCCTCGCCGTGTAGCGCAGCTCGCCACGGCGCACGCGCAGGACGTGCTTGGTCGAGACCAGGTCGTCGGTCGGGTCGGGACGCTCGCGCCGGTCGTCCGCCTTGGCGGGGTGGTCGCTCACGAGCGCTCACCGCCCGGCACCCAGAGCACGTCGCCGTTCTCACGGTTCGCGTACCGGGCCAGGATGAACACCAGGTCGGAGAGCCGGTTCAGGTAGCGGATCGCGATCGGGTTCATGGTCTCGGCGTGGACGTCGTACGCCGCCCAGGCGGAGCGCTCGGCCCGGCGGATGACGGTCCTGGCCACGTGCAGCTGGGCTGCGGTCTGGGTGCCCCCGGACAGGATGAACGACCGGAGCTTGGGCAGGTCGGCGTTGAACTCGTCGCACCAGCCCTCGAGTCGGTCGACGTACTCCTGGGTGATCCGCAGTGGCGGGAACTCTGGGTCCTCCACGATCGGGGTGCAGAAGTCCGCGCCGACGTCGAAGAGGTCGTTCTGGACATGTATCAGGACGGCCCGGACCGGCTCCTCCAGGTCATGAGCAAGTGCCACCCCCAGCTGGGCGTTCGCCTCGTCGACGTCTGCATAGGCGTGGAGTCGCAGGTCGTTCTTCGACGTCGTGCTCAGGTCACCGAGCCGCGTCGTGCCCGCGTCACCCGTGCGGGTATAGATCCGCGTCAGGTTCACCATGACTCTGAAGCGTAGTGCGCGCCGCCCGCACGGATATTCGCCCCGTTCCGGCGCAACCCTCCGCTTGGGTCAGCGCGTCATAGTGGAGACAGGAACGTTGCTCAGAGAGCACCCATGCCGCGGACTCGGGTCGGCGGAGGACGGAGCAGGTCGATGAGCCGGACCACACGCCTCTCCAAGGGCACGGGGATCGGGGGTCGGACGATGGAGATCGTCCACGACGGACACACGCTCTGGCTCAGTGGCGACTTCGACGTGCGCAGCACGATGGAGGTCCGCAACGCCATCCACGAGCTCCTCGGCGGGTTCGAGCGCGACCTGACCATCGACCTCACCGAGGTGCACACCATCGACGTCACGGCCGCTCGGGTCCTGGCCTACGCGACCATCGAGACCAGCCGGGCCGGACACCACCTGCGGGTGCGGGGCTGCGGGCCCGCCGTACGCCGGATGCTCCAGGTCTCGCGGCTGGCCCGGTTCATCGAGGTCGAGCGCGCGGCCGCGACCGCCTGAGTCGTCGTCGCCGGCGCTCGGTCAGAGCCTGGTCGACGCGCTACCGACCACGACAACAGGGGCCAGCCGACCTCGCTGGCACCCCCGATCCAGGATGCAGAAGGGCTACCGGATCGGCGGCCCGAGCCTCACGACCCTGGCCGTCCTCGCCAGCTCCAGCGGCCGGGTCGGCGGTGCCGCACCACGACGGCAGGGATCGCGGGCGATCCCGCGGGAGAGTCGAGCGGTCCCGCACGGCTCCTCGTGTGCAGTGGCCCACGTGAGGAATAGCCCACAGACCCGGGCGCCCCGTCGCCTGCCG
>Ga0157372_10002573_pt1 | contig 19649 bp, 17 predicted proteins | sample C55metaG_FD_115307 | JGI IMG/M metagenome (GOLD analysis project Ga0157372, IMG submission 115307) | Corn rhizosphere microbial communities from Kellogg Biological Station, Michigan, USA - C5-5 metaG | ecosystem: Host-associated > Plants > Roots > Rhizosphere > Soil | place: USA: Michigan... | reverse complement strand
GCTGCAGCGGGCCGGTCGCGCGATCGCCACCGTGCCCGCAGATTTCCACCTCCATCGCACCATCGCGCGGCAGCTGCAGGCGAAAGCGAAGATGCTGGAAACCGGGCAGGCGATCGACTGGGCCACCGGCGAAGCGCTCGCCTTCGGCACGCTGCTCGACGAAGAATATCCGGTGCGCCTTTCCGGGCAAGATTCTTCGCGCGGCACCTTCAGCCAGCGCCATGCCGTGCTGATCGATCAGGAAGACGAACGGCGCTACACGCCGCTCAAGCACGTTCGCGAGGGTCAGGCGGACTTCGAAGTGAACGACACGCTTCTCTCCGAAGAGGCTGTGCTCGGTTTCGAGTACGGCTATTCATCGGCGGAGCCGAAAGCGCTGGTGCTGTGGGAAGCGCAGTTCGGCGATTTCGCCAATGGCGCGCAGGTGGTGATCGACCAGTTCATCGCCTCGGGTGAAATGAAGTGGCTGCGCATGTGCGGCCTGGTGATGCTGCTGCCGCACGGCTACGAAGGCCAGGGGCCGGAGCATTCCTCCGCGCGGCTGGAGCGATACCTGCAGCTTTGCGCGCAGGATAACATGCAGGTGGCTTATCCCACGACACCGGCGAACTACTTCCATATCCTGCGGCGGCAAATCCATCGCCCGTTCCGCAAACCGCTCATCCTGATGACGCCAAAATCGCTGCTGCGAAACCGGCGCTGCATCTCGTCTTTGGAAGACATGGGGCCGCGTTCGTCGTTTCACCGCGTCTTCCGCGATCAGGCCGAGTGTGTGCCTGGTGCCACCACGGTGAAACTGGAGCCCAACGGGCAGATCAAGCGCGTCATCCTCTGCACCGGCAAAGTCTATTTCGACCTGGTGGACGAGCGCGAGAAGCGCAACGAAACCCGCATCCAGATGCTGCGGCTCGAACAGCTGTATCCGTTTCCGCAGAAGGCGCTGGCGGAAGAGCTCGCGCGCTTTCCGACCGCGCAGGTGGTCTGGGTGCAGGAAGAGCCAAAGAACCAGGGCGCCTGGTTCTTCGTGAAGCCGCGCATCGAAGAAACGCTGGCGGCGCTGGGCCGGCCCTTGCTGGTGCCGTATATTGGACGCCCCGAGTATGCGTCCACTGCCGCCGGCCTGATGAGCCAGCACACTGCCGAGCTCCATGCCTTTTTGAACGAGGCGCTGACGATCTAACTTCCCTCCCTTGAAAAGGGAGGGGCGGATCGCGCGAGCGATCCGGGGAGGGATCATGCTACGCAAGGCAACTGCGACCCCCACCCGATCCGCTTCGCGGATCGACCTCCCCCTTTCAGGGGGAGGAATTTCGAATGCAGAGCTGCACTTATGAGCATTCAGATCAAAGTGCCCGCAATGGGCGAGAGCGTCACCGAAGCCACGGTGGCGCGCTGGTTCAAGAAGGAGGGCGACGCAGTGGCGCGCGACGAACCGCTGCTCGAACTCGAAACTGACAAGGTGACGGTGGAGGTGCCGGCGCCGGCGGATGGAGCACTGGAGTCAATTTCGGTACAGAGCGGCGCAACCGTTCAGGTCGGAACGGTGCTTGGCGCGATCGCGGAAGGCAAAGTCGGCAAGCCGACGGCTACCACCGCGACCCGCAACCCGGATGCCGCGGCCTCGAAACCGCAAGCCACTGTATTGAAACCGCCACCGCAACCCGTGGCCGAGCGTGCGGCAACGGCTGCACCACAGCCGTCGAATGTCACCATGATGCCGAGCGTACGGCGCATCGCGGAAGAGAGCGGGATCAATCCGGCACAAGTATCCGGCACCGGGAAGGAGGGCCGCGTTACCAAGGGAGACATGCTGGCTGCGCTGGAAGCGCGCGCAGCGCAGCGCGCTACCCAACCGGCGCCGGTGGGAATCCCCTCCGGCCCGCGCCCGCGCGCCGACCGCGAAGAGCGGGTCAAGATGAGCCGCCTGCGCCGCACCATCGCGCTACGGCTCAAGGAATCGCAAAACACGGCGGCGCAGCTCACCACCTTCAACGAAGTGGACATGAGCGACGTGATGCGGCTGCGCAGCGAGTACAAGGACAGCTTCGAGAAGAAGCATGGCGTGCGGCTGGGCTTCATGGGGTTTTTCGTGAAGGCGTGCATTGCCGCGCTGAAGGAAATCCCGAACGTCAACGCCGAGATCGAGGGCGACGATATCGTCTACAAGAACTATTACGACATCGGCGTCGCGGTTTCGACGGAGCGCGGCCTTGTGGTGCCCGTGTTGCGCGATGCCGATGAGCTGAGCCTCGCGCAGATCGAAGCGTCCATCGCAGATTTCGGCGGCCGCGCGCGCGATAACAAATTGAAGCTGGAGGAGCTGCAGGGCGGCACCTTCACGATCTCGAATGGCGGGGTGTTCGGCTCGCTGATGTCGACGCCGATTTTGAACGCGCCGCAATCGGGCGTTCTGGGGATGCATAAGATCCAGCAGCGGCCGGTCGCCATCGACAACAAGGTGGAAATCCGCCCGATGATGTATCTGGCGCTGTCCTACGATCACCGCCTGATCGATGGCCGCGAGGCGGTGACGTTCCTGGTCCGTGTGAAGGAAAACCTCGAAGACCCCCAGCGTCTGCTGTTGGACGTTTGATGATCCCCCTTCCGGCTCGCTGCGCTCGCCACCTCCCCCGCACGCGGGGGAGGATAACAAGAGATCCGTCCTACTTATCCTCCCCCGTTTACGGGGGAGGTGCTGAGCGAGCGTTCGCGAGCGAAGCGGAAGGGGGACTTGGGATGCTCAGAAATGTCTGACCAGTTCGATGTCGTCGTGATCGGCGGGGGGCCGGGTGGATACAACGCCGCCATTCGCGCGGGCCAGCTGGGGCTGAAGAGCGCCTGCATCGACAAGCGAGGGACGTTTGGGGGCACCTGCCTGAACGTCGGCTGCATTCCCTCGAAAGCGCTGCTCTACACCAGCGAGCTCTACGAGGAAGCGCGCGAGAAGCTGCCGAAGCTCGGCATCAAAACCACTGCGGAACTCGATCTGCCATCCATGATGGCGCACAAAACGAAAGTGGTGGGAGAGCTCACCAAAGGCGTCGAATTCCTGCTCAAGAAGAACAAGAGCGAGGCGATTGTCGGCGAAGCGCGTATCGTGCGCGCGGGCGAAGTCGAGGTGAAGCTGACGGACGGCAGCACACGCGCGCTGGAGACGAAGCACATCGTCATCGCCACCGGCTCCGATGTGGCGCCGCTGCCGGGCGTCCGCATCGACGAAGAGCGCATCGTCTCCTCCACCGGCGCGCTGTCGCTGAAGAGTGTACCGAAGCGGCTGCTGGTGGTGGGCGCGGGCTATATTGGGCTGGAACTGGGCTCGGTGTGGCGGCGGCTTGGCAGCGAAGTCACGGTGGTGGAATTCCTCGACCGCGTCACGCCGGGCTTGGACGGCGAAATCGCCAAGCAGTTCCAACGCATCCTTACGCGCCAGGGCATGAAATTTCAGCTTTCCACCAAGGTGACAGGGGTGGAGAAAAAGGGCGACGCGCTGTCCGTCACGCTCGAGCCCGCTGCAGGTGGCGCGGCGCAAAGCATCGAGACCGACATTGTGCTCGCCGCGATTGGCCGACGTCCGTACACGGACGGACTCGAGTTGAAACAGGCTGCTGTGGCGCTGGACTCTCGTGGCCGCGTTGTGACCGATGCGCATTACCGCACCAATGTCGAAGGGATTTGGGCGATCGGCGATTGCCGCGAAGGGGCCATGCTGGCCCACAAGGCCGAAGACGAAGGGGTCGCCTGCATCGAGAACATCGCCGGCAAGTCAGGCCATGTGAATTACGACGCCATCCCCGCAGTGGTTTACACACATCCCGAGGTGGCGAGCGTCGGCAAGACGGAGGAAGAGCTGAAGGCCGCAGGCATCGCCTACAAGATCGGCAAGTTCCCCTTCACCGCCAACGCCCGCGCAAAAACCATCGCCGCGACGGAAGGCTTCGCCAAGGTTCTGGCCGACGCAAAGACAGACCGCGTGCTGGGCGTGCACATCATGGGCGCGGAAGCCGGCAACCTCATTCAGGAAGCCGCCTTCGCCATCGAGATCGGCGCGGCCAGCGAAGACATCGCGCGCACCAGCCACGCGCACCCCACCCTTACCGAAGCGGTGCGCCAGGCCGCCATGGGCGTCGAAGGCTGGACCATGCAGATGTAATGTCGTGCAGCATGGGTCCAGACGCGCAGCGTCTGGTGAGGTCATTGCTCAAGCAGCAGATGGCGCCCCCGGCCGGAAAGCCAGCCGGGGGCCAGCAGTAAGTCCACAAATCAATGATGAATCTGACCTAGGAGCCCGTGGGTTTCACCGTCAGGGCCGGCGCTAAACATCACCGATTCTTTGTCCGGGCCGGGAAACAGAGACCAGAGTCCGTCAATCACCAAGGTTTTGTCCCCGCTGGTTTTGAGGGTGCCCAGAAAGTTTCCGGTTTTGAAATCATAGGCGTGAACCTTCCCATCCCCGAAATTGCCCACTAGCAACGCCCCGGAGAATTGCCCAAAATTTGTCGGCGCCACCGTCATTCCCCACGGCGCGTTCAAATCGCCGTTGGCGATCAGGTGAGCCTGCAGATCTCCGTGAGCGTCGAAGACATCCACGTAACCGAGCCCTTTGCCATCGACTTCATCGATGCTTCCACGGGCCCGTTTCGCGAAAGCGACGTAGAGCCGATTGCTCAGCCACACCACGTTGAAAGGGGCAAAGTGTTTGGGCAGCGATTTGTCCGTAAATGCCCCCACCCGATGCCATCGGTTGTCGTACACCTGGACCTGGTTGTTGGCGAAATCGGCAGCGAACACCAGGCCGTCGGCCGGATCGATGGCCAGGCCCTTGTAGGCAGACCCCTTCGCGGAATTGTCCACCGCAACGATCGCCTTGTTCGTATCGACCTTGTCGCTCCAACCGAGGATCGCGCCGCTTTCAGTGTCGAACAGAAAGAGCGAATCGTCTTTCACTCCGTTTTCGGAAACCGGAAAGCCAGTGCCAGGGGGCACGAAAACGGTTCCGGTGGGCGCGCCGGGAGGAATGCTGACCACCAGCGGGTTGATCGCACCGCTGTTGGGATCATAGAGGGTGGAGACGTTCGTTCCATTATCAGAAACCCAGAGGGGATTGCCCGGCGCCTGAGAGATACCCCAAGGGTTAACGAGATTCGGGTCGGTGTTCTGCGCCATGCCCGGCTGATCGGAGACCAGCGGCACGACATGGTAGTCCATCTTCGGCGGGGGCGCCTCCACGGCAGCCGAGGCCACAGTCGAGAGAAAAGCCAGTCCCACAGCGACACTCAATTTCATGGCACATCCCATTGTGTATGGGCGGAGAATTCCATCCCCTGATGTGACGATTGTGGGTACGTAATATTCCGCTCTCGTCCACGAAGGTGTCCGGACTTCTATGCCGCCCTGAATTGTGGGCTGCGACACGACGGTTGGATGTCACGTTTATTCCGCGGCGAATGATTGCTCCAGGATCACGTCATCGCGCGGCAGGCTTTGGCGCAGGTGCGGCAGGCCTCCACGCACTCCTCCATGCCATCCAGTTTCATACAGTCCTGCGCGCAGGCGTTGCACACTTCAGCGCACAGGGCGCAGAGCTGCCGATGAAATCGACTCTTGTGCATGATGAAATCCGCTGCCGTGGCGCAGATGGCGGCGCAATCGATCATCAGGCGGAAGTGCTGCGGCGCCACGTGCTCGCCGCCTTCGTCGAGGCAGTGCGTCATCGCCATGCCGAGACAGGTTTTGTGGCAGTGGAGCGCCGCCTCGACGCAATCATGTTCCTGCTGGCTGAAGGCGTGCATGATGTCCTCCGCGAAACCGCGTTCAGGAAATTCCCGGCTGGTCAGTTCCGTTCCTGCCAAGCAGTTGCTCACTTACGTGCTCCGGGCGGACGCCGATGCCGACGAGGCGGGCCGGAATGCGCCGCAGCACCGGAAACCAGTCCAGCAGCTTCACGGCAAATGGCACTTTGAGTTCGCCTTCCAGCGCCAGCGTGGGGGCGACGATGTTGTGCTGGATGGTCACCTGCGCGGATTGCGTAAGCCGCGCCGGCAGTTCGCGCCGCGCCTGCACCTGGTTGAGCTGTTCGATCGTTGGCCGGCCGCGCTGAAGCGGCCGCCACAAAAGATTCGCGGTGGCAATGGCATCCTGCACCGCGATGTTGATGCCCACGCCACCCACCGGCGACATCGCGTGCGCCGCATCGCCGATGCAGACGAGCCCGGGCTTCGCCCATTGCCTGAGGCGATCCACGGTGACGGTGAGCAGGCTCACATCATCGAAGCTTCGGATTGCCGCCACGCGGTCCGCGGCAAAACCGGCGATGGAAGAGAGCCGTGCGCGGAACGCCGCGAGTCCGTCCTGCTGGATGCGCGCGAAGCCGCCCTTCGGCACCACGAAGGCGCATTGCCAGTAATCGCCACGGTAGAGCATCACCAGGAAGCGCCCGGCCGCGAGGCGTGCTACCGGCTCCTTGGGATCGCTGGCTTCCAGAGGCAGCCGGAACCAGATCACATCGATGGGCGAGCCAAATTCTTGCGGCCCGAAGCCCGCCTGCTCGCGGATGGTGGAATGCCGCCCGTCGGCGCCGATGACGAGATCGGCCCGGATCTCCACTTCCCGATCCGGCGACTGCGCGCGCAGCCCGCGCACCGCGCCGCCCTCCTCGATCAGGCCCACGGCTTTGGTCTGCATCAGCAGGCGGAAGTTCGGGAAGGCCCGCGCTTTTTCCGCGAAGAAGTTCAGCATATCCCATTGCGGCATCAGCGCGATGAATTTGCATTGCGTGGGCAGGTGGGTGAAGTCCCCGGCGACGATCCGGCGGTTGCCGATCTCGATGTGCAGGTGGCGCACTTCCTGATGCGGCAGGGCCAGAAATTCATCCAGCAGCCCCAGCTCGTAGATGGCCTGCAAGGTGGAGGGATGCACCGTGTCGCCGCGGAAATCGCGAAAGAAATCGGCGTGCTTCTCCAGCACAATGACGTCGATGCCCACGCGCGCCAGCAGGTAACCGCACATCATGCCGGCCGGCCCGCCGCCTGCAATCACGCAGCGGGTAGTAAGCGCGATGCCGCTCAAGGCGCGGGCGGCCGCAGCGGCATCTCAATCTGCGCGATACTGCGCGGCTTCACCGGTTCCTGCGGTGGTGGCGAAGATTTGTTGCAGGCGGTGAGCGACAAGATTGCCGTAACCGCGAGTGCGACCATGAACGAGTCCATGCGACCCTCCTGCCTTTGTAGTGCTCAACAGCGGCAGGCGGTGCTGTCCGCCGCTGGACCGATCTGGCCCAATTTCCCGCAAGCGGGTGTCCTAGCTTGCCGAGCTCGCATCCTCCGCCAGTTCGCGTCGGTGTCGTGCTCCGGGTGCGTAACGAAGAAGGCAAGACGCTCCTGGGCCAGCTTGTCCCAGATGCGTGCCATTTCCTCGTAATGGGCCTGTACATCGGAAGGCTTGGCCGTGGCGGCCATCTCGCGACATTCGACGGCCCGCTGACGGAGTTCCCGAACCTTCTGCATGAACGCCCCCCACTGGCGGGCCGGAGTTCCTCCACTGGGAATATCACCAGCCTGCCAATGCGAAAAGGCAAAGGAAGATTCGACTCCCCGTCTGAACCGGCATAAGGTTGTGCGGCCCTTTGGCTGGGGCGAATGGTGGAAACGTTACAAGAGTACGCAGAGCACGCGAATAGCTGCCGGGAGGCAGCCGACCGTGCCCGTACTGTTGGGGAACGGGAACACCTGCTCCAGATGGCGGAGCGGTGGGAATCTCTTGCACGACAGCGGGCCGCCCACCTTCACCTTGAAGATGTGCTGGCGGAACTGCTGAAAGAGCGGAACGGCAATCACGACGGCGGCAGTGAAGCTGCCTAGGCGATGCAATGGCGCTGTCAGGCGCGCTTGACAGCGCCACGCTGGGTCTGCATAATGGCACCATTCTCTGAACTTGCGTCTGAGCGCAACGCGGCCGGAAACCTTCCAGCCGCGTTTTTGTTTTGGCGCGCCAGCAGGAAATCCCATGATGACGAGCGGATTCCGCTAGCCCGGCCGGCTGGCAAACGAGCATTTCTGCACGAATCCAAACAAAAGGCGCGATTCCATTTGCCCATGAGGTGTGTCTGGACGGCATTTTTCAAACGCGCGATTCAGTGCCGCCCCGTACTGCGCCTGAATTGAGCCCAAAACGCGTTTTTCGCGCCTCTTTTTTTCCCGGAAGGCGCTACGGCTGACCGGCCTGCAGTTCCGCCTTGCGGCGCGCCAGCTGTTCGCCGATCGCCTGCAGATCCAGTTTGGTTTTGCGCACTTTGGGGAAGATTTCGCCCTCTTCTTCCTTCACGTGATGGTTGACGTACTCGCCCAGCACCTTGACCTGCGCTTCCCACAGATCGTCACCGGGCGAGCCTCCCTTGATCTTGGCGATCAGCTCCTTCACCGAGGTGTGCTCCACCTCCGCTTCGTCGATCAGGTCGGCGTTCTTGTTCAGCGCCTGGCGCGCCGCGGGATAGAAGATCTCCTCCTCAATCTCGGCATGCACCTCCAGCGCGGCGCAGATCTGCTGCGCCAGCTGCGCCTTTTTCGAATCCGAGCGGGAACTGTTGAACTGGCCGACCATGGCTTTTACGTCCTTGTGGTCGGCTTTCAGCAGCGCGATGGCATCCTTCGGCGCCCGGCTGCGTGGTGACGATTTGCGGGTGCTTTTGCGCGCGGCCATGCGGGCTTGCCTCTCTGAAGGTCAATTCACTTCGGTTGGGAAAGCGGCCAAACGCCTTCCGTTCCGCCGGTTCCCATGGGCATTTGAAACCGCGAGGCAGCGCCCCTATATCCCGCGTGCGCAACAACATTCGAAAGGAGGTGACCCAGTGTCTCATTGTCATGACCTGCGGCTGAAAGGTGCCGCGACCTGGATCGATGCCTCTGGCAAGGTCCGGGTGGCTTAGGCCGGAGTACCGGCGGCGCCTTTAAGGCCCGCAGCCGACAATGGAAGGGCTGCTTCGCGAGAGGCGGCCCTTCGTCGTTCACACGAAGCGCGAAAAGCACATCGGACGCAGATGACGACGATTTTCTCCATCGGGCATTCCAACCGCAGCCTCGATGTTTTCCTTGCGCTGCTGAAGGCAAACGGGATCGAGGCGCTGGCGGATATTCGGCAGTTCACGCGAAGTCGCGCCAACCCCCAGTTCAACGCCGATACGTTCGCGCCGGCGCTGGCTGACCGTAACATCGCCTACGAACACATCGCCGCGCTCGGCGGGCGGCGCAGCTCGAAGCTGAAGGATTCGCCGAACGGGCTCTGGGAGCACCCCGCCTTCCGCTCCTATGCGGATTATGCGCTCACCGACGCATTCGAAATGGGCCTCGCCCGCCTGCTGGAAATCGGCAGCGAGAAGCGCACGGCAATGATGTGCGCGGAAGCGGTGTGGTGGCGCTGCCATCGCCGGATCGTGAGCGATTACCTGCTGGCCCGCGGACATACGGTGCTACACATTATCAGCGAAGCCGAGCCCAAGCCCGCCATATTGACGCTTGGCGCGGCGCCTAACGGGAAGGTTCTCTATCCGCCGAAGCAGCCGTCCCTGCTTTAGCCCGCGTTTCCGGCCAATTACGGGAAAGACATTCCCGCAACCGCATTTGTTTACGCCTGCGCCTGTTGTATGTTGGGCGATGGGGGAGCGTCGCAGGCCGGATGTATTCCGGAAGGTCCCCTATGCTGGACAGAACCGCCGCCCTTCATCTCGCCAACCGGCTGGGCTTTGGCCCTGCGCCGGGCGAGCTCGAGCGGATTCAGAGCCTCGGCTTTGACGGCTATGTCAACGAGCAGCTCAACCCGCAGACCAGCGAACTACCGCCTGCCCTCGAGGCGCAGCTGAAGAAGCTGCCGTCGTTCGGGAAGAACACCTTCCAGCTCTACCGCGACTACTACTGGAAGATGCTCGACGACGAAAAAATGGACAAGTCCATGCGCGGGCTGATGAAGTTCGCGATGAAGAGCGTCGTGCCGGAATGGCGGCTGGCGCGCATGGCGCGCGGAATCGCGAGCCCGCACCGTCTACACGAAGCGCTGGTCGATTTCTGGTTCAATCACTTCAACGTCTACGAGCATAAGGGTCTCGATAAGCTTTGGGTGGGCGCTTACGAGGAAGAAGCAATCCGGCCGCACACGCTCGGCAAATTCAGCGACCTGCTGCTCGCCACGGCCAGGCATCCCGCGATGCTGATCTACCTCGACAACGCGAAGAACACCGCACCGCTGACCGGCCCGGGCGCCGGCAAGAACGATAAGGGCGGCATCAACGAAAACTACGCCCGCGAGGTAATGGAACTGCACACGCTGGGCGTGGACGGTGGCTACACGCAAGCCGATGTCACGGCGCTCGCGCACGTGCTCACCGGCTGGACGGTTGGCGTGGAGGGATATGACGCGGATTACTCGGGAAGGGGACGGAGTGGCGTGCGGGGCGGTTTCCGCTTCGTGCCGCGCTGGCACGACCGCACGCCGCAAACCGTACTCGGCCGCCGTTTCGCCAACGCCGATCAATCCGATGGCGAGCAGGCGCTGCTGATGCTGGCGCATCATCCCTCGACCGCGAAGCATGTGAGCTTCCAGCTGGCGCAGTATTTCGTTGCCGACAAACCCGATCCGGCGCTGGTGAACGACATGGCGGCTGCTTTCAGAAAGACCGATGGCGACGTCAAGGAAGTTGCCCGCACCATGTTTCTGAGCAAAGCCTTCCGCGATCCGGCCAACATCGGCAAGAAATTCAAGACGCCCTACCAATACGTCGTCTCGGTGGCGCGGCTGGCGAAACTCGACACGAAATATGCGGCGCCCCTCGCCGAGGCGCTGAAACCGCTCGGTCAGCCGATCTATGGTTGCGCCACTCCGGACGGTTACGCCTGCACGGAAGGCGCCTGGCTCGATCCCGATGCGATGATGCGGCGGCTCTCGTTCGCCGTGCGCTTCGGCCGCGGCGATTACACTCAGCCGTACCTGGCCGAAGTGGGCTACGGCACGATGGGCAAGCCGATGCGCATCGATCCGGCCGCAAGCGGCGCGCCGCTGAACGCAGATGAGATGCTGCAGATTCTGGGGTCCGAGCTCAGCAGCAAGACGCGCGCGTCCGTGCTGCAGGCGGCGCGCACGGATCGCGCCGGGCTCATTCTGGGCAGTCCCGATTTCATGCGCTGCTAGGCAGCGAAGGAGATGTGATATGCGTAGACGCGATTTCCTGACGGCCGCGGGCGCGCTGGGGGGCCTTGCCATCACCCGCATCGGCACGCAGGCATGGGCGGCGCAAAACCCAAACGCCGGACCGCAGCGCCTTGTCGTGGTGCTGCTGCGCGGTGCAGTGGACGGCTTGAATGTGGTCGTGCCCTACAACGAGCATGAGTACTACGCGATGCGGCCCAGCATTGCAGTGCCACCACCGGGTCATCAGGGCGGCGGCATCGATCTTGATGGGCAGTTCGCGGCCAATCCGCAGCTCGAACCGTTGATGCCGCTTTGGAAAGAAAAAACGCTGGCGTTCGTGCACGCCTGCGGCTCGCCGGATCCGTCGCGCTCGCATTTCGAGGCGCAGGGCTACATGGAAACCGGCACCCCTGGCGTGAAAACGACCACGGATGGTTGGCTCAATCGCACGCTTGCCGTCCTTCCCGGCCAGCACCCGCCAACCGAGGCTGTGAATTTCGGGGCGACCATGCCGCGCATTCTCCATGGCAGCATGGCGGTTGCGAGCCTGCCCGGCGCCGGCGGCCGCGCGGGGGGAGCGGCTATGGACGCAAACCCGCTGGTGCATTCGGCGTTCGACAGCATGTATTCCGGCGCGGACTCGCTCAGCGTCGCCTACCGCGAGGGCCAGAGCGCGCACTCCCGCCTGATGGGCGACCTGGAACGCGAGATGACTGCGGCGAACGGGGGCGCCCCGTCGCCGGCCGGCTTCGCCAACGATGTGGCGCACTTCTGCACTATCGCGCGGCAGGACCCGACCATCCAGGTCGGCTTCTTCGCGCTGGGTGGCTGGGACACGCACACCCACGAAGGCAACGGCGGCGAAGGCCAACTTGCCAAAGGCTTGCGGCAGCTGGCGCAGGGCCTTGCCGGGTTCCGCAAAGGTCTGGGCGATGCGGGTTACGAAAAAACCGTCGTGCTGGTGATGTCGGAGTTCGGGCGCACGGCGCGTGAAAACGGCAACGCCGGCACCGACCACGGCCACGGCAATGTAATGTGGGTGTTGGGCGGCGCAGTGCGTGGCGGCAAGGTCTATGGCCGGTGGCCGGGGCTTTCGGAACCGCATCTGCACGATGACCGCGACCTCGCGGTCACGACGGACTTTCGCACGGTGGCGGGATCGGTGCTTGGCCAGCACATGAAGCTGGCATCCTCTGCGATGGCGCACGTGTTCCCGAGCGCGCCGGCCGCTTCGCTGCCGCTTATGGCCTGATCGACAGTCGTCGCGCCGCCTCGCTCAGATGCTGCGCTTCACAAGCAGCTGCTTGATCTCGCCGATGGCGCGCGCCGGGTTCAGGCCTTTCGGGCAGGTTTCGGCGCAATTCATGATGGTGTGACAGCGATAAAGCCGGAACGGGTCTTCCAGATCGTCCAGCCGCTCGCCGGTGCATTCGTCACGACTGTCGGACACCCAGCGGTAGGACTGCAGCAGCGCCGCCGGGCCGAGATAGCGCTCCGAATTCCACCAGTAGCTCGGGCATGCGGTGGAGCAGCAGGCGCAGAGAATGCACTCGTAGAGCCCATTGAGCTTGTCGCGGTCTTCCGGCGTTTGTCGCCATTCCTTTTCCGGCTCGGCTGTCTTGGTCCGCAGATACGGGCGAATAGAGGAGTACTGCGCGTAGAAATTGGTCATATCCGGCACGAGGTCTTTCACCACCGGCATATGCGGCAGCGGATAGATGCTCACGGATCCGGAAACGTCGGAAATCGCCTTGGTGCAGGCGAGCGTGTTGCCGCCGCCGATGTTCATGGCGCAGGAGCCGCACACACCTTCACGGCAGGAGCGGCGGAAGGTGAGCGTGGGATCGATTTCGTTCTTGATCTTGATCAACGCGTCCAGAACCATCGGCCCGCAGGTCGTGAGGTCGACGGCGTAGATGTCGACGCGCGGGTTTTCGTCCCTGGTCGGATCGTAGCGGTAAACGCGAAAGTCCTTCGTCCGGCGGGGTTTCTTGCCGTTGGGCATGGTCGGCCGCGGCCATACCTTGCCTTTCTTCGGCTTGCTTCCCTTCGGCAGCGTGAGCTGAACCATGCGAATCCCTGCGGTTGACCGATCCTCGTCTAGCATCCCCAGTTCTCCCGCGGGAGGGGCATGTGGGCGCACTCAGCCGATGCGCTCGAATGACCACGCAAGCTCGACCGGCTCGGTTCCCAGCGAGCCGCTCACCACCAACTGATCGCAGCGCCGCAAGGTGTCGCCGCCCAGATACACGCTCTGGGCGACGGAGATTTCCCCACCCATCGCCTGGAAGCGCCAGCCGTCGCCGGACGGGAGCTTCAGCAGGATGTCACGGCCGTAGCTGCCCGAAACGCGCACATCGGGATGCATGTGAAACCGCGCGGCAAACGGGGCTGCCTGGCGTGAGCGCCGGCCGCCGCGGGAGAGAAGCCGATCGGAACCGGAGAGCAGGCGCCCATTGAGGGACAAGGTCAGCCGACGCTCATGCACGATGCCGAATGCCGCCAGATATCCGTCATGCGAGGCCTCCACCGTCCAGCCGTCCGAGGTTTCCTGCCGATGCGTGGCAACTGCCGTCGGTTCGCCGGTGAGACGCGGGCCGAGGAGCCCCGCGAGCCAGCCGTCCAACACGCCTCCCACAGACTGGTCGCCGAGCGTTACGGTGGAATGCGCAGCCGTCTGTCGTAAGGCGGCGCTCCATCTCGGATCCTCGGGAGCCGCGCCGCAGTTCACGACAATCCGCTGATGCGCAGTGCTGAATTCAAAGGCGAGGGAGCCGGCATGCGCCGAACGCGCGAAGGGGCCGGGCGGAAACGTCCCGCAATCCATCACCACGATGCTGCGAGCCGCCACCAGTCGCTGGTAGCCGGAATCCGGCGGGGAACCGGAAGGTTGCGCGCGCACCTGATCGCGGGTGAGCAAATGCGCGAGAAGTCGTGGGTCACCTTCTCCGCCCCCGTTGAAGAGCGCCAACGTGCCGTCGCCAAGCCGAAAGAACCGCAACATTGCGCCCATCCGCTCCTGAACCTCCTGAAGCTCCGGCGGCAAGGAGCGCCCGGTGGCCACCAGGCTTTCGTTGAGCATCACCAGTTGGCGATAGGCCTCGAGCAATGCGCGCGGAGAGCGGCTCCTGTGCCCGCCATCGGGCAGAATTTGTCGCTCGCATTCCTGTTGCAGGCGGGCAAGACCCGAAGCCAGGCGCTGGGCGCCATCGTCGAGGCAGATGCCGGAGAGCGCGTGCGCGGAGGCTGCTTCGAGCCGCGGCAGACCATCCGGCGCTTCGGGCGAAATGCGCGCCAGCATTCGGCTCTGCTCGCGCAGACTCACCAGCAGTTTTGACCGCCACATCACGTCTGCTTTGGGAAACACGAACCGTGTGTGCGCAAACAGGTTGACCAGCCGCCGCGCGAGGACATCCGCCCGCCAGGCCGGCTCCGAATAGCGCGCATATTGGCGCAACCATTGTCCGATCAGATTTGTGGCGAGCACGCGCGCCGGTTCCCCGCCTGCAGAGGCGAGCGGTGGCAGCCAGTCAAAACCATGCAGAGCTTCCGCCCAGGCGAGCGACGGCGGGGCCGCGTCGAAGATCGTGCCCTCGCGAAGGTCGACCGTCTCGCCGGCAAAGCGGAAGCGTCCGCGCAACAGTGCATCGGCTTGCTCAAGTCGGCGTGGCGAGAAGTCGGTTGGGTGAAAAGCGATTCGGGCGGGCATCCGCCCGCGCAGCAGCAAACGGTAGAACCAGCTTCGCCGCCACAGAATGCGCAGCGGCGCCATCGCGCGCCGCCACAGCGCGGCAGCGACTTCCAGCCAGAAAGAGAGATGCGACTTTGGCCGCCCCGCCATCCCGCCTCAGCCCCGCAGGGCAGCGATATTGGCAGCGTAAGCGGAGGGGCCGCCGCGAAACACCGAAGTGCCGGCAACCAGAATGTTGGCGCCGGCATCGACCGCGCGCCGCGCCGTTGCGGGCGTGATGCCGCCATCCACTTCCAGATCGATGGCGCGGCCGGCGCAGGCGATCCGCTCAGCGGCGGCTTCGATTTTGCGCAGCTGGCTTTCGATGAAACTCTGCCCGCCGAAGCCCGGATTGACCGTCATGATGAGGATGAGGTCGACGAGATCCAGCACATTGTCGATAGCATCGATCGGCGTGCCGGGATTGAGAACGATGCCGGGTCGTTTGCCGCAGGCGCGGATGTGCTGCAGCGTGCGATGCACATGCGGCCCGGCTTCCGGATGCACGGTGAGCCCATCGGCGCCGGCTTCGCAGAACGCCTCGATGTAGGGATCGACCGGCGAAATCATCAGATGCACGTCCAGCGGTTTTTTGGCGTAGGGCCGAATCGCCTTTACCACCATCGGGCCGATGGTGATGTTGGGCACGAAATGGCCGTCCATCGCATCCACATGGATGAGATCGGCACCCGCCTTCTCCACCGCCTCCACCTCTTGCCCGAGCCGCGAAAAATCGGCGGAAAGAATCGAAGGGGCGACGCGGACGGCCATGTCCGATTAAGGCCGGATTCTCAGGACGGCTGCAAGCCGAGTTTGCGCCGATCCACCGCCAGCAGCGCCAGCGCAAAAGCGGGAACCCACATCAGGCGCGACTGATAGCGCGCATGGGGGTTGGAGAAGATGCCGCAGACCATCGCATTGCCGATCAGCGCGGCAAGCACAAAGCCGAGCACGCAGGCCGGCTTGCGTTGGCGCGTGTGGATCGCCCAGCCGAGGCCGGCGCACAGCAGAAGCAGCACTGCAAAGGCGATCGGCACATGAACCACATTGATGACGCCGAAATGCAGCCTGCCTTTCTGTTGGCGCGCCTCGCTGTAGGCGGGAAGCTGATCGGGAATGAATTTGTGGAAATCCTGAAACAGGATCCACTGCTGCGGCTCGATCTGATCGCCCGTGTAGAACAGCGTGAACTGCTGCGAGGCGTCCCGCGCCGCCAGTTTCGCATTCCAGAGCGGATAGCGCACCAGACTGTCGTGGACGATGCGCTCCGATTCTTTTTCGGTGCCGATGAACCGATGAAGCTTCACGAACAGCGTGCCCGGCCCCCACAGCCACTTGTCCGCCCGATGGGGCAAGACGGTGCGATAGCGGCACAGCATGTAATTCGAGGTGGGACAGGTCTCGTTGAGCAGCTTCTGCACCACGCCGTCCTGCAGCATGCGCGCGAACATGAACACCGGCCCGGCGCGGCTGACGAACATGTGCCGCGTAAAGTGATAATTGGCGCTGAAGGTCATGCCGAAGGCCAGCACGAGAGAAAGCAGTGGCGGCAGCAGGCGGGCTTGCGGCCATTCCGACTTCCACAATGTCAGAGCGCGGTAGACCGCGAGCACGAGGAATAGGCCGACCGCAAGGCCGAGGTGCGAGGGGTGCGCAGCTGCCGAAATCCCGGCAATCCCAATCAGCACCGTACAGCGCCACCATCCCAGCCTCCGGGCATGAAAAGCGAGCAGATAAAGCGTCAGCACCACCAGTGGCGTAAATGCATCCGGCTCGACCTGGCCCGCGTACCACGGCAGTCCCGTCAGCAAGACGAGCCCCGCTCCAAGCAGCAGCATCAGCGGCAGTGTCATGCGCCGCGCCAGCACACGCGCCGTTTCCACCATCACAAAAGCCACCATCAGCGCCTGCAGAATGACCGGCAGCCAGAGGCTGGCTCCGCCGCCCGCGAACAAGATATACAGCGAGAAGACGGGCGAGCGCTCCGGCACGAACTTGTCGCCGAAGCTCTGCAGCATGTAGGCACCGGTGTCGTAGAAGATCAGCGGAAAGCCGTTCCACAGCGCGGCGGCAAGCAGAAACGGGACCAGAGAAAGAACCGCCGCTGCCTCCCACAACGGCTTTGTCAAAGGCAAATCGAGCGCTTGCGCGAAGCGGCGCAACCCGCCTTTTCGCTCAACGACAAACGCCGTCGCGCTCAACTCACTCATCGGGCTAATCCGGGCTCCTGTTCATCTGTATGAAGGCTAATGGAGCAACCGGCAAGCGACCGAACGGCTCCCGTCTCTACGCCGGCGCCGACCGGCAATTCGCCGCAGGTTGACTGGCCGGGCTCCGTCCCTAAACTCGCCGCCGCTTCGGACAGACCTGGTTCATTGATGGCGGACAATCCGCAATCGCCTCCGCTCCGGGGGCGCCCACTTTCGCCCTTTCTCACCGTCTACAAGTGGCCGATCACCATGGCCACGTCGATCACCCATCGCGCCACCGGCGTGGCGATTTCCGTGGGGATGATTTTCGTGGCCTGGGGGCTGCTTGCCTTGGCGAGCGGACCGGAGCTCTACCAGCCCTTCATCGCCGCCATCGCCAGTCCCGCCGGGCTTGTTGTCCTGGCGGGATTTTTATGGGCCCTGATCTATCATTTCCTAAATGGTATCAGGCATTTGGCTTGGGATCTTGGCTACGGATTTGAAGTCCTGACCGCCAATCGCAGCGGCGTGACGGTTATTGCGCTCTCGGTCCTGCTCGCGCTGGCCGTGCTCGGCTACGCCTGGTGGGCGCTTCACGGAGGCGTGCGCGCATGAGCCTCGAAACGCCGCTCCATCGCGTTCAGGGATTGGGGTCCGCGCATTCCGGCGTGCGCCATTTCTGGCGCGAGCGGGTGACTGCCGCCGCCCTCATTCCGCTGTCGGCCTGGTTTGTGGTGTCGGTGATGCTCCTCGTCGGCCAGACGGAAGGCGAAGTTGCGGCGTATTTTCAGCATCCCTGGAACGCGCTGCTGATGGCGCTGTTCGTGATCGTCGCCTGCTTGCACATGATGCTGGGCCTTCAGGTGGTGATCGACGATTATGTGCATCGCCCGGGACAGCGCATCGTGCTCCTGCTGCTGAATCGCGCCTTCACGTGGATCGTGGGCGGACTTTCGCTGGTGGCGCTGCTGCGCCTGGGAGTGGGCTGATGGCCGCCTATCCGATCGTCGACCATACGTTCGATGTGGTGGTGGTCGGCGCCGGTGGCTCGGGCCTGCGCGCCACATTGGAATGCGCCGCGCGCGGACTGAAGACGGCCTGCGTCACCAAAGTGTTCCCCACCCGCAGCCATACGGTGGCGGCGCAGGGTGGCGTCGCCGCCGCACTCGGCAACATGGGCGAGGACGACTGGCGCTGGCACATGTACGACACGGTGAAGGGCGCCGACTGGCTGGGCGACCAGGACGCCATCGAATACATGTGCCGCAACGCGCCGGAAGCGGTGTACGAGCTCGAGCATTACGGCGTGCCGTTCTCGCGCACCGAAGACGGGCGCATCTACCAGCGCGCCTTCGGCGGCATGACCTCCAATTATGGCGAGGGCATCGCGCAGCGCACCTGCGCCGCTGCCGACCGCACCGGCCATGCCATCCTGCACACGCTGTACGGCCAGTGCGTGAAGCACGAGGTGAACTTCTTCATCGAGTATTTCGCGCTGGACCTGATCGTGAACGATGGTGCGGTGCGCGGGCTGATGGCCTGGAACCTCGACGACGGCTCCATCCATCGCTTTCGCACCCACAAGGTGATCATGGCGACCGGCGGCTATGGCCGCTGTTACCTTTCCTGCACCGGCGCGCACACGCAGACCGGTGACGGCAATGCCATGGTTCTGCGGGCAGGCTTTCCGCTGCAGGACATGGAGTTCGTGCAGTTCCATCCGACTGGCATCTACGGCGCGGGCGTGCTGATCACCGAAGGGGTGCGCGGCGAAGGCGGCTATCTCACGAACTCGGAAGGCGAGCGCTTCATGGAGCGCTATGCCCCGCACGCGAAAGACCTCGCATCCCGCGATGTGTTGTCGCGCGCCATGACCATCGAGATTCGCGAGGGCCGCGGGGTGGGTCCGAACAAAGACCACATCCATCTGCACCTGTCGCATCTCGATCCCAAGATCATCCACGAGCGGCTGCCCGGCATCACGGAAAGCGCGCGCATTTTCGCCGGCGTGGATGTGACGCGGGAGCCGATCCCGGTGCTCCCGACCGTGCATTACAACATGGGGGGCGTCCCCACGAACTACATGGGCGACGCCGTCACTTTGCGCGACGGCAATCCCGACGCGTTGGTGCCGGGTCTCATGGCTGTGGGCGAAGCGGCTTGCGTGTCCGTGCACGGCGCCAATCGGCTGGGCTCCAATTCGCTGATCGATCTGGTGGTGTTCGGGAAAGCCTGCGGCATCCAGGCGGCAAAGGCCGTCACGCCGGGCGAAACCCACGCCGATCTGGCGAAGGATGCGGGCGAGCAATCGCTCGCGCGGCTCGACAAATACCGATACGCGAGCGGCGGCACGCCCACCGCACAGATGCGTCTCGCCATGCAGCTCGCGATGCAGGAGGACGCGGCCGTTTTCCGCACCGGCGAAACGCTGCGTTCTGGGCAGAAGCGGATCGATACCATCTACAAAGGGCTGTCTGACATATCGGTGGCGGATCGCACCATGATCTGGAATTCTGACCTGGTGGAGACGCTGGAATTCGAGAACCTGATCCAGCAGG
>Ga0157372_10002572_pt1 | contig 19660 bp, 18 predicted proteins | sample C55metaG_FD_115307 | JGI IMG/M metagenome (GOLD analysis project Ga0157372, IMG submission 115307) | Corn rhizosphere microbial communities from Kellogg Biological Station, Michigan, USA - C5-5 metaG | ecosystem: Host-associated > Plants > Roots > Rhizosphere > Soil | place: USA: Michigan... | reverse complement strand
CTGAAGTTTGAAGCGGGCGTACACAGGGTGCAGCGTGTGCCTCTTACCGAAACGATGGGCCGCGTGCATACTTCGGCCGCAACCGTGCTGGTGATGCCGGAGGCCGATGAGGTGGATGTGGTGCTCAATCCCGGTGATATTGAAATGCAGACCTCGCGCTCAGGCGGCGCCGGCGGACAGAACGTGAACAAGGTGGAAACAAAGGTGCAGCTCACGCACAAGCCAACAGGCATTGTGGTAGTGTGCCAGCAAGATCGCTCCCAGCTGGGTAATCGCGAGCTGGCTATGCAGATGCTGCGCACGAAGCTGTATGATATTGAAATGCAGAAGCACCTCGATGCCATTTCAAAACGAAGAAAAACAATTGTGGCAACGGGCGACCGTTCCGAAAAGATCAGGACCTACAATTATCCGCAAAACCGCATCACCGATCATCGCATCAATTTAACGCTGTATAACCTAACCGATTTCATGGACGGCAAGATACAGAACATGATCGATGCGCTGCAGCTGGCAGAAAATACGGAGCGGCTGAAAGAAGGCGGAATGGTTTAATTGGTATAGTATACCCGGATCAACTCCCTCCTTTAGGAGGGTCGGGGTGGTACAGAAGATTTATTTATGACAAGAGAACAACTATTCAACAATATAAAACGCAAGCAGAGCTTTCTGTGCATCGGTCTCGACACCGACCTCACCAAGATCCCTGCGCATTTGCTGAAGGAAGAGGATCCTGCCTTTGAGTTCAATAAGCAGATCATCGACGCAACGCATGACCTTTGCGTTTCCTACAAGCCGAACATGGCCTTTTATGAAACGGAAGGCGTGAAAGGCTGGATCAGCCTCGAAAAAACGATCAATTACATCAACGAAAAGTATCCCGACCAGTTCACCATTGCCGATGCAAAGCGCGGTGACATCGGTAATACCTCGAAGATGTATGCAAAAGCATTTTTGGAGAAGCTTGGCTTCGATTCCATTACGGTTGCGCCGTACATGGGGGAAGACAGTGTTTCGCCTTTTCTTGAATACAAGAATAAATGGGTGATCTTACTGGCGCTTACGTCTAATTCGGGCTCAAAGGATTTCCAGGTAAGCGCTTCCGGCGAAAGCCATTTATATGAGCAGGTGCTCGAAAGCTCCGGCAAATGGGGCAATCCGGATAACATGATGTATGTGGTGGGCGCAACAAGGGCCGAAATGCTTACAGGCATCCGCAGGATAGTTCCCGAAAGCTTTTTGCTGGTACCGGGTGTCGGCGCACAGGGCGGAAGCCTTGAGGAAGTGGCAAAGTACGGAATGAACAGGCAATGCGGACTGCTGGTGAATTCCTCGAGGGGCATTATCTACGCCGGCACGGGAGAAGATTTCGCTGCGAAAGCACGTGAAGAGACGCAGAAGCTGCAGAAGGAAATGAGCATACTATTACAAAGCATTTAACAATACATTTAATTTATTCTCACTATGAAAGTTTTACGTTTTTACATTATCTACCGCTTGCCGATCATTTTCGTATTGATCCTCGGAGGGGTTTTATTACAGGTATACGACGATGATATCGTTACGCCCATCCTGCTTTACGTCGTGGCCGGTATTTCCCTCCTGCTTTATTTCATGATGGGCACCATGCGCCTTGTGCAGGAAGCTGTTACCGAAGGCGATCCCGAGCTGGCTATGAAGTACATCAAAATGATCCGCTTTCCGCGCATGCTGTTCAAGCCGATCCGTTCTGCGTATTACATGATCCAGAGTAATTTGTTCCTTGCAACAGACGACCTGAATGCGGCTGAAAAGAATATCCGCAAGAGTCTCAATACAAAATCGAAGATCGTGGGTGATATGGAAGGCACCAACCTGATGCAGCTGGCATTTATTCAGCTGAAAAAAGGGGAGATGAAGGAAGCACGCCAGAACTTACTCGCAGCAGTAAAAGCCGGAATTCCCGACAAGGAAAGCCTCGCAGCATGTTACCTGCAGCTGTCGTCCATCGAGATTCAGCGCAAGCAGAATAAAGTAGGAAAAGAATATTTCAGGAAAGCGAAAGCCCTGAAGCCGAAAACGGAAGAGATCGTGAAGCAGATCCAGCAAATGGACAAGCACATTGCAAGGCTGCCGGGATAAAAAGAGAATGAATAAAAAAGCTCCGTAGAAATACGGAGCTTTTTTATTTTAATTCGTTTGCAGCTGCAGCTCTTTCGGCACCCAGGCGTCTTTTGTTCCCAGCTCGGGATGCCCGTTTATTTTCAGGTACAGGAACAGTTCCATGCGGTAGGTTGCCAGCCATTTGATCGGGCAGTTGATGATCGCATTTCCGAGCACCATCTTCTCCTTCCACGGAAGCTCCACTTCTTTTGTAAACAGCTCTTCATCGCTGATCTCGCTTAAATACATTTTCATTACGCGCAGGTCTTCATCCAGCCGCTCAGCAAAGTTTGCACGGGTAAGCGTGCTGCGGTGCTCGGCGATCTTTTTACGGTCTTCCGGTGTAATGTCGTTCTTGATCATCCAGCGGAAGATCAAGCCGCCGATGCTCGACAGGTATTGCATCAGCTCGAGTGTAGTGCGTACTTTTTCAACCGGCCTGAAATCGAGGTCTTTTTCCTCGATGTGCACGGCAAGCTCTTTCAGGAGCGTGATCTCTCTTTCGATATTTTCAATCAGGTGTTTTTTATACATGGCTTTATATGTTGTTTTTTTGTAAAGTTACGAATTGCGCGGCGATATTAAAACACTTTACAGGCGCTTAAGATAACAGAAATGGCTTTTGGGCGATTATCAGTGTTTACGCGCTTCTTCGGATGCTATCTTTGTTATGTAAACCATAAAAACAAAACAAAATGAAACGCGGAATCGGAATTTTATTAGCAGCAGCACTTCTTACCGGTACGGTAGGAATGGAGTCATGTACAAAGGAAAAACAGGAAGATATAGCCTATAACCTCGCTACTTCCTATATCAATAAAGGGAAATGGAAAGTAAGCAAATTCGAAGAGGACGGAAAGGACGAAACAGGCCATTTCAGCGGCTATGTGTTCCAGTTCAATACGGATGGAACAATAACTGCGACCAGTGGGAATAATACCTTGAAAGGTACCTGGACCACCGGCAGCGATGACAGCAAAACAAAGATGAACATCAATTTCCCGTCAGCGCCTTTGAATGAGCTGAACGACGACTGGGTGATCAAAAGCGGTAACACCGGATCTATCCAGTTGCAGCATACCAGCGGCGGCGATGGAAGTGTTGATTACCTGACCTTCGATAAGATATAATTTTGATTGACCGGACAGAGAAAAAGAACGGAGCGAAATTTCGCTCCGTTCTTTTTTAATATACATTGGCGATCTGTACCATCTTTTTAATATTGATCACGCGGATCTTTTTACCTTCCGTCTCTATCAGGCCATCCTCCTTGAACTCCCGCAGAAGCCTTACAAGCGTTTCTACGGCGGTGCCTACAAAATTGGACAGGTCTTCCCGCGATAATATGATCTCCGTTTTCTTGTTGTCCTTTCCTTTTTCCTTGAATTTTTCTATCAGGATCAGCAGGCTCAGCGCAAGCCGCTCCCGTACCGATTTCTGTGAAAAGGCCACGATGATGTTTTCAAGCACCCCGAACTTATGGCTGAGGTTTTTTAGGAGGCGCCCCGACAATACGGCCGATTCTTTCATGAGCTGAAGGAAATCGGCTTTCGGAATAAATGCAACAATGGAATCTTCCAGCGTTGTTGCCGAATCGGTAAAGGGCTCGTCGCTCAGCAGCGCAGGGTAACCGAGGATCTCGCCGCTGTTGCACACGTAAATGATATGCTCTTTGCCGTTCTTATCCGACTTGAATTTTTTGATCCTTCCTTTGATCAGGTAAAAAATCCCGGAGGGGTAGGAGCCTTCGCTGAAAATGGTTTTTCCCTTCTTGATCTTGTTCTTCACCATTTTTGCTTCAAGGAACTTCATATCAGATTTAGGCAACCCTGTCATAACAGTTTCGCTTCTTAAATGATATTTTTCGAGTGGAAATCCTACTGAGCTAGGCATGACTACAAAAGTAAAGGAATATTGGTTTTCAAAATTTGATTTTAATCAACGTAAAGTTTGATTTGGCTCAAATGAACTCTGCTGGAATCGGGGTAAATTTGTTTGATTTCCTTCGTGGTTTTAAAGGAAGATTCATCGGAGCTCATCCTTTATCAGAACCATTTTAAAAGAATATGCCAATTCTCAAATTTACCAATACTAACAAGCAAACCAGCATCCGCGTTAAAAATAAAAGTACGATCCGGATCGTGAGTGCCCTTTTCAGTAAAGGTTTTTTGCAGAGCGACAGCCTGAACCTCGAGCTGTCGTTTCCCGGCCTCCAGCCAAGCTACACCCTTGCTTTTGCAAACATTGCCGCCATCAGGGATGAAAAGCAGTCTGCGCTGCACTTTTACCAGGGAAACGGCGCTGTTTTCGCCATTCCCCGCGGCGCCGGCGAGGTTTTCCTGCGGCTGCACGAGCTCAGGAGCCTGGATTTTGAATTCGTGCTTAGCTACGATTTTTACCCCGGCGGCATTTAAAAAACGGGCTTAGCCCCGGATTCTCCTTTTTCAGCCATCTTTTTTCGGCCCTTACCGATTTGAATTCTATTAACCGGCAGCAGGTGATAACTTTACGATATAATCTTAAAGGATAGAAAATATGCTGACAAACATACTTTTAGTTGACGATGACCTGGACGATCAGTACATCTTTAACAATGCCCTCAAAATGGTGGATAAATCCATCGTGCTCTCCATCGCCAAAGATGGTGTTTTTGCATTTGAAAAGCTTAAGGTGATCAAGCCCGACCTCATCTTCCTCGATATGAACATGCCCCGCATGAACGGCGTGGAGTTCCTCACCAAGATCAAAACCATCACTCCGTATAACCAGATCCCGGTGATCGTATATTCCACCCATGCCACTTCCATCGAGAGAGGCAAGGTAACTGCGCTTGGCGCCAAGGCATGCATTGAAAAGCCGGTATTGTTCGAGGATACGGTAGACACGCTGCGCAAGGCCATTTCCTCGTTCACGTCATATACCGGCAAGGCCTCATAAACGGGCAGGAGGCGATCTTAAATGATCGTTTACCGAATTCATACGCATCAGCGGGGTTCCTGAAAGTACTTTTACATCATAATCTTAAAAAACAATTAGAATTATGATCAATCCCGATTACAACCTGCTCCCGATAAACGAGAAAGCTGAGATGCTTTGGCAGGATGGAAAGTTTATAGAAGCGATGGAACTGAATGATTTTGATGTTTCCCTGTATTCGCTGAACGACCAGTATGTGGAAATGTACTATTCCGTATCCAACAACCGCATTGAAAAAATAAGTGTTTTGCAGGACCCTGAGCGCCTGCAGCTTTACAAAGACGCAAATTAGCTGAATGTCATCAAGGGGCATTCAGCTGCTTTGTTTTACACGTCTTCCGTTCTATCCGTTTAATTTCGTTTAAACCTTAAAGTGATCTTTCCGCATTTTGTGTTAATCACTATTTTCGCTGTCGTATGACAGAAGAATTCCTACATCACATCTGGAAGTTCCGCTTGTTTGATCAGATGGAGCTTGCAACCACCAACAATGAAAAGATCGAGATCGTAAAAGCGGGAGAGCATAACTTCGATGCCGGACCCGATTTTTTCAATGCGCGCATAAAGGTCGGAGAAACCCTTTGGGCGGGTAATGTGGAAGTGCACATCAATGCCAGCGACTGGAAAAAGCACAATCACCAGCGCGATAAAGCCTACGATAACATCATCCTTCACGTGGTGAACAACGCCGATGAAAAGCTGTTCCGCAGCTCCGGCGAAGAGATTCCCACCATTGAAATAAAACACCGGATCAGCGAAAGGCTGTACCATAACTACCGCTACTTTAAAACGGCTCCCGACCGGATCCCTTGTGCAAAGCAGATCTCCCGAGTGCCGCCCCTCATCGTCAACAATACCCTCGACAAATTATTATTGGAGCGCCTCGCCCGGAAATCGCAGGCGATCATGAACAGTCTCGCGCTGAACAACAACAACTGGGAAGAAACCTTCTACCAGCTGATGGCGCGCAATTTCGGGTTCAGGACCAATGCGGAGCCTTTCATGCTGCTTGCAAAATCACTGCCATCAACGGTGCTTGCAAAGCATAAGAACAGCCTGCTGCAGGTGGAAGCGCTACTGTTCGGACAGGCCGGCATGCTGGACGAGCACCTCGATGATAAATACGGCATCAGCCTTCAGAACGAATATGTTTTCCTGCGGCAGAAATTCCGGCTGCAGTCTATCGAGCGCCATCTCTGGAAATTTTTAAGGCTGCGCCCGCTCAACTTCCCGAGCATCCGCATTGCCCAGTTTGCCAATCTTGTTTTCAATTCCTCGCACCTCTTCTCGAAAATGCTGGAAGCGGAATCCCTCTCCGGACTGAGGGCGCTGCTCGATGTTTCGGTTTCCGAATACTGGGAAACGCATTATACCTTCGGCAGGCAAAGTGCGAAAAGAACCAAGCGCCTCGGGGAAGACGGTGTGAATAATATACTCATCAACACCATTGTGCCTTTCCTTTTCGTGTACGGAAAACAAAAAGCCGATGAAAGGTATGTTGAGCGCGCATTGCTGTTCCTGGAAGGTATTCCCGGCGAGCACAATGCGGTAACCTCCGCATGGGAGGAGCTGGGCCTGCCTGTTAAAAATGCGTATTCCACGCAGTCGCTGCTCCAGCTCAAGACCGAATACTGCAATCAAAAAAAATGTTTAAGCTGCAGCATTGGCACTTATCTGATCAAAAATTCCTAATTTAGGGCTGGAAAAAACAAAACACATTCAATGATCAAGCACATTCAGAACTGGTTCGAATCAAGGGCATTCGGCGTTTGCACCTGGTGGGGAAAAAAACTTGGCATTAACACCACGAGGATCCGGATGTATTTTATCTACCTGTCGTTTTTTACCGTGGGCTCCCCGGTGATCATGTATTTCATCATGGCCTTCATCCTTGAGCACAAGGAATATTTCAAGCCGCTGAAGAGCAAAAGAAGAAGCGTGTGGGATCTTTAATTCATAACGCTTTCGTACTTACGTTTAATTCTAACCTTTAATAATCGCTGTGGGTATCCGTCATTTTTCCCAGATCTATATTTCCATAGCCCTGATCGCGCTCATCGTCTGCGCCGGAGTGATCGGCTTTATCCTCATTGAAGGCTACGGCTTCCTCGATGCCTTTTACATGACGGTGATCACCGTTGCCACGGTCGGGTTCCAGGAGGTGCATCCTTTAACCGAAGGCGGCCGGCTGTTCACTGCATTTTTAATTATCACAAGTTTTGGTACATTTGCTTATGCGGTCACATCCATTTCGAAATACATCGCTGATGGAGAATTTAACCGGTATTTTAAATATTATAAAGTGAGTGCAGCAATAGAAAAATTAGAGGGCCATGTCATCATCTGCGGTTTCGGAAGAAATGGAAAGCAGGCGGCGCATGTGCTGAAGAAGCACAATACCCGGTTTGTAGTGATCGAGGAAAAAAAAGAAGTGATCGATACGATCACGCACCGCTATTCCGACCTTGTATTACACGGTGACGGCACACACGATGAAGTGCTGGAACGCGCCGGCATCGCAAGGGCCAGCGCGCTGATCACTACGCTGCCTATTGATGCGGATAATTTATTCATCGTGCTTTCGGCACGTACGCTTAATCCGAAGCTGAACATCATTTCCCGTGCATCGGAAGATAATTCGGATAAGAAACTGAAGCTGGCGGGCGCAGATAATGTGATCATGCCGGATAAGATCGGCGGGGCGCACATGGCCTCGCTGGTAATGAAGCCGGATGTGATGGAGTTCGTTGATTTTATCACCGGGCAGGGCGGCGATAACATCCGCCTCGAGGAAATTAAATTCGAGAACCTCAGCCAGGAATTCCAGAATAAATCCATCCGCGAGCTGGAAATAAGGAACCGCTCCGGCGCGAATATCATCGGCTTTAAGACAGCACGCGGCGAGTACATCATCAACCCAAGCGCCGATACGAAGATCATCCCGGATGCAAAGCTGTTTGTGCTGGGTACCACCGAGCAGATCAACAAGCTGAAGGAATTGTTCGTGTAACCAAAAATCAGGATATTTTAATGAAAACAATTCTCATTACCGGGAGCAACGGCTTATTAGGACAAAAGCTGGTTTATGCTCTTTTGAAAAGGAAAGATATAAGTCTTGTAGCCACATCATCCGGTGCCAACCGCATGGCGGTGACGGAAGGCTACGCGTATGAAACCATGGACATCACAAAAAAGGCGGAGGTGGAGCAGGTGTTCCGGAAACAACGCCCGGATGTGGTGATCAACACGGCTGCGATGACGAATGTGGATGCCTGCGAATCAAAAAAAGGCGAATGCTACGAAATTAATGTGATCGGCGTGCAGCACCTTGTGGAAGTGTTGGAACAGATGTCCGAAGGAAATAAAAAGCCACATCTGATCCACTTGTCGACCGATTTTGTATTCGACGGAACGAAAGGCTCGCCGTATGTGGAAACCGATCAGCCGAATCCGCTGAGCTATTACGCATTTTCAAAAGCCGAATCGGAGAAGGTGGTTCAGAAGAGCAGGATCGATTGGGCGATCGCACGGACAATTATCGTGTATGGCATTGTCGACAATATGAGCCGCTCCAACATTGTGCTTTGGGCGAAGGATGCCTTAACGAAAGGACAATCGATAAATGTGGTGGATGATCAGTTCCGTGCGCCAACGCTTGCCGAGGACCTTGCCGATGGTTGTATCCTCATCGCGGATAAAGGTGCTACCGGGATTTATCATTTGTCGGGTCCCGATACATTCAGCATCCTCGAGCTCGTTTACAAGGTTGCCGATTTCTGGAAGCTCGACAGATCGCTCATCACGCCCTCCAAATCCGATACATTGAACCAGGCCGCTAAACGTCCGCCGTACACGGGTTTTATCATTGATAAAGCAAGAAAGGAATTGGGCTATGCTCCGCATTCATTCGAGGAAGGACTGAAAATACTGGATGGGCAGCTGAAATAATTAAAAGGGGTCGTACATTTTTTTAAAGATCAGCTTCTCAAAAATTTGTTTTTGTGTGCCTTTATCTTTTACCACCCAGAAAGCGCTGGTAACGGTTAAGCCATGCCTGTACTTTTTCTTTTTCACCGAAATGATCTTCACGTCGTTCCTGCTTGTCTGCTCCGTGATCTTCGCGCTTCCTTTTTTTAAGATCTCGATGATGGCAGCTTCAAATTCATTTTTCTGAACAAGGTATTCCGTTTTATCGTTGCGGAGGTCGGCATGCCGCATCTGTGCGATGTCGTTAATGAATACCGAATCATGTGTGAGCGAAAGGCTGTCGAGCAGGTAATTCAGCTCGTTCCTGTAAGGCTTGCCATCCTCCTTGTATTCCACCTGCTTTTCGGCATCCCAGTACAACGTGTTCGTAACCACATGCTCGTACTCCGACAGGAATTCCCGCATGTCGATAACGATGATGTATGTCCCGGTATTGAAATACAAAGGCTTTGAGGTGGACGTGTATTTCAGGTGAATGCTGTTCTGTGAAAAGCAGTCGGCGCTGCACAGCAGGGCTGTGAGTATTAATAGCAGGCGTACGTTGCGGTTCATATCTTTATCCCGATCACTAATACATCATCCACCTGCTCCGTGTTGCCCTGCCAGCTGTGCAGCGTTTGTTGCAGGTTCTTTTCCTGCTCGGCGGCGGGCTTATCTGAAATTTCAACAAGCAGGTTCTTCAATTGCTTGGAAAGGAATTTTTTGCCGTTTGGCCCGCCGCTCTGGTCGGCATATCCATCCGATGAAATATAGATCACATCGCCCGGAAGCAGCTGGATGCGGTGCTTTGTGAATGTTCTTTTTTCTTCGGTTTGCAGTCCGCCGATGGAGAATTTATTGCCTTTGATCTCCGTGAGGCCGCCATCTCTCACGATCCATACAGGTCGCTGTGCAGCGGCGCATTCAAGAAAACCATCATCCGTAAAGCAGAGAAATGCGATGTCCATTCCGTCGCGGCTTTCATGCTGCTCATTTTGCTTGAGCGCTTTGCGGACTTCTTCATGAAGGTGGTTCAGCACTTCATCCGGTGAAGTAATGCCGCTTTCATTCACGATCTGGTTCAGTAAATTATTCCCGATCATGCTCATGAGCGCGCCCGGAACGCCGTGGCCTGTGCAATCGCAGGCTGCGATCAGTCGCCTGCCTGCTTTCTCGGTGTACCAGAAAAAATCCCCGCTTACAATATCCTTCGGCTCAAAAAGTATGAACGACTCGGGAAACAGCTTATGCAGCAGGCTTCTCGAAGGCAGCGTGGCATCCTGGATCCGCTTCGAGTAATTGATGCTGTCGGTAATGTCCTTGTTCTTTACCTCGATCTGGCGGTACGCGCCCGAAAGCTCTTCGTTGACCTTCTTCTTTTGGATGTTTCCCCTGAACAGAACGAATGCCAGCGCTGCCACCAGCAGGCAGAAAATGATCAGGAAGATCTTGAAGGTTTGCTCTCTTTGCAGCTTATCGCCGGCAAGCACTTTGTCTTTTTCGAGCGAGCTGATCATCAGCTCCTTTTTTTCGGACTCGTATTTGGCGGTCATCTCGTTCACCTGCCGGCTGTTGTTTTCATTGTAGATCGAGTCTTTCAGCCAGGAGGCGGAATCGGTGTACCGGTATGCCTGCAGGTAATTTTTTTGTTTCGCGTAGATATCCGCGCAGGTCTCATAGCAGTCCTTCAGCACGGGCAGCAGGCGCGCTTCTTTGGCAATGGGAATGCCTTTGCTCAGCGCCTCCAGTGCTTCCTCCGTTTTTCCCTGCTTGGTATAGTAGTTGGCGAGCATGGCATATTCGAAGCTGATGTGCTCGAAATTTCCCTGTCCGGATGCCAGCTTCAGCGCTTTCTTCGTGTATTCTACGGCGAGGTCTCCTTTGCCGATCCTGTCGTATGCCACCGACATATTTCCGTATGTCACCAGCTCGCCTTCCGTATCCTTCACGGCAATGGAGATCTGTATGGCTTTCTGAAAATAGCTGATCGCCTTTTCGTATTCCTTGATGCTCGAATACACGATGGCGATGTCATTGTAGTTCTGGCTCAGCTGGATCTTTTTATCGAGCTCGAGGTTGATCGCCATCGCTTTTTCATGATAGATGAGCGCAGTCCTGAAATCGTTCTTGTTAACATAGATCCATCCGATGTTCCTGTAGCATTCGGCCATCTCGGATTTACTGCCGAGCGATTCAAAAATGCGCAGCGCCTGGAGGTAATTGAGGGAGGAGGCGGCAAAATCGCTCTTGTACCAATACAGGTCGCCCAGGTTGTTGTAAGCATCGCCAAGAAGCTTTTGGTGACCGAGCTTTTTTGCCAGCTCGAATGCTTTCCGGCCGTAGCTGAATGCGCTGTCGTTATTGGCACCCGAGTATTGATGCGAAATGCCGATCATGTCCTTTAAAAGGCTCGTGTCTTCCGGCAGCGATCTTATGCGTGTAAGCAGCGAATCGCGCGCATGCTTATCCTGTGCGGGACAGGTGCGTGCCGAAAAGAATAAGATCAAAATAAAAAAAAGGCCAAAGATCCTTTGCATAAATTTTTCTGTGTTAGATCTTTATCCCGATCACTAAAATATCATCTACCTGCTCGCGGCCTGTTTTCCATTTCTCCAGTGTTTTCTCAACAATGCTTTCCTGGATCGCCATCGGCTCGTCGTGTATGTTTGTGAATAGCATCTTCAGGTTCTTCGTCATGAATTTTTTTCCGTGCTCGCCGCCGAACTGGTCTGCTATCCCGTCGGAAAAAATATAGATGCAATCATTTCTTTCAAGCACCAGCCTGTGTGTATCGAAGATCCTTCGCTCTTCCGACTGGATGCCGCCGATCGAGAACTTATTGCCTTTGATCTCTTCAAGCTGTGAATCGCTGCTGCGGATGATCCAGAGCGGACGCTGCGCACCGGCAAATTCAATTTCCGTTTCGCTCCTGAACACCACCAGCGCAATGTCCATCCCGTCGCGGTTCTCATGATGCTCATCCTGCTTCAGCGCTTTGCGGATCTCCATGTGGAGCTGGTCGAGCACCGCTCCGGCGGAAGTGATCTCCTTTTCGGAAACGATCTGGTTCAGGATGTTATTCCCGATCATGCTCATGAGCGCCCCCGGAACGCCGTGGCCGGTACAGTCGCAGGCGGCAATGAGCCGCAGGCCGTTCTTTTCGGCATACCAGTAAAAATCACCGCTTACAATATCCTTGGGCCGGAAAAATACGAAAGCATCCGGAAATAGCCGGTATTTCAGCTCTTTCGGAGGAAGGCTTGCATCCTGGATGCGCTTCGAGTAATTAATGCTGTCGGTAATGTCTTTGTTCCGGAGCTCGATCTCGCCGTAAGCTTTCGATAATTCCCCGTTGGCTTTTTTCTTCGCGATGTTGCCGCGGAAGAGAAAGAATGCGAACGCAGCAATGAGCACGCAGAACAGGATCAGGTAGATCTTGAAATTCTTTTCCTGCTCCAGCTTTTCTTCCGACAAGGCCTTGTTCTTTTCCAGCGAGCTGATCATCAGCTCCTTTTTTTCGGATTCATATTTGGCCGACATCTCATTGATCTGTTCGCTGTTGTTCTCGTTGTAAATGGAATCCTTCAGCTCAATGAAAGAGCGGAGGCATTTGTTGGAAGCGGCATAATCCTTCGCCGCGGAATAGGCGTCGGCCAGCACCACATACGCTTCTGCAATGATTGTTTTGAAGTGAAAGCTGCGGCCTACCTGCAATCCTTTCTCTCCATAGTTTATCGCTTCCGCCGTTTTGTGGCGCTTTAGGTAAGCCGTTGAAAGCGCGTTGTAGCATTCGCCCATGTTGTAATGGTCGTTCACTTCCTCGTGCAGCTCCGTCGATCTTTTCAGTGCTTCAATGGCAAGGTCGTAATTGCCCATGTCCACGTAAATGCCGCCGAGGTTCCCATAGCTGGTGGCAACGCCTTTTCGCTCCCCGATTGAATCGGCAAGCTGGATGGTTCGGCGCGAATAATCAAGCGCCTCATCGTAGCGCTTCATGAATTTATAGACAATGCTCAGGTCGTCATAATTTGAGACGAGCCTTTTCTGGTTGCCCATTTCCCGGTTCAGCGCCAGCGATTTTTTATAATACTCGAGCGTAAGCGGATAATTCTGCTGTCCCTGGTAGATCCAGCCGATGTTGCGGTAACACTCCGCCATGCCATCCTTGTCGTGGAGCTCCTCAAAGATCTTCAGCGCCTTGAAATAATGATCGGAGCAGGTGGAGTAATCACCGGCGAACCAATACAGGTCTCCGATCATATTATGCGCATTGCCTTCGCCTTTTTTGAACCCGCTCTTTTGCGCCACGGAGATCGCCTCTTTTGCAAATTCAAATGCTTTCTGCCGGCTGACTTCCTTGTACGCCATCGAGAGCTCCATCAGGAGTGTCACGCGGCTGCTGTCGGGTGGGTTGAGCGCAAGCAGCTGCTGCAGAGAGTCACAGCTGTGCTGGTTCTGCGCGTTCAGGCCGGAAAAGCTGAGCGCGAGAAGAACGGTACATAAACAGTTGAAAAAATAGTTTCTCATGTTATTTTTATTCCGATCACTAAGATATCATCTATTTGCTCACGCATGCCTCTCCATGCTTCGATGGTTTCATCCAGCACGTGTTCCTGTTCCTTCACAGGCTTCTGGCAGTTGGCCAGTAAGAGGTTTTTAAATTGCCTGCTCATGAATTTTTTTCCATCCGCTCCGCCGAACTGGTCTACGAAGCCGTCGGAGAAAATATAGATGCAATCGCCCGGCAATAAGCTCAGGCGATGCTTTGTAAAGGCCTTTTCGGTTTCACCCTGCAGGCCGCCAATGGAATGCTTGTCGGCTTTAATTTCAGAAAGCTCATTGTTGCGGATGAGCCAGAGCGGCCGCTGCGCACCTGCATATTCCAGCTCATGCTCCGAATGGAAGCAAAGCAGCGCAATGTCCATTCCGTCTTTCGTGGCTTCCTGTCCGCCCTGCTTCAACGCTTTCCTGATCTCCTTATCGAGCATTCCGAGGATCTGTTCGGGCGACGTGATGCCGTTCTCATTCACCAACTGGTTCAGGATGTTGTTGCCGATCATGCTCATTAATGCGCCGGGAACGCCATGCCCTGTGCAGTCGCAGGAAGCGATGAGGCGCTTGCCGTCCTTTTCGGCGAACCAGTAAAAATCACCGCTGACAATGTCTTTAGGCTTGAAGAGAACAAATGCTTCGGGAAAGATCCTGTATTTTAATTCTTTTGCAGGAAGGATGGCATCCTGGATGCGCTTTGCATAATTGATGCTGTCGGTAATGTCCTTGTTCTTCTCTTCGATCACTTTTTTCTGCTCTACGATCTCGAACGTACGCTCCAGCACCTGCGCTTCGAGCATTTCCTTCTGCGTTTCAAGGATGCGCTGCTTCTCTTTTTCCTGCTCGATGGTTTTCGCGGAAAGCGTTTCCACTTCGATCAGCTTTTTACCGAGGTCGCGGCTGGTCTTTGCAAAATCGCGGGCGAGATACACCGTCATCGAAAGCGGAACGCTCAGCGTGGCGTAGATCACAATGAGGCTGAGCAGGAGGCCTGTCCAGCTGCCGCCGGCAGAAAAGTTCACGCTTCCGAAGGCTGCCAGCACAAAGAAGATCGTGAAGAAAACAACGGTGGCGATGATGCCCGTGCCGATGATCCAGGATCCTTCACGCTTACGCACGATCGCCGTTATAATGATGCGGAGCGATTCAATTGCGAAGATGCCGTTGAGCAGCCAGCCGAAATAGGGAATGTCTGCATGAAAGACGTTGAAGATAAAGTCGAGTGCGAAAATTCCGATCCAGAGCCACATGATCTTCGGAAGCTTCGGGTAAAAAATAGAGTAGAGCATCGCGAGCAGCGCAGGAATATAAAAATCGGGAAGAAAGCCAAAGAGGTAAGTAACCAGCAGTGTGAGATCGGGCAGCATAAAATTTTTCTGAATGGTGATGAATAAGAACACCGTTCCGAATGCCCCGGCAAAAATACTGTAGTACAGGTTCGAGCGCTTGGCCCTGTAAAACAGGTAGAACATGAAGTGCAGGAAGCTGAGCGCAATGAAAAAGGTAAAGTAAAAAATAAAGATCGCCGTTGTAATGTTGGAGTTGATGAACTTATAAATGCTGCTGTTGCGGAGACGCCCGATCTTCATATCAAATCCGCAGTTGGAGCGGATGTTCTGTTTGAAAGCTTCTACAGCTTTTGCGTTCGCATATCTTACGGCGATCACGTGCCTGCCTGTTTTTTCGAAGCGGATGTCTACCGGCACTTCCTGCGGATCGCTGCGCTCTTCAAGCTCCGGGTCCTGCACATTGATCTTTCCGAAGCTCTGGATCAGCTTGCCGTTGAGGTAAACTTCCGATGCGCCGCTTTGGGTCATCATCAGCGCCAGCGTTTGATCAAGCAGGCTGCTGTCAACGTCGAGGTGCAGCCTCAGCCAGCCGATCCCTTCAAAGGTGTTTTCAGGCAGTGCGGAAAGGTTGAGTGCAGGATCGATGTATTTCCAGTCTTTCTCATCAGCTGCTGAATCGGCCCAATGCGGGTCGTCGCCCTTATGATATTTCCAGCAGCGGTTCAGAAGAACAGCCGGCTCATTGTAGGAGCCGTTTTGTCCGGATACCGGCAATGAATCGAGATGAAAGATGGAATCGGTTTGTCCGTAAGAAAAAACAGAGAGCAGTACAAGGAATAAGATACAGGCGGTTTTTCTCATTAACCAAATATAGTATAATAATCAGGAATGAAAAAAATAAGCGGAGAACATATAGAACGCGGCGCCGGCCGCATACCCCGCCAGTGCCAGCCAGGCGATCTTCCGCAGGTACCAGGTGAAACTTATTTTTTCCATGCCCATTGCAGCAACACCTGCAGCGGAGCCAATGATAAGGATGCTGCCGCCCGTTCCCGAGCAGTATGCTAAAAATTCCCAGAGGTAGGAATCGGGAGGATACATGGAGATATCATACATCCCCATAGATGCTGCCACTAAAGGAACATTGTCGATGATCGCCGAAAGCAGCCCGGTTACCGGGATGATAATGTTGAGGTTGCCGATGCGGTCGGTCATGCCCTGCGCCAGCTGACCGAGAATGCCGGTCGACTCGAGCGCTGCCACAGCCACGAGGATGCCGAGAAAAAAAAGAATGCTCGGAACATCTATTTTCTGCAAGGCACGCACTACCGATAATGAATCTTTTTCTTCCTCTTCCTTATTGCCGTGAATGAATTCGGTGATGATCCACAAAACGCCGAGCCCGAACAGAACGCCCATGAACGGGGGCAGTCCGGTGATCGCCTTAAAAACCGGAACAAACAATAAAGCGCCGAGGCCGGAAAGAAAAACAATGTTGCGCTCGGATACGGAAGTAACATGGCCGGATGTTTTAAGCGGCGCTGCCGGACGGATGATGTCGCCCTTCATGCGCACGGAAACAACAAGCAGCGGCACAAGCAGGCACACAAGGCTTGGAAGGAACAGCTTCAGGATAATGTTGAGCGGCGTGATCTGTCCGCCGATCCATAGCATCGTAGTGGTCACATCACCGATCGGGCTCCAGGCACCGCCCGCATTTGCGGCGATCACCACCATGCCGGTAAAAAGCAGCCGGTCTTCACGGTCGTCGATCAGTTTCCGAAGCAGCGATACCATTACAATTGCAGTGGTGAGATTATCGAGCACCGCCGAAAGAAAAAAAGTAATGAAGCAGATGATGTACAGCAGCATGCGTTTATTGCTTGTGTTGATCCGCGAGGTGATCACGTCGAAGCCATCATGCGCATCGATCAGCTCCACGATGGTCATGGCGCCCATCAGGAAAAATAAAATGCCTGCCAGTCCGGATACATGCACGCTGAGCTCCTCCGGGATGGAATGCGGATCGCTGCCGAAGATAGCATACGCGGCCCAGCACAAAACACCCGTAAGGATGGCGCTCGCCGCCTTGTTGATCTTCACCGCATGCTCAAATGCGATCAGGATGTAACCCGCAATAAAAATGCATGTGATCAGAATGTTCATATCGCTCAAAGCTTTGTTTGTAAAAATAGCAAAACCAAAACTATATATTTGGATTTGTAAGTAAATGTTATATATATTTGGAATTCATTCACACACAAACAAAACAACAGTATGGCAAATCTTTGGATCAAGAAATCAATTAGCTCTTTGCAGGGCGAAGCAGAAGGAGAAAAGGCTGGATTAAAGCGGACACTTGGTGCGCGTTCACTGGTTGCCCTTGGAATAGGTGCGATCATCGGAGCGGGCTTGTTTTCGATCACAGGCGGTGCAGCGGGTAATAATGCAGGGCCTGCCGTTACTATTTCCTTTGTAATTGCTGCGGTTGCCTGCGGCTTTGCTGGATTATGCTATGCGGAATTTGCATCCATGATCCCTGTTGCCGGCAGCGCATACACATACTCTTATGCGACCATGGGCGAGTTCATCGCCTGGATCATCGGCTGGGACCTTGTGCTGGAATATGCCGTTGGTGCGGCAACCGTGTCCATCAGCTGGTCGCGCTACTTCGTAAAGTTCCTGGGTTATTATGATATTCATCTTCCCGCCTCCATGACCATGTCGCCTTTCGATACGGCTACACTGGCCGATGGCACCATTGTTCACGGGATGATCAACTTCCCTGCGATCTTCATCGTGGTGCTCATGTCGCTGCTGCTCATCAAAGGAACAAAAGAATCCGCCACCGTGAACGGGATCATTGTACTTTTAAAAGTAACGGTAGTTCTTATTTTTATCGCACTTGGATGGGGATTCATTCATTCCGAGAACTACACGCCGTACATCCCTGCAAATACAGGTGAGTTCGGAAGCTTCGGCTGGAGCGGGATCGTGAGAGCTGCGGGGATCATCTTCTTTGCATACATCGGTTTCGACGCTGTTTCCACTGCAGCGCAGGAAGCGAAAAATCCGAAGCGCGATATGCCGATCGGGATCCTGGTATCGCTTGCGATCTGTACCGTATTGTATATTTTGTTCGCGCACGTTATGACGGGAGTTGCCAATTACACAAGCTTCCAGGGTGCCGACGGAATTGCGCCTGTTGCCGTTGCCATCGATCACATGGGAACGGCGGGCGCCGACGGGGTTATCGTTCCTGCTTATCCATGGCTGAACAAAGCGATCATTATCGCGATCCTTGCCGGTTACTCTTCCGTGATCATGGTAATGCTCATGGGCCAGTCACGCGTTTTCTTCTCCATGTCGAAAGACGGATTGCTCCCGAAAATATTTTCACAGGTACATCCTAAATTCGGAACACCTTCCAAGTCAAACTTATTGTTCATGCTGTTCGTAAGCTTGTTCGCTGCATTTGTTCCTGCGCGTGTGGTGGGTGAAATGACCAGCATCGGCACATTGCTTGCCTTCGTGCTTGTATGTGTGGGTGTGATCGTGCTGAGAAAAAAGCAGCCGGATCTGCCACGTGCATTCAAAACGCCGTTGGTGCCATTGGTGCCTATCCTCGGGATTCTTTCATGCCTTGCCATGATGGTTGCATTACCGGGTGACACCTGGCTGCGCCTCATCATCTGGCTGGCGATCGGCTTCATCATCTATTTCGGCTACAGCGTAAAGAACAGCAAGCTGAACAATCCGGGTAAAAAAGATTAATAGGCGCCGCGGGCACATATATGTCGGAAGAAAAGACGGAATTAAAGCGCACACTCGGACTTATTGACGCAACCAGCATTGTAGCGGGTTCAATGATCGGCTCGGGGATCTTTATTGTTACCTCCCAAATGTCGCGCGATGTCGGCTCCGCCGGCTGGATGCTTGTGCTCTGGCTGCTTACGGGATTAATTACCGTGTTCGCAGCATTGAGCTACGGCGAGCTTGCGGGTATGATGCCGAATGCAGGCGGACAATACGTATACATCCAGCGGGCCTATGGAAGGATGATCTCGTTTCTTTACGGCTGGACTGTTTTTACCGTGATCCAGACCGGCGTGATCGCCGCTGTTGCGGTTGCCTTTGCAAAATACACTTCCGTTTTCTTTCCTGAATTGAATAACACGCTGCTCGCTGTTGGTTCGTTTAAGATCACCTACGCACAAGTGGTCGGACTGCTCAGCGTAGTGTTCCTCACGTTCATAAACAGCAGGGGAGTTCAGAAAGGAAAAACGATCCAGCTTATTTTTACCTCAGCCAAATTATTCGCCTTGTTTGCGCTGATCATCTTAGGTCTCGCAGTTGGCTTCAGGGGTGAAGTGATCGTTGAGAATTTTAAGAACATGTGGGATGCAAGCAGCACCACGGTGAAGGATGGCGTTGCCGTAGTTGTGCCGCTTACGGGATATGCGCTTGCGGGTGCAATGGGCGCCACCATCATCAACTCGCTTTTTTCCAGCGATGCCTGGAACAACGTAACGTTTATTGCGGCGGAGATCAAGGACCCGAAAAAAAATATTCCACGCAGTCTTTTTCTCGGGACGCTCATTGTAACGATCATCTATATTCTTGCAAATGTTGCCTACCTCGCGTTGCTGCCGATGAAAGGCGATCCGAACGCTGCGGATGTTATGGGGCAGGGAATCATGTTCCCGAGCAACGACAGGGTAGGGGCGGCAGCCGCT
>Ga0157372_10002568_pt1 | contig 19681 bp, 16 predicted proteins | sample C55metaG_FD_115307 | JGI IMG/M metagenome (GOLD analysis project Ga0157372, IMG submission 115307) | Corn rhizosphere microbial communities from Kellogg Biological Station, Michigan, USA - C5-5 metaG | ecosystem: Host-associated > Plants > Roots > Rhizosphere > Soil | place: USA: Michigan... | reverse complement strand
TTGTCGAGCTGGACGTCCTCGACGGGGATGCCCGCGACCTCGTTGACGATCTCGGCGAGGTCGGCGCGGATCTCTTCGGTGGTGGCCATGGCCGGTTCTTTCCTTTCAGTGGTCGATGCCGGGTGGCATCGAGTGATGGGTCACGGCACGGTGATGACCTGGGCGGCGTACGCCAGGCCGGCACCGAACGCGATCAGCAGCGCGATGTCGCCGCTCTTGGCCTGGCCTTCCTCGATCATCCGATCGAGAGCCAGGGGGATCGAGGCCGCCGAGGTGTTGCCCTGCTCGGCGATGTCGCGGGCGACGGCCACCCGCTCAGGCAGCTTCATGGCACGGGCCATCGCGTCGATGATGCGCATGTTCGCCTGGTGCGGCACGAAGACGTCGAGGTCGTCGGCCGAGATGCCGGCCTTGTCGAGCGCCTGCTGCGCGACCTTGGCCATCGTGAACGACGCCCAGCGGAAGACGGGGTTGCCCTGCATGGTCAGGTAGGGGAGCACCGGCCGCTCCATCGCGATGATGTCGCGCCAGTCCTCCTTCTGCCGGATCAGGTCGAACTGCTCACCGTCGGAGCCCCACACCACCGGGCCGATGCCCGGGGTCTCGCTCGGGCCGACGATCGCCGCCCCGGCGCCGTCCGCGAAGATGAACGCGGTGCCCCGATCCGTCATGTCGGTCAGGTCGGAGAGCCGCTCGACACCGATGACCAGTGCATAGCGGGCGCCGCCGCCGCGGATCATCTGGTCGGCGAGGGCGAGGCCGTGGCAGAAGCCCGCGCAGGCGGCCGAGATGTCGAACGCCGCGGCCTGGTCGGTGCCGAGCTCGTAGGCGATGGCGGTCGCGATCGCGGGCGTCTGCAGCAGGTGGGTGACCGTGGCGACGATGACGCAGTCGATCTGGCCGGGTTCGATGCCGGCGTGGTCCAGCGCCTTCCGGGCAGCCCCCACGGACATCACCTGCACGGTCTCCTCCGGAGTGGCGAACCGGCGCTGCTTGATCCCGGAGCGCTGCTGGATCCACTCGTCGCTGGAGTCGATCGCCTCGATGACATCGGCGTTCGGGACGACCCGCGACGGGCGGTAGCTGCCGATGCCGAGGACCGCGGCGTACGTCGACCCGCGGTCGGTCGTGATCGTGGCCATCAGGCTGCTCCCACCGGGTGGAGCCGGACCAGCGGTTGACCGGGTGAGACCAGGTCGCCGTCCTCCACCAGCCACTCCACGACCTGACCGCCGTGTGGCGCCCGCACCTCGGTGCGGTCGCGGAGGCTGGCGACGTCGCCGAGCGCCGCGCCGGGCTCGAGCACGCTGGCCTCTCCGGCCTCGCCGGCGCGATGGAAGGTGCCCTTGGCGGGTGACACGACCATCAGCCAGGTCGGAGTCGTGTCGATGACCGACGCCTCGCCGTGCTTGGCGCAGAACGCTCGGGCGTCGTCGAGCTGGTCGGGGGTCTTCAGGGCGAACGTCTCGACGCCGGGCAGGGCACGCTTGGCGATGCCGGTGAGGGTGCCCGCGGGCGGCATCTCGAGCATGCCGGTGACGCCGAGGTCGGTCATCGTCTCCATGCAGAGGTCCCATCGGACGGGCTGGGCGATCTGGCCGACGATGCGCTTCATGATCTCGCGACCGTCCTGGATGACCTGGCCGTCGCGGTTGGAGATCCACGGGGTGCGCGGGTCGTGCGTCGAGACCGAGCGGGCCAGCGTCGCGAGGTGACCGACCGCCGGGGCCATGTGCTCGGTGTGGAAGGCACCGGCCACGCTCAGCGGCACCAGCCGTGCCTTGGCGGGCGGGTTCTCGGCGAAGGCCTTCAGCTGCTCCATCGTGCCCGCGGCGACGACCTGTCCCGGGCCGTTGTTGTTGGCAGCCACCAGTCCCTGGGCCTCGATGGCGGCCATCACCTCGTCGGGGTCGCCCCCGAGGACTGCGGTCATGCCGGTCGCGGTCGTGGCGGCCGCCTCGGCCATGGCCCTGCCGCGCTCCCGGACCAGGACCATCGCCTGCTCGGCGGTGATCGCCCGGGCGCCGGCGGCCGCGGCGAGCTCGCCCACGCTGTGCCCGGCGACGGCCCCGATCTGGCGGAACACGTCGGCCGGGTGCGGGAACACCTCGAGCGCCGCGATCAGGCCGGTGGCGACCAGCAACGGCTGGGCGATCTGGGTGTCGCGGATCGTCTCGGCGTCCGCCTCGGTCCCGTAGTGGGCCAGGTCGATGCCCGCGACCGTCGACAACCACTGGAACCGGGAGGCGAACGTCGGATCCTCGAGCCAGGGGGACAGGAAGCCGGGGGTCTGGGCTCCCTGACCGGGAGCGACGATGACGAGCACGGCTCCCAGCCTTCCGGGTCCGAGGTCTCCGGTGCGCGTCGGGCGCGCACGAAACTCGCCGCCCCAACTTTGTAGGTTTCCTACAACGATTCGTCCAGCGTACGGCGATGTGCCTGGCGGCCGAGCACGAGCGCGAGCTGCAGCGTCAGCCCCTCCCGTGGGTCGGTCGCGGAGAGGCCGGTCAGGTCGGTGGCCTGGCGCAGGCGGTAGCGCACCGTGTTGGGGTGGACGAACAGGGCGCGGGCGGCCCCCTCGAGCGACTGGCCGTGCTGGAAGTACGCCGTCAGGGTGTCGATGAGCGTGTCCTTGGCCCCGCTCAGCGGCACGAACACCGCATCCACGAGGTGACGCCGGGCGTGCCCGTCACCCGCGAGCACCCGCTCCGGAAGCAGGTCGTCGCTGGCGACCGGCCGGGGGGCGTCGGGCCAGCCCACCGCGGCCCGCAGGCCGGACAGCGCCGCCCTCGCCGAGACGTGGGCCGAGGCGAGGTCGTCGGAGCGCGGCCCCACGACCACCGGACCGTCGCCGAAGAACCGGACGACGGTATGGGCCGCCTTGTCGGTGTCGGTGACGCCGCCGAGGATGACGACGAGCCGGTCGCCCTGGACGGCGCACAGCGCGTCCAGCCCGGCGCCGCGAGCGACCCGGCGTACCTGGTCGAAGAGGTCCTCGATGCGGGGGGTGGGCACCGGCCCGAGGACCACGGTGACGCCCTCGCGTCGTCCCCAGCCGAGCGCGCTCGCCCGCGAGGCGACCGCCTCGTCGGCCTCGGCCCGGATCACGGAGTCGACCACCAGGGCCTCGAGGCGGGCGTCCCACGCGCCCCGCGCCTCGGCGGCGCGGGCGTAGACCTCGGCGGTCGCGAAGGCGACCTCCCGAGCGAACCGGAGTACCGCGGCATGCACGGCCGGCGCGTCGGCCGGGTCGACCACCTCGTCGACGTGCGCCTCGACCACCTCGATGCCGAGGCGCACCAGGTCGACGGTCTGTCCGAGCGTGATGACGCCGGTCATGCTGCGCGGTGCAGCTCCGAACACCGCGGCCGCGGTGTCGCCCGGGAATGCGTTGTCGTCACCCGACCGGAACCAGTCGACGAACCCCTGGATGCCGGCGTGCAGGATCTGGCCGACCCAGGACCGGCTCTCGGCCGACAGCTCGGCGAACCACGGCACGTCGGTGAGCATCCGCGACATCGCGGCGGAGCTGAGCGCTCCGGTCGACCGGCGCAGCGCCGCGGCAGCGCGCTCGCGCGAGGTCCCGTCGCCCGGGCTCGTGGGTACGGCGCGCACGCTCACGCATCGACCCTAGTGCGTGCTCCCGCCCCGTGTTCAGCGCCATTTCTGAGCCGTCCAGCGCCGTCCAGCGGCGTCCAGCGGCGTGCCGCGTCGTCGATCGGGCGCCCCATCCTGGTGAACCGCGGGTTTCGTCGTCCTGACGAGGGGGTACGTCTGGTTGAATCTGGCCGGACCCGTGCCGTCGGGTCTCGCTGTGGATCCACCAGGAGGCCGTCCCCCGATGCGCCAGTACCGCGTCCAGCACGTCACCATCCACGGCCATCGACGTGCGTACGTGAAGGCGGGGAACGGGCCGGCGCTGCTCCTGCTGCACGGCCTCGGCTGCACCCACCGCACCTGGCTGCCGGTGCTCGACGCGCTGGCTCGTCGCTACACGGTGATCGCGCCCGACCTGCTCGGGCACGGCGAGTCCGACAAGCCGCGTGCCGACTACAGCATCGGCGCGTTCGCCAACGGGATGCGCGACCTGCTCACCGTGCTCGGGATCGACAAGGTCACCGTCGTCGGCCACAGCTTCGGCGGTGGGGTGGCCATGCAGTTCGCCTACCAGTTCCCCGAGCGGACCGAGCGGTTGGTACTGGTGGGCTCGGGAGGCCTGGGTCCGGAGGTCTCCGCCGCGATCCGGGCCATCACGACCACGGGCTTCTACCAGGTGATGGGCGCGCTGACCCTGCCCGGCGTGCGCCACGTCGGCACCGCGGGGCTCAAGGCCCTCTCGCGCACCGGGATCAAGGAGTTCCGCGACTTCGACGAGGTCGCCGAGATCTACCAGTCGTTCCGCGACCCGGCCGCCCGGGCGGCGATCCGGCACGTCGTACGCGCCGTGGTCGACTGGCAGGGCCAGATCGTGTCGATGGCCGACCGCGCCTACCTGACCGAGGCGATGCCGATGTGCGTGGTGTGGGGCGACCAGGACCGGGTGATCCCGGTCAGTCATGCCGCGCGTGCCGGCGAGCTCGCTCCGAGGGCGCGGGTCGAGGTGATGCCGAATGCGGGGCACTTCCCGCACAAGGACCACCCGGAGCGGTTCGTGAAGATCCTCAACGACTTCGTCCGCAGCACGAGCCCGGCGTCGTACTCCCGCGCCCGGTGGCGTCGCCTGCTCCAGCAGGGTGCGGGGCCGGCCGCCCCGCTCGCGTCGGTGGAGGCTCCGACCGCCTGAGCCGGGAATCATCGCGGGAATCATCGCGTACCGATCGACCTTCTCCCCACATGGAACTCGCCGATGCGCTGGCAGCTGCCCGCGCCACCCACCAGTCGGTCCTGACCACGCTGCGTCGGGACGGCAAGCCGCAGCTCTCGAACGTGCTGCACACCGTGGACGCCGACGGCGTGATCCGGGTGAGCACGACGGCGGACCGGGCCAAGTACAAGAACCTGCGGCGTGAGCCATGGGCGGCCCTCAAGGTCGACGGCGACAGCTTCTGGTCGTACGCCGTGATCGAGGCCGACGTGACCTTCTCCGAGGTCGCCGCAGCTCCCGACGATGCCGCGGTCGAGGAGCTGGTCACGTACTACCGCGTGATCAGCGGCGAGCACCCGGACTGGGACGACTACCGGCGGTCGATGGTGGCCGACCACCGGGTCGTCGCACGGCTGACCCCGACCCGCGCGTACGGCGCTCTCCGGTAGGCGGCGTGCCCAGGTGACTAGCCGCGGCTCTTCACCGGCAGGCTGACGCGCACCACGGTGCCCTTGCCCTCCGGGCCGGGGGAGTCGATGTCGATCGTGCCGGCGTGGCGCTCGACCACGATCCGCCGGGCGATGTCGAGGCCGAGACCGGTCCCCTTGCCGACGTCCTTGGTGGTGAAGAACGGTTCGAACGCGCGGGCGATGACCTCCGGCGGCATGCCGGGTCCGGTGTCCGCGATCTCCACCACGACCCGGTCGGCCTCGGGCCGGGTGCGCACCGTGAGGGTGCCGGCGCCGTCCATCGCGTCGACGGCGTTGTCGATGACGTTGGTCCAGACCTGGTTGAGCTCGCCGGCGTAGGCGTCGATCGGCGGCAGGTCGCCGTACTCACGGACCACGGTGATCCCACCCTTGAGCTTGTGGCCGAGCATGGTCAGCGTGCTCTCCAGTCCGTCGCGGACATCGGTGCGCTGCCGGGATGCCCGGTCCAGCTGGGAGTACGAGCGCACGGCCGCGACGAGGTCCGAGATCCGGTGGACGGCGTCCGTCAGGTCGCTGAGCAGCGTCTTGGAGGCGATCGTGGCCGACACCCACTCCAGCCCGGGGGTCAGCGCCCGGTCGCCCAGCGCCGCATGGGCGCGCTCGCACCAGTCCTCGTCGATGCCGCCCGCCGCGAGCTGCGTGGCGAGCCCCCACGGGTCGGCCACCCCGTGCCGCTCCAGCCACCCCGCGAGGTCGCTCTCGCGATCGGCCAGCGACAAGGCGTCCACGGGGCCGGGTGCCGACGTCTCGCGCCGGAGCCCGTCGAGGGCGGTGAACTGCTCGGCCGTGACGTCGTCGCGGGCCAGCCGGGTGAGCGCCTCGAGCAGGGCGTTGCAGCACTGTCCGAGCTCGTCGACGGTGCGGCTCGCCGCGGCGGCAGGGTTGTTGATCTCGTGGGCCAGGCCCGCCGCCAGCGTGCCGAGGGTGACCAGCGCGTCGCGCTGCCGCACGGTGGACTCGATCGAGCGGGCCGTGTGGTGGAGCCCTCCGATCAGGTGCCCGGCGAGTGGGAACCAGTGGTTCACCAGCTCCTTGAGCAGAGGCGCATCCAGCCGCAGCACCCGGCCGGTCGTCGCCCCGCGTCCGGTGGCCAGGTAGATCCCGTTGTCGTCCCAGGCCCGGAAGCCGCCGGCCCATCGCCCCGGGACGTCCATCCGGGCGACCACGACGTCCTCGCGGCCGACCCTGCGGACCAGGTCGAGCGAACCCTCGAGCAGCACCCACCACTGGTCGGCGTGCTCGCCCTCGGTGAACAGCACGTCACCCGGCTCGAACGGCACCTCGTCACCACCGGTGGCGAGCTCCGCGAGCTGGTCGTCGGTCAGCCCGGTGAACAGCTCGACCCGGCGCAGCTCGTCGACGTCCATCGGCGGCCCTCAGACCGTCGCCAGGTAGCGGTGGACCAGGTAGATCGACATGGCACCCTCGCCGACCGCCGACGCGACCCGCTTCATCGACTCCTGCCGCACGTCCCCCGCGGCGAACACGCCGGGCATGCTCGTCTCGAGGGCGAACGGTGCGCGGGCGAGGCTCCAGGGTGCGTCCGAGGTCGCCACCTCGGGACCGGTGAGCACGAAGCCGTGCGGGTCGCGGGCGACCTCACCCAGCCAGTCGGTGCGCGGAGACGCGCCGATGAAGACGAACAGCCACGACGCCTCGACCTCCTCGCGCTGCCCCGAACCACGCTCGACGAGCGTCAACCGCTCGAGGTGGGCGTCGCCCTCGGCGGCGCCGACCTCGGTCGCGCAGCGGACCGTGATGTTCGCGGCGGACGTGATCCGGTCCACGAGGTACGTCGACATCGTGGCCAGCAGGTCGGACCCGCGGACGACGAGCGTCACCTGCTTGGCGTGCCGGGCGAAATTCAGCGCGGCCTGACCGGCGGAGTTCGCGCCGCCGACGATGTAGACCATGTCGCCGGCGGTCTGGGCGGCCTCGGCCGCGGTCGCGCCGTAGTAGATGCCCTTGCCCTGGAGCCGCTCCACTCCGTCGGCCTCCAGGCGGCGGTAGGAGACACCGGTGGAGACGACCACCGACCGCGCCTCGACCTCCGCCCCGCCCGCGAGCAGCACGGCCCGGACCGTGCCACGCTGCTCGAGCCCGACGACCTCGCGGGCCAGCACCAGCTCGGCGCCGAACCGGGACACCTGGGCCAGTGCCCGCTGGGCGAGGTCGGAACCGCTCAGCCCCTTGGGGAAGCCGAGGTAGTTCTCGATGGCCGAGCTCTGACCGGCCTGGCCGCCCGGCGCCTCGCGCTCCAGGATGATCGTGCTGAGCCCCTCGGAGGCGGCGTAGACCCCGGCGGCCAGCCCGGCGGGACCACCGCCGACGATGCAGACGTCGTAGAGCGGCTGCTCGGCCTCGACGTGGAGCCCGAGCGCGCCGGCGGCCTCGAGCAGCGTGGGCGACCGGAGCGGCTCGCGGTCGGGCACGAGCACCAGTGGGAGGTCGGTGCGCACCCCACCCGCCAGCTGGAACAGCCGCCCGCCCTCCTCGTCGCGCTCCACGTCGTACCAGCGGTAGGGGACGTGGTTGCGGGCGAGGAACGTCTTCAGCTCGTGGGTGCGGTCGGACCAACGGTCGCCGACCACCTGGATGTCGTGGGTGACCTCGGGATGGCCGCGTCGCCAGTCGCCGAGCAGGTCGTCGATGACCGGGAACAGCCGGTCCTCCGGCGGGTCCCACGGCTTGAGCAGGTAGTAGTCGAGCCCGATGTCGTTGATCGCGGCGATCGCGACGTCGGTGTCGGCATACGCCGTGAGCAGCAGGCGCTTGGCCTCGGGCGCGAGGGTCTGCGACTCGCCCAGGAGCTCGATCCCGGTCTTCTCCGGCATCCGCTGGTCGCTGACGATCAGCGCCACCGGGTCGGTGCGCAGCGCCAGGGCCGAGAGCAGCTCGACCGCCTGGGCCGCCGAGGTCGCCGACAGCACGCGGTAGGTGGACCCGTACTGGCGCTTGAGGTCCCTGGTGAGCGCGGCCGACACCTGGGGATCGTCGTCCACGGTGAGGATCGTCGGCCGGCTCATGTGTGGTCCCCCCTGGACCCGCGGATGCCGAAGGACCACGGGTGCGTCGTCACGTCAGGCACAGCATAGGTGCGCGGCGACGTGGCAACGCCGGGTCAGGCGTCGCCGCCCTCCTGCTTGACGCCGGACACCGCGGTCGGGTCGTCGATGCGGTAGTGGTCGAGCGCCTTCTGCACCGTGTCGCGGCCGACCTTGCCCTCCTCGGCCAATGCGGCCAGGGCCTGGCAGACCACCGACTCCGCGTCGATCTTGAAGAACCGCCGCGCTGCGGCTCGGGTGTCTGCGACGCCGAAGCCGTCCGCGCCGAGGGCGTGGAAGCGCTGCGGCACCCACCGCGAGATCGTCTGCGGCACCGCCCGCATGTAGTCGCTGACCGCGACCACCGGGCCCGGCGCACCGTGGAGCTTCGAGCTGACGTACGGCGTGCGCGGCTCCTCGAGCGGGTGCATGAGGTTCCACTCCTCGGCAGCGAGCGCGTCACGCGAGAGCTCGTTCCACGAGGTCACCGACCAGATGTCGGCCGCCACCCCCCAGTCGTCACGCAGCAGCTCCTGGGCGCGCTGGACCCACGGCAGGCCGACCCCGCTGGCGAGCAGCTGCACGCGCGGTGGCTCGCCGGCGAGACCCTCGAGGGGTCCGGCCAGGTGGTAGAGGCCCCGCAGCAGGCCGTCGACGTCGAGACCCTGCGGCTCGGCCGGCTGGCTGATCGGCTCGTTGTAGACGGTGAGGTAGTAGATGACGTCCTCGCCGTGCGGGTGGCCGCCGGTCGACCCGTACATCCGGCGCAGACCGTCCTGCACGATGTGCGCGATCTCGTAGGCGAACGCCGGGTCGTAGTGCACGACCGCCGGGTTGGTCAGCGCGAGCAGCGGCGAGTGGCCGTCGGCGTGCTGGAGACCCTCACCGGTCAGGGTGGTCCGACCGGCGGTGGCGCCGATCAGGAAGCCGCGCGCGAGCTGGTCGGCCATCGCCCAGATCGAGTCGGCCGTCCGCTGGAAGCCGAACATCGAGTAGAAGATGTAGAACGGGATCATCGGCTCGCCGTGCGTGGCGTACGACGAGCCCGCGGCCGTCGCGGGCGCGACGCAGCCCGCCGCGGCGATTCCCTCGTGCAGCATCTGACCCTGCGGCGACTCCTTCCACGCGAGCAGCAGCTTGCGGTCGACCGACTCGTAGAGCTGCCCGGCCGGGTTGTAGATCTTCGCCGAGCTGAACATCGAGTCCATGCCGAACGTGCGGTACTCGTCCGGCGCGATCGGGACGATCCGCGGGCCGATGCTCTCGTCCTTCATCAGGTCCTTGAGCAACCGCACCAGCGCCATCGTGGTGGCGATCTTCTGCTTGCCCGACCCGGCCTTGAGCTCGTCGTACATCGCATCTCCCGGCAGCGTGACCTGCCGCGGGTTGACCCGACGCATCGGCACGCCGCCGCCGAGCGCCTTCCGGCGGTCGCGGAGGTACTCCAGCTCCGCCGACCCCTCGCCCGGGTGGTAGAAGGGTGCGGACCCGTCGAACTCGTAGTGCTCGTCGATCTCGTGGTCCGAGATCGGCAGCTCGAGCCGGTCGCGGAACGCCTTGAGCGTGGCGGAGTTCAGCTTCTTCATCTGGTGGGTGGCGTTCCGGCCCTCCAGGGCCTCGATGGTCCAGCCCTTGATGGTGTGCGCCAGGATCACCGTCGGCTGGCCGACGTGCTTGCTGGCCGCCTCGAACGCGGCGTACACCTTGCGGTAGTCGTGGCCGCCGCGCGGCAGCAGCTCGATCTCGCGGTCGGTCATGTTCTCGACCATCTTCCGCAGGCGGGCGTCGCCGCCGAAGAAGTGCTCGCGGATGTAGGCCCCGGACTCGACCGAGTAGGTCTGGAACTGCCCGTCGGGGGTCGTGTTCATCTGGTTGACGAGCGCGCCGTCCACGTCCTGCGCGAGCAGGGCGTCCCACTCGCGACCCCAGACCACCTTGATCACGTTCCAGCCGGCGCCGCGGAAGTACGACTCCAGCTCCTGGATGATCTTGCCGTCGCCGCGGACCGGGCCGTCGAGCTGCTGCAGGTTGCAGTTGATGACGAACGTGAGGTTGTCGAGCTCCTCGCGTGCGGCCAGGCCGATGGCCCCGAGTGACTCGGGCTCGCCCATCTCGCCGTCCCCGAGGAACGCCCAGACGTGCTGCTGGCTGGTGTCCTTGAGGCCACGGTTCTGCAGGTAGCGGTTGAACCGTGCCTGGTAGATCGAGTTGAGGGCCGCCAGGCCCATCGAGACCGTCGGGAACTCCCAGAAGTCCGGCATCAGCCGCGGGTGGGGGTACGACGAGAGCCCGGCGCCCGGGCCGTGCTGCACCTCCTGGCGGAACCGCTGCAGCTGCTCGGCGGTCAGCCGCTTCATCAGGTAGGCGCGGGCGTAGACACCGGGAGAGGCGTGGCCCTGGATGAACAGCTGGTCGCCACCACCCGGGTGGTCCTTGCCGCGGAAGAAGTGGTTGTAGCCGACCTCGTACAGGCTCGCGGCCGAGGCGTACGTCGCGATGTGACCGCCGACCTCGAGGCCCTTGCGGTTGGCCGACGACACCATCACCGCGGCGTTCCAGCGGATCAGCCGGCGGATCTGGCGCTCCATCTCCTCGTCGCCCGGGAACCACGGCTCGCGCTCCGAGGGGATCGTGTTGATGAAGTCGGTGCTGCGCAGCGCCGGGACCCCCACCTGCTTCTCACGCGCGCGCTCGAGCAGCCGCAGCATGATGTAGCGGGCCCGCTCACGGCCGTGGGCGTCGGTCAGGTCGTCGAACGAGTCGAGCCATTCCTGCGTCTCCTCGGGGTCGATGTCCGGGAGCTGCGTCGGGAGGCCCTCGTGGATCACAGGTCGGGAGGATGTCTCACTCACCTGTTCATGGTGTCACGCGCCGTACCGCCGGGACACCGAGGATGGATACCCGTGAGTAGCGGAGCGGGACAGCTGGTGGATTTCGAGACGGGCCGATGCGCCGACGGCACGGGTCTCCGCTTCGCTCGGCCCGCGTCGCCCAGGCTTGCGCACGGGCACGGAGTCGGGTGGACTACTGCCCACCACGCCGCCGATCACGCGGACCGGCGACCCAGAAGAGGCATGGAGGAGTTCGTTGAGCCCGACCGCTGGTGGCGGTTCCACCCCTACCGACGCACTCGCTGGTCCGGCCGCGCGGCTCGGGTTCAGCAAGGGCATGGTCGTCCAAGAGCTCGGCTGGGACTCCGACACCGATGACGAGCTGCGGGTGGCGATCGAGGACGCGCTCGACTCCGACATGGTCGATGGCGACTACGGGAACGTCGTGGACGCCGTCGTGCTCTGGTGGCGCGACGAGGACGGCGACCTCGTGGACGGGCTCGTCGACTCGCTGACCGACCTCGTCGGCGGCGGCGCCATCTGGCTGATGACGCCCAAGGTCGGCCGGCCGAACGCGGTCGACCCCGCGGACATCACCGAGGCGGCTCCGATCGCCGGGCTGGCGCTGACCACGACCGCTGCGGTGAGCAAGGAGTGGGCCGCCACCCGGCTCGTCACCCCGAAGTCTCGCGCGTGACACCCAGCCCTCTCGGGGCCGCCCCGGTCGTCAACCGGGCGGTGACCCGCACCCTCGGTATCGCCGGCACGGTCGGCACGCCGGCGCGGGTGCTCGGCGGCTCAGGCGTCCTGCGACCGCTGTCGCCGGTGGTCATCGCCCGCATCGGCAAGGCGATCAAGGAGTGGGGGACCGGCCCGGCGGGCGGGTTCCTGGCGATGGCGCTGCGTGACCCCGACCGGGTCGGCCTGGTCGACGAGCTCGGCTCCCTGACCTTCCGCGAGATGCACCGCCGCTCCAACGCACTGGCCCGAGCCCTCGCCGAGCACGGCGTGCGTGAGGGCGACAGCGTTGCGGTCATGTGCCGCAACCACCGCGGGTTCGTGGACGCGATCGTCGCGACCGCCAAGTGCGGCGCCGACATCCTCCTGCTCAACACCGCGTTCGCCGGCCCGCAGCTGGTCGACGTACTCGAGCGTGAGGGACCCCGGGTGGTCATCCACGACGAGGAGTTCACCGGTCTCCTCGGGAACGCCGACGTCGAGACCCGGCTGCTCGGATGGGTCGACAGCGAGGGATCCGCGCCGGACTCGATCGAGTCGCTGATCCCGGCGTACGACGACGCCGACCTCGACCCGCCCCGGCGCCATGCGCGCATCGTGATCCTCACCTCCGGCACGACGGGTGCGCCGAAGGGCGCACCCCGGAGCGAGGCCGGGATCGGTGCCGCGGTCTCGCTGATGTCGCGGATGCCCCTGCGCTACGGCTGGCGCACCCACATCGCCGCGCCGCTGTTCCACACCTGGGGCTTCGCCCACCTGGCCCTGTCGATGCTGCTCGGCTCGACCGTCGTGCTCCGGCGCAGGTTCGATCCCGAGGAGTGCCTGAAGGCGGTGTCCGAGGAGCGGTGCGACTCACTGGTGGTGATCCCGGTGATGCTCCAGCGGATCCTCACGCGCCCGCAGGACACCCTCGACCGGTACCCGCTGCCCACGCTCAAGGTCACCGCCGCCTCGGGGTCGGCGCTGCCCGGCGACCTGGCGCTGCAGTGGATGGACAACTTCGGTGACAACCTCTACAACATCTACGGCTCGACGGAGGTCGCCTACGCCTCGATCGCCACCCCGCGCGACCTGCGAGAGGCGCCGACCTCCGCGGGCAGACCGCCCTGGGCGACCGTGGTGAAGATCCTCGACGCGGACGGACACGAGCGTCCGACGGGCGAGTCGGGCCGGATCTTCGTGGGCAACGGGATGCTCTTCGAGGGCTACACCGGCGGCTCGGAGTCCAAGGAGATCGTCGACGGGCTGATGTCCTCCGGCGACGTCGGGCGGTTCGACGCGAACGGCCGGCTGTACGTCGAGGGTCGCGACGACGAGATGATCGTCTCCGGCGGTGAGAACGTGTTCCCGCAGGAGGTCGAGGACTGCCTGTCTCGGCACGAGGCCGTCGTCGAGGTCGCGGCGATCGGTGTCGACGACGCGCAGTTCGGCAAGCGGCTGAGGGCCTTCGTCGTGGTCGGTGAGCCGAGACCGAGCGAGGACGACCTCAAGTCCTGGGTGAAGGAGAACCTCGCCCGCTACAAGGTTCCGCGCGAGATCGTGTTCCTGGATGAGCTGCCTCGCAACGCGACTGGCAAGATTCTCAAGCGTGAGCTCGCTGAACTCGACTGACCCGCCGCCGCCCGGACCGGGCGTGGGCTCTCCTGCCCCCGACTTCACGCTGCGTGACCAGTTCGGGCAGGACGTCACCCTCTCCTCGTTCGTGGGCAGGAAGGCGGTGGCACTGCTCTTCTTCCCGTGGGCGTTCTCCAACGTCTGCACGGGCGAGATGACCGGCATCCGCGACCGGCTCGACGAGTTCCTGACCTTCGACACCGAGGTGCTCGCGATCTCGACCGATCCGACGTACTCGCTGCGGGTCTTCGCCGACACCGACGGGCTCAACTTCCCGCTGCTCAGCGACTTCTGGCCCCACGGCAGCGTCGCCTCGGCCTACGGCGTGTTCGACACCGACCTGGGAGTCGCGCGACGCTCGTCGTTCGTCGTCGACAAGGAGGGCGTCGTGCGCTGGATGGTGCACAACCAGCTGCCCGACGGCCGCGACCTGGGAGACCACCTGGCCCAGCTGCATCAACTGGCCTAGACCAGTCGGATGTTTTTCAACCAATTGGCGGGAGAGGTGTTGGAAGTGCCCGACCGCGTAGGTACTGTTCTGCTCGTCGAGCCGCTGGTGACCCGAGACGCCAGCGGCTCGACTCTTTTCTGCCCCCGGTCGCCGGCCGCTCCACAGCGCTAGGTTCGCCGGGTGGAGCCGCCCCGGATCGTCGTCGTGATGGGTGTCTCAGGGTCCGGCAAGACGACCGTCGGCCAGGCCCTGGCCGCCTCTGTGGGCTGGGAGTTCGTGGACGGCGACGACCTGCATCCGCCCGCGAACGTGTCCAAGATGGCCAGCGGTGTCGCGTTGACCGACGACGACCGCTGGCCCTGGCTGGAGGCCATCGGAGACTGGATCGACGTACGGCGGAGCTCGGGCGCCGGCGCGGTCGTGGCCTGCTCCGCCCTGCGCCGCGCCTACCGCGACCTCCTGCGTCGGGGACGGCCCGAGCTGGCGTTCTGCTACCTCGCCGTGGACCCGGACCACGTGCGGGACCGGCTCGCTCGGCGCCGCGGCCACTACATGCCGGCCTCGCTGCTCGCGAGCCAGCTGGCCACGCTCGAGCCTCTGGCCGACGACGAGCCCGGGGTGACGGTGTCGGCGGCGGACGAGCCGGCCGAGGTCGTCGTGGAGGCCCGCGACGCCCTCGGCCTCGCTGGTGGCGACGGTTCGGTGGGGGCCGGGCCGCTCCATTAGTGTGTGCGGCGCTCGGCCATCCGGGAGCACGGGTGAGGGCGCATAGCTCAGCTGGTAGAGCGCTTGCCTTACAAGCAAGATGTCAGGGGTTCGAGTCCCTTTGCGCCCACCACGTACGGGCCTGCCAGGTGGCCGCCGCGAGCGCACCGACGGTGAGGAGCCCGCCACGGTGCCGACGGCGGAACAGGCACCGTTTCGACGCTACCGGCGCCGCATCTCGGCTCCGGGCGAAGGACCTGTCAGACCCCCGCGGCGGTGACGATCGCGTCGGTGAGGAAGCCGGCCAGCAGGCCGATGAGCACGCCGACGTAGATCAGGTCCCGACGGGGGCTGCGGCCGGCGATCGCCAGCAGCTGGATCACGACGTACAGGATGGACCCGGCGGCCAGGGTCAGGAAGACCACCGAGACCGGCTCGCTGGTGAACGAGTGGCCCACGGCGGTGCCGACGAACGTCGGGCCGCCGCCGATCGTGGCCAGCAGCAGGAGGAGGCCCCAGCTCGGTCGGGCGGAGGAGTCCACTTCCGCCTCGGCGGCCAGTGGCGCGACGATCCCGAAGCCCTCGGTGGCGTTGTGGAGCGCGAAGCCGATCACCAGGAGGGTCGCCAGCGCGATCTCGCCGCTCGCCGCGGCCTGCCCGATCGCGAGGCCCTCGGCGAAGTTGTGGAGCCCGATCCCGACCGCGATCAGCAGTGCGAGCTGCCTGCCCGGTGACCAGGCCGCGATCCCGCGCGGGTGCAGCTCCTGGCTGGCCATCGCGCCGGGCCCGGTCGACTGGCGGATGCGGCGTACCCGACGGCCCATCCAGGCCTCGTACTGCTGGAGCCCGAGCAGGCCGACGGTGAGACCACCGGCGAACAGCAGCCCGTAGCCGAGCGTCGAGCCGAGGCCGGCGCCGGACTCGTGGTGGGCGGCCAGGCCTTCGTCGATCGGCTCCCATGCCGCCGACAGCACGTCCCAGACCAGGAAGATGAGCACGCCGATCGCCAGCGCGTTGAGGGTCACCCGCAGCGCCTCGCTGGGTCGTCGCATCCGACCCAGCGGCATGCCGATGAGGATCGTCGCGCCGGCGATGAAGCCCAGGAGGAGGGTCTTGCCGATGCCCATGCGGGTCCTTCCAGACGAGCGAGCGAATAAACTTAGGTGAGGCTAACCTGGTGGTGCCGGGCGGAGCAAAAGGGGACCGACCACGGACCCACCTGCCGGGGATAGATTCCTTCGCATGATCGTTCCGTTCAGCGTCAACGACTTCCTGGACCGTGCGACTGCGGTCTTCCCCGACCGCCTCGGCCTGGCGGACGAGCCGGACCAGCCGGCCCCGTCGCTCGGCGACCTGAGCTACGGCCGCGTCCGTGCCCTGGCGGCCGCGATGGCGGCCAGGCACGACCAGCTCGGACTCGACGTCGGTGACCGGGTGGCGTTCGTGTCGCACAACAGCGCCCGGCTGTTCACGGCGTTCTGGGGCGTCTGCGGGTACGGCCGGGTGCTCGTGCCCGTGAACTTCCGCCTCTCCTTCGATGAGGTCCAGTTCATCGTCCAGCACTCGGGCTCGCGGATCGTGTACGTCGATCCGGAGCTGAAGGACGCCCTGTCCGGGCTCGAGGCGGAGCACGTGTTCGTGCTCGGTGACGACGACGACCTCTACCTGGAGGGCGTGGAGCCGCGGGCCTGGGAGCCCGACGAGAACGCCACCGCGACGATCAACTACACCTCCGGAACCACCGCCCGCCCCAAGGGCGTGCAGATCACCCATCGCAACATCTGGACCAACGCCGTCACCTTCGCCCTCCACGCCGGCGTCACCGACCGCGACGTCTACCTGCACACGCTGCCGATGTTCCACGCGAACGGGTGGGGGATGCCCTTCGCGATGACCGGCTGCGGCGTGCCCCAGGTCGCCCTGCGCAAGGTGGACGGCACCGAGATCCTGCGCCGGGTGGAGAGGTACGGCGTCACGGTGATGTGCGCGGCGCCGGCCGTCGTCGCGGCCGTGCTCGACGCGGCGCCCGACTGGGACGGCGAGATCCCCGGCCGCGGCCGGACCCGGATCATCGTGGCCGGTGCGCCGCCGCCGACGAAGACCGTGGCGCGAGTCGAGGCCGAGCTCGGCTGGGAGTTCATGCAGATCTACGGGCTGACCGAGACCTCGCCCCTGCTGACGGTGAACCGGTCGCGGTCGGAGTGGGACGACCTCGATCCCGAGGAGCGTGCACAGAAGCTCGTTCGCGCCGGGACCCCGGCGATCGGGGTGAGCCTCCAGGTGGACGACGAGGGTGAGGTGCTGGCCCGCTCCAACGTCTGCCTCGAGGGGTACTGGGAGCAGCCGGACGAGACCACTCGAGCACTCGCGGGCGGCTGGTTCCACACCGGCGACGGCGGCCTCGTCGACGACGACGGCTACCTCGTGATCCAGGACCGGAAGAAGGACGTGATCATCACCGGTGGCGAGAACGTCTCGTCGATCGAGGTCGAGGACGCGATCTTCAGCCATCCCGACGTGGCCGAGGTCGCGGTGATCGGGGTACCCGACGAGAGGTGGGGGGAGACGATCAAGGCGCTCGTGGTGAAGGCCGAGGGGTCGGCGCTCACCGAGCGGGAGCTGATCGACTACGTGAAGGGCAAGGTCGCGCGCTACAAGGCACCCACCTCGGTGGAGTTCCGCGACATCCTCGCCCGGACGGCCACCGGCAAGCTGCAGAAGTTCAAGCTGCGCGCGCCGTACTGGGAGGGCCGCGAGCGCCAGGTCAACTAGGGTCGCCACGTGCCGACGCTGGGAGAGGTGGTGGCCCTGGTCCACCGGTGGTACCCGCCCGAGACCGCCGACGACTGGGACGCCGTGGGACTGGCCGCCGGCGACCCCGGGGCCGACGTACGCCGCATCCTGCTGGCCGTCGACCCCGCGCTGCCGACGGCCCGCGAGGCGGCAGAGTGGAACGCCGACCTGCTGCTCACCCACCATCCCCTCTTCCTGCGCGGCGTCCACGGCGTCGCCGAGACGAGCCCGAAGGGCCGGACGCTGGCCACCCTGACCCGGGCCCGCTGCGGTCTGCTCACCGCCCACACCAACGCCGACCACGGCAGCCCCGGGGTCTCCGACGCGCTGGCCCGAGCGCTGGGACTGCGGGACGTCAGGCCGGTGGATGCGAGCGGCCCACCCCTCGACAAGCTGGTGGTGTTCGCGCCTCCCACTGACGCGGACCCGATCCGGGAGGCGATCGCCGAAGCGGGCGCCGGCCGGATCGGCGACTACGACAGCTGCTCGTGGATGGTCACCGGTGAGGGCCGCTTCCGACCGCTCGACGGCGCGCAGCCGGCGATCGGACGAGTCGGCGACCTCGAGCAGCTGGCGGAGGTGCGGATCGAGGCGGTGCTGGCGCGCTCACGTCGCACGGCCGTCGTCCGGGCGATGCTCGCGGCCCACTCCTACGAGGAGGTCGCCTTCGACGTGATCGAGCTGGCCGACGCCGGCACCGCGACCACCGGCGCCGGCCGGGTCGGGGAGGTCGACGAGACGACGCTCGGTGCGTTCGCGGACGTGGTCGCCGCCGCCCTGCCGCCGACCGCCCGCGGAGTGCTGGTCGGTGGTGACCCCGACCGCGTCGTACGCCGGGTGGCCGTCTGCGGAGGAGCCGGCGACTTCCTGCTCACCGAGGCGCTGGCGACCGGCGCCGACGTGTACGTGACCAGCGACCTGCGGCACCACGTGGCCGGTGAGTTCCTCGAGCAGGACGGGCCGGCGCTGCTCGACGTGAGCCACTGGGCCGCCGAGTGGACCTGGCTGCCCGAGCTGGCCGGGCGGCTGGGTGAGGCGTGGGGCGATACGGTGGAGGTCCGGGTGAGCACGATCTGCACCGACGTGTGGCAGGCCCGCAGGTGAAACCCCCCAGACCGTCCCCAGTCAGAGCACAGGAGCCCGTGTGAAGGCCGACCCGTCCGCCCAGGTGAGACTGCTGGACCTGCAGGACCTGGACTCGCGCGCCGACCAGCTCCGCCACCGGCGCCGGACCCTTCCCGAGCACGCGCGGCTCACCGAGCTCGCCGCGAACCGGAGCCGGATCGAGGGCCAGGCCCAGGATGCGAGGATCGCGGTCGACGACCTCACCGCCGAGCAGGCCAAGGTCGACGCGGACGTCGAGCAGGTCAAGACGCGCCGCGAGCGCGACCAGCAGCGCATCGACCAGGGCCTGGTCAGCAATCCCAAGGACATCCAGCGGATGCAGCAGGAGATGGTCTCGCTCGAGCGGCGGATCACCTCGTTGGAGGACGACGAGATCGAGGTGATGGAGCGGCTCGAGGAGGCACAGGTCGCCCTGGACAAGCTCGCCGGCGAGCTCACCGACACCGACGCCCAGATCGCCGAGACCACGACCGCCCGAGACGCCCAGCTGGCCGCGATCGACGGCTCGCTCGGCGAGCTGGACGCGCAGCGCGGCCCGTTGGTGGCGGAGCTGCCGAGCGACCTGCTGGCGCTGTACGACCGGCTCCGCGAGAGCAAGGGTGGCGTGGGCGCGGCGCTCCTGCGCGCCGGGAGCTGCGGCGGCTGCATGCTCGACCTCGACCACGCCGAGCTGGCCACGATCCGGGCGGCCGCCGACGACGACGTGATCCGGTGCGAGGAGTGCAGCCGGATCCTGGTGCGCACCTCAGAGAGCGGGCTCTAGCTTGGAGGAGATCCGCCGGTTGATCGTGGAGGCCGACGGCGGCTCGCGTGGCAACCCCGGCCGGGCCGCGTACGGCGCGCTGGTCAAGAACGCCGACACGGGTGAGGTGCTCGCCGAGGAGGGCACCACCCTCGGGGTCGCGAGCAACAACGTCGCGGAGTACCGCGGACTGATCGCCGGGCTCACCATGGCCGCCGAGATCGCCCCGGACGCCGCCATCGAGGTGCGGATGGACTCCAAGCTGGTCGTCGAGCAGATGAGCGGCAACTGGAAGATCAAGCACCCCGACATGCGGCCGCTGGCGATGGAGGCCAACCGCCTG